>Ga0126342_10002756_pt1 | contig 28018 bp, 33 predicted proteins | sample Cyp1metagenome_FD_92528 | JGI IMG/M metagenome (GOLD analysis project Ga0126342, IMG submission 92528) | Coral microbial communities from Lord Howe Island, Old Settlement Bay, Australia - Cyphastrea 1 metagenome | ecosystem: Host-associated > Invertebrates > Cnidaria > Coral ... | reverse complement strand
GTTGTTTTACCGGGTCCGTGGAATATTCTATCTGTCTTTAAAGGTATGACAGAATTCTATCTGTGAGGATTTGGTGTTTAGTTCAAAATTTTGAATATTCTATCTGGTAGAAATTGACTATACCGAAGCCTCACATCAGTATGTTCCATCAGAACTTCTTTGTGCTGTTCACAAAAGTATTGCAAGAACTCTAGGATCGTGACAGTAAGCGCGGCTTTGTTCCAGGCTCCATGCGGTTCATCTCTCAAACCTGCTCCTCCAACAAAACGCTTGTCGATTTTGCTGATGTATCTAGTTTTCTTGAACTCCCGGCACCATCGAAGATACATATCTGAAAGAAGAGCAAAACGGTCATCGACATTGGTAGCTGGTAAAACCCGAACAAGCAATACCATGGCTGCAGATGCAAAATCCTTGCCAACACCCATTTGGACAACATGCCAGATATCGGGGCGGTAAAATCTAGGCTTACCGTTCACTGACTCATCCTGCATCAGGATCTGTGTCCACAGTGACTCAGAACTCCAGGGCAGTGCGTGCTCTTCCAGGAAGGATTGTCTGATAAGCCTATCCCCCAATTCCTTAGGGCACATTGACACGGAACTGGCGCACCACCCATACTCCAAACGCAAATAAGCCTGAGACCCACAAATCATGTGTGCTTTCTGAAACTGGGAGAGTACCCGCATATAATATTATAAGCGCATACCATATGGGTTGGCATTTAAACATGTTTATGGGTGGAAAATATGACAGTGTCCAGCTATATACAGAACATACATGACGGTTTCTTAAAATATAGGGGATCCTAAAACCATCGGTTTCAATATGCTAAAATTGTTTTATTTGGGATCGATGATTTTGGGGGTACTACCATTTTGGGAGACCTGTGCATATAATATCAATATTTGCAGATGGGGGTCGCATCTTCCCAATCACAATCTTTAAGGCCAGCTTTGCACAAATGGCAGATTCCACCAGGCCCAGCATCCTTCTTGCTCTCCTTCTTCTTTTCACCTGTCCCTTTTGGGGCTCGGCGATAAGAACGCTCCAGCATCCCAGCATCCACCTGGAAGGCATGTCTGATATATGGTTATATAGTTTGCATACAACAAAAGAAGGTTGAACAACCCAGATAGCCTTATATCGAACAAGACAAACATATATTGTGTGAAAAAAATGTGAAAATACATTTTACATGACCAGGAGCGTAAACTAACCATTCAACTCCCCGAAAAGGTACGTTTTGGAAAGACTCATTGACATTTTAACACCCAGACCTTAGCAGGATTTGAATAGTTCATGGGCCCCAGCTTGGAAACAAACAATTCCCTCCAAGGACCTGATAGGACCAATCAGCCTTCATTCCAATCAGAACTGGGTAAACATGATGGCCGTCCACATGTACACCATTCTCTTGGAGCTCTTTCCAGTCATGAGCCAACAGCTTTTGGATGTCCTGAAAAACTTGCGGGTCGTCTTCGTAGATCTCCTCGAGGGAAAGTGAAAATCTTATTGGGCATGGATAAATAAGCCAAACCCCGAAAGGCAAAAGCACAACCTTCATTCTTTATACTTTTACAAGCCGCACATGCTTGCCATGCAGTGAAAAACCCCAGTCCTTTGGGCAGATAACATTTAAGAACCTGCTTTGCAACGTGGTTTTCAAAAAATTGAGCGGGATCCCGCACTCCGTAGTTTCTTCAACCTGCAGGGGTGTGAAGCTGTGATCTCTAAAGCACCAAATTCAATATATTGCTTTTGGATATATAGATATTATTGCTTTTGGATCTTTTTGGCAAGACACGCTATACCCCAAAATATGAATTGAGCCAAAAAACATATTTGGGCCAACAATAAGCTACAACCCTTACATGTCTTGATAAAATTTGGAAAGACTAGAAGGTTAGTGCATATAGACATTTCAACACCCAGACCTTGCCATGGTTTGATTTTTTAAACGCCCGAACCTTGTATCTATATACTATAAGCCTTATACCACATGTAGGGGCTTCAAAGCGTGGATTCAAAAAGTTTGGCAACACGGATCCTGTTGATTGGGCGCATGTCTGCCTCCATATCCAAAAGGGGATTGGAAGCTCACCACTAAAACTCCCTTTTTCTTGTATCCAGTCCCTTCGTCACCATGGCAAAAAAGTGGCACGCAGTTTTGTAATTGACCAGCAAGCTTTGACTTGAAGATGCCATGGTGGGGTACAATTTTTTGGTATCGATCCCAGAACAGTTTCAGTGTTGATTTTGCCTGCCCTATGCTCTTTCCCCCCAGTAGCCGGAAGAAATCACCAGTGCGAGCCATTGCTTTCAAAAAGTCACTGGGCTTTATCCAAGGGAAGTCCACAAAATCCCCCACTGTAGACAGCTCTACGGGGACATCATATCGCATGCGGAACTTGTCAAGCACAGACGAAACACTCTGTTCCTCAGCTTGTCTTGGGGGACTAGATTTTCAGTGAAGTTGGGGGCATTCCCAAACCCAAAAACAAATGTGGCATTTTCACAAATTCAGTTTACACACTCCCATCCAAGAAAAGATCGAAACAATCTTATGTTCTCAAACCTTTTACCAAATAGTGAGAGTGAGCCACGGAATCATCGTGGCGTTGGCCTGCCAGCGCCGCTATCACTGGACACATAGCAAAAGATGAGGACTTTCGCTGGGCATCACGTGCATCCAGAAAGTCAGCCACTGCGCTGTTGATGATTTGAGTGCATGGTTCCTTACAATGCGGGGCAGACCAACACAGGCATCAATTCCCTGAATAAATACACTCCTCTTGACAATCCAAGATAGATGGATCCAATTCAGGGCTAATGTTAATGCAGTGAGCCCAAACATGAATCATGTAACATATTTAAAGTAATATACGGGGGGGGCATTGTAAACAACCCAAAAGGAGGTAGACCCAATAACAATCCCCAATGTTGGATGGTTTACTAGAGGGTTTACTACACGATATATTAATATATAAAGAATTATAAGCATATATCCACAATCTTGGCATGTGTGCCATGGGTCGCCACGGCTGTACTGCCAAGCCAATCTGCGAGCTTTTCTCGAAGGCCCTGGCTGTTGGATAAAACATGGGTCCAGGTTAGGTTGAATTCAGGCGTGCCTCATATTGTCAACTATACAACAATATTGATCTTGTATGGTTGCATGGTTGCAAGGCTTGAGATCTTGAATATATATACATTGGTCATTCTTGAGCATTCCGAAAAAAAGTGAGAAGGCCCCGAAGGGAAATTGACATGCCAAGATGATCAAGTTGGAGCGCTGACACGGTCACATTTTGTCCACCTGATCTTTACGGTCTTAAGCGACTCATGTGATCAAACTGCATGTAATCACACAGCTGAAGGAAACATCCCAAGTTTCGGTCTGGCTAAGCTTTTCAAAATAGACACATCAATGATCCAGGAATCTGCACCGATTGATTCCCACTGACGTGTTTTCTGAAGCCATGTCAGCCAGTCAAAAATTAGAGGCTGCGAAGCTCTAGCCCCTGCAGAAGCTTATATATCAAACAACAGTAAAAGCTGCATGCTATATAAATTATATAAATGACCATGTGCAATCACGTGCATATATATATATAGTTTGAAAAGTACAAGCCAGGGTATAGCCAGGGTTGATATGGACCCACTCTGCATGGCATACTTCTATAGCAAGGGGGACCCCACAGCTGTCACCGGCAACCCCTCACTTTTTGGAGGTCTTGCCGCGACGTTTCTTCTTGGCTGGCACGGCGGCGCTGGCCCCCGCTGGATCCTCAGTATTTTCGGCATCAGTGCCGGCACGACCCTTCCGTTTCTTGGAATGGGTCCCTGCGTGGCGGGCTTTTTTGGGCTCAGGCTCTTTAAGCTCTTCCTCTTCAGCCTTTTTCAAGGCTTTCGTGATCTCCTTTTTCACACGTTTGTAGCTAGCATCCACCGTGATCCAGTCAGCACATGGGCCCTTCACTGACTCCTTCACCGCTTCAATCTTGGTGCGAAACCTGGGCGAAACAGGTCACATCTTTATATGTATATATACTTCTTTTTTTTTTTCTCTCTCTCTCTCTCTATCTCTCTCTCACTCTCACATCTCTTGGATTTTCTCAAGGCAATAGCTCTCAGTTTTTTTCCTATGCGATCCTGGCTAATTAATCCCAAATATAGGCCAGGCAGCTTTTTGAGTCCAACAAATCATTCAAATGACATTGAAATGCTTCTGGGCCGGTGGTTTCGGTTTCTCTTCAAAATCAAAATTCACCGCTTCAGCGGGAGTTGCTTTCTTGACTTCAGGGGGGTATTTGAAAGATCTGAACACAAAGTATACGAAGAAGGGCCCCTCACCGCCCTTCACTGATTCACCGCCAGGTTTGTAGTTCTTGTTCCCGGTCTGTCCTTGGAGAATAAATGGGAAAACTTTCGTGGGTCACATATGGCAAAACCCTCAAAGGTTTTTGGGTGTATAGGGCTTGAACCCACCGCATCCCAATTTGAAAGAAACATTGGTCCCAAACGAATTGTGATTTGCTTCAAACAAGTTTCCTTTATAGTGAAGGATCATGGCAGCCTCTATGTATGCTCCAACTGTTGCGTTTGAACCGGCCCATACCACCATCATACCTGTCCACTTGTCAACCTCTCTGATGTAACCAAAAGTTCGGTTGTTCCATCTAAATGCAGGGTCATGGGTGAATCCGATCTTGAAGGTTGCTGGCTTCAATCGAATCACAACTCGGTCAATGACCGCTTTGATGTGCTCCAACACATCCCCTGATGACATGGAAACCCTTGGAGGTAGGGCATAGTCAATGTGAGGATCCGCTACGATATCACTGAAAGCCTCCAAAGTACGAGGGAGCCACAGGGTTTGGGGGTCCAGGCATTCCGCCCATGGTTTCCAAGCCCTGCCCCGGAAAAACTTCTCAAACTTTGGCTCATCATCCTGCTTCGAGCCCCAGGTCGAACAAGGTGGAGCAAAGATTGTAGGCTGGAAGAAGGGCTGGAAGGGAGCAGGACCCAGAAATGGCTGGCTATGTGGGCCAGTCAAAACGCTCGGTGCCTGCATTGGGTTTGGGTATAATTGGGTATACATGATTCAATATATTTAAAGGTTCAAAATATAAACCATATATATATATTGTACAAACAAAATCTTCCGGGAAATGTTTTTTTCTGGTTGCTATCGGGGTACGCTGCGATTGAAGGCCATCAGTTCACGAAGCCATTGTTCTTCAGGAGATCCAGCCATCAACCCCGAAAGATCGACGAAATGAGCAGTAGACTTGTCTACATTTATGTTCAAAATCCCTGAGCAAGAAATGTTGCTATATAGATTCCCCTTTCATGATGACATGCAACCTGAATAATTAACAAAGGAACATTGTACAGATCTATATAGCAGTAGAGAAACTCTGCAAATTTGGGGTCCTTCGGGCATTTCTCAAGGTCACTGATCTTGATCTCAGTGAGATACCCAGCCAGCGACTTAAAGGCAACCTCCAGCTTCCCAACAATCCTCTTGAGGTCACCCACCATCCTGAGACGTGACCATATATATATAGTGTGTGTGTGTATCACTGAAGGGTTTGAGACATTACAGATATACCTCCATCAGTATAATTCTCAATTCTCAATTCTCGATATAGAGTTGGGTCTATCATGATTTTGAATTCGAATCACCAGTACAACCAATGCCCACTGAAGCTATACATCAACAAATTTACATGTACAGTTGACAATAAAACATGTACAAAGGGGTATAGCAAAGATGGACTTCAAAACCAGGCTAGAGTTTCAAGGAATAGCGCTCCATGGGCGGCGGATTAGCAGGGTTCTCCAAGACTTTGATGTTCTCATAGATGGTGGCCATCTTCTGGTTCATGGATTCCATGAATCTTTCCAGGTCTGGTACAACCTGTCAGCAATCAGATTTGTCTTGATATACTTTCAACGTATATAGCATCAATGCAAAATAACACATCGGTGAATTCAATATCAATCCTGTAAGCCAAATGGTGTGAGAACTATATATAGATGGAAGTCTGGATTCAAGGGCTGGGTTCCAAGCTCACACCTTTTTTTTTTACCACACTCATTTCGACCTATAGCTCGATCTGGTTTAGCTCCATCAGTGTATATATATATTGATGTCATAATATGCATAACCAAACCAATAACCTCTCCACCCAAATATGTCCAAGCAGCATTTTCCCCCAAGACCTCTGGCTCCGGCGTCGGCTCCGGCGAGGCATCATCGAAAGTCTCTGGGCCCTTTGGAGCAGTGGCGGATGTGATATCCTGAGTCGGTTGGCTGCAGCGGTCATCCGGAGTTTCAGGGGAAAAGTATAATGTGATTGAGTAACATATATGTAATTCTCTGGGTCACAATCTATCTTCCTTATCGGGAAAGAGAGCCCCTTGCTTTCAATTCTATAATGTGCAGGTTTTCAATGGTTTTTACGGGTGATGGATTGCCACTTGTTGAAATGACAGCTTGAGATATATATATATACATCAAAATGGTGTCACATCTCTGGGTATGCAAAATACCAACTAAGTCCCGGTCATCCATGTCCGTGGTTTCCACCCTTCGGGTCACATCCGATTTCTTGAGCTTGACCACCGTCTCATCTTCGACAAAAAATTCTTCGACATCACTGTTGTATTTCCAGGGACTGCACAGGGGATGATGTAAAGCAAGAGGGGTTCGTGTCATTCAAAGTATATAAACAATTGTATAAAAGCACTTGTTTTGATCCAATACTCCTTAAGATAAACATTTCGCAGTTCACATCCGGAGAATGTGGGAGTTGTTGAACTTACAACATGTAAAAACTTTCGCAACATATGTAAATGTTATATATATATAGGAACCACCTATAAAGAAATGCAATACATTTTTGGCAACACCCTGCCGCATGAGGGAGTTTGGAAATTTCCTGCAGTAGGCAACTATGTTTCGTACTGCTTGCCTCAATTGGATCAAAGTCTCAGCCCCATCAGACCCCCAAAAACATTGTGGCTTTTCGATCTGAATCGGTGTCAAAAGATATAGCAAAATGTTATGTCAAAAAATGAAGGCATATACTCCAATTAATGGGAAGGTTGCGGTGCGTACTGCGACTTCAGCTTCTCCTCCGTGCACCACTTCCCTGTCACCTCTTGCTCTTTCGAAGACATGCGCTCTCGGACCACCACAACTCTGGTGACGAACTCTGCCTGCAGAGGGCCACGAGATGCCACAAGTGAGCAGTTTTTGCGTGTAAAAAAAATTACCCAAACTGGCACGAACATATGTGTTTTTGAAAACTCTTGTCCTTCACCTTTTTGTACTGGTCACGGCCGGTCCCCCATTTTTTCAAAGACTCACACAAAGCTAGCTCTAGCCACTCTCTGCGTTCACCCCCACTCTTGTAGTCATCGAAGGTTTGCTGGTCCACCCACATTTTACCACTGGCTTTCTTCTCACAAAGCCGTCGAAGTCTCATCCTCAAAGCGTCTGCTCCCAAGACCTTATAATTTGGCTTGGCAATGAGGGTCTCTGGATTTGTATTTTCAAATGAACAGGTGTGCTGAGGATAAGCTGCAATCCCAGTATGCACCGCAAACCTCATCTAAACCCTGGATATAGTATTATAGTCAACCAACCAGATAGAAAACATGTATTCGTGTCTTATGGTGGTGTAAGCTTGCCCTTTTTGCATTTACTGTGAACACTTCTAAAGCCATCACCCAGAAGAGCTGATGCCAAAAGGATCTCCATATAAATTAATGATATGTGTTTCATTAAGTCGAGCCACCGGCTGTCCATCTGGATGAATAATTGGGGGATCGTCTTTCTTCTCATTGGTTTCATCGGGTTCGTCCCCTTTCTCTTCATTAAGTGATGGGCCTTCAGGTCCAGGTGTGCTAGTCTTGGGAGCACCAGACTTGGCAGCAGGAACCGATGGGTGACGTCCCCATGCCTCAGCCTTCTCGTTCTCCAAAAGCTGAATCTTCCAACTCTGTATCATCTGCAGCTGCCTGCACAAGAGCACGGCTAGAAAGAAACATATAGATTAATGGATGTATGTGAGGTTATATACTCCCCGCAAATGATGGCCTGATGTTTTCCATTCGTTCCCTTAAGCCATTAACTGGGTTGGTTTGACAAGTTGAAGATCTATACAACTTTGCCCAACCACATGTTGCCAAGGAGAAGCCACAAGCTCTTCCCATGCTGTGAATGCAGGCCTGGCTCCGGCTGGGCGAAGTAGCTCGGGAAGGCACTGCAGTTGGAGTGGGCGTAGCCGATGTAGGAGCCCGTGTTGACGTCCTTGATTCTCGCAGCATGTCAGCAATCTCTTGGCTGTCCTCAGATCCCATGTCATGGTTTGGAATTCGCAATTCCCTGCAAACACATGTGCAGGATTGAATAACTATATATATAATTATATATATAACATAGTGCATGAATAATCATTATATATAGTTGATTATGTGCGCTTCATGCTTGATCGATATATGTATGTGTGTGTGTAATGTAGCACCGTTATAGTTATTATGTACAACTGGAACCAGGAGCCCATACAATACATATATATTTATATATATAAATATATATTCAAATATAAACTGATTACGATGGATCTTCCAGATGTATGTTTGCATGGGTTACATGCTTTTGCACGGGTTAAATGCTTTCATATTTTCAGTATATAGGTTAGCTAATTGCCGATTAAAGGGTGGTTCCTATATATAAAGAGGTGTGTTATTTGAAAACTCTGCATCTGCTCCATGCCGAGCAGCAGCTTTCAGTGTATCAGCGTCAGCAATTCCAACATCCTGAGCATGGCATATAAGGATAACACTCCGGGGAAGGTGTATACATATAGAGATAAGATCTTGAGGATATATCTATATAGCCTGACGTCTAAGAATAGGAGTGCCCCAAGCTTTACCTGTCTATATTATTTGTAAGGGGCTTGGGGCATTACCATACCCAGGCATCCCAGTCACTGATGTCACCCAACCATGTCATGTCAAGAGTGCTGGCATGACACCAGATCGCCAGCAGAGGCATGAGATGCACCATCAGCAGAGGTCTTCCTCACCTAGGCTTGGAAGGCTGTTCTGGAATGAACACCACTTCAGAATATATATATATAGATTGGGTATATAAACATTATATAATTTGATTATATTGTTTTCACAGATTCTTTTGCAAAGCATTTTTGGCAACCCAGCAAATGTGTGAAAGGTGAGCCATGACCCTCAACTCTTCGGAACAGTCAAGTTTCAGTTTTGAAATGAACTTGATAGAAGACTCGACTAACTGTGGCTAACCTAAATTTGAGGCATGTTGCAGGGGAACTGTGCGGTTCCTTCTTGATAACCACATCCTTTCTCTTGCCATCTTGAAGAGCCTTCTGGGCATCCTGCAAGGTCACTGTGGGCCCCATGAGATCCGGCAAAGCCTTCACGATCCCTTATTGCATTGTCACTGGACAAACCCATTCTTTCCAACATGACATTTCAAACCGGTTCTCAGAGCATGGAAATAAATTGATTTGTGTTTGGATTTACCCTCAAATTGGTGGATCCCTATCCCCTCCTGCAGCAACTTCTTGATCTGATCACCACTCATGCGCTGAAGTTTCAGCCCTGCAAGAGCAGCAGAGGCATCGACTCCAGCCGCCAGCGAGCCACAACTCAAGGCGTTGCTTTTTAAGGTTTCCCGAGACATGGTGTGGGTTCCAGCTATACTTCAAACCTCTGGGGCCAGCAGCTATACGTAATGCAAATTGTGTGAAGCTCTCACATTGCGTCCATAAAGTGGATGCCAAATCAAAAGTCAGGGGGAGTCAACCAACCCCCACAAGTGATTCCCCGAATAATGGAAGGTTATGAAACCCTTGTCAATAAACTCATTTTTCTTGGTGGGGTCACCTATTTTGTGGATTGTTTGGGTCCCAATGGGTCGACCAACCAACCTTTTCCCGTGATGTGCAGGTCTGGGGCAATTTAATTGGATGGTCCATTCCTCTAATTGCTGTTGAACCCCCCCATTTCGGTCTTGTGAACGTAAATGTGTCAAAAAAAACACATCTTCCAAGCACCAAGGTTTTACGCAATTTTTGCGTAAACCCGAACGGTTTCTGAACGCCATCTGAACGCCATCTGAACGCCATTTGAACGCCTTTGAACGGGTACGGTTTTTTACACACATGAACGGGTATGGTTTTTTTCACACCTGTTTGGTGTTTTACACGTATATACGGGTTTTTACGTACCCAATTTTCACATATGTTCCCAAAAAATCACAAAAATAATGATTGGTGAAATTACCTGAAAAAAATGAATAAATGATTCAAATTGCCAAATATGATTTGTGCTCTTGGAATATTCACAAGGCCCGGGGGAAAACCGCCTTCCATTTGGATGGCAAATTTAGGGACCGATTGCCCCGCAAATACTTTACAACCTGGCACAGGTCAGCTTCCTCCCAATCCGTCCACGGCTCGAGACCCAGAAGCTCATCGGCTGGGAGTGGGCACAAGTCGTCTGGCTTGGGCTGGCCGAGCCCATGAGTCGTCAGTTGGGGCATAAGTTCAACCACTCGTTGTCCAAACCGTCGTGGGTATTCCCTTAGCAGCAGATAACAACATCACATCCAACAATTGTTGAGCCGGCACACAAAATATGTGCAACATACATGATATAACCTATATTGTTGGCCAACTCAAGCTTTTTAAGCTGCTTTGAGATTAAAATCTATTGCTGATCCCAACTTTGGCTGCTTGACAGTATATATATATATGGCATTGGTCAAATTTCCCGGTTGTTTTCCATGGTGATATCTGTTATATGTTCACGCAGAAGCTATATCATCCTGTACTGTTATAACATGGTATATCATTTATGAGGCACCCAGTTTGATCTTTCAGGGAAAGCATCTATCCACATTTCAGGGAAAAACGAACCCTAAGCACCATTCACACCCTTGTAAATGCCACGCAGGGCCGTTCGTATACCCTCCAAGGATACAGAAACATTCACCCCAAAGCAATTTCAAATTGGGGATCACGGTTGTTTTCCCCCCCTTATGTATATATAGAACCCATCCAATTTAACACCAGAATGGGGCCCAAAAAATTGCTCCCAAAATGGATAAAATGGAAACCATTAATGTCCCATTGATGCGATGGCCACACAACACCTTTGACTTTGGAAACGATGATGCACAATTGGAATGACACAACCCTCCATTTCAAACAACTGGGGACACTGCCTATATCCCCAAAGGTGTTTGAAATTGTTGAACAATGAATCTCCAATTAATGAATATCCCTTTTTTCAATCTGTCTGCAATTTCTTTCAACACCAACCTTGTAGCAAATCAAGGCTCTGAGTGGCTTTTAGGGCATCAGAGCCCTTGTAGGAAGGGCGCCCATCTTTGCTGACATACTTGACCACGGTTTTACGGGTAGTCTTTGCTTTCTGCTCTGACCTACTCAGCTTACCTTTGTTGAACTTTTCAGCGTATGGGTTATTGGTCAAGCACATGTGCCTTTTGGGCGACAGACTTCCGTAGTGCATCATCCACCAGCTTGAGCGGAAAACCTGAATTCTCAATCTGTGGAGGCCCCCAAGTGAAAATTGAAATGGTCAGTGTCAGTGTAAGGATTTTTGCCATAACTTTTCGAGAATCCCTCATAAGGATCAATGGCCCAGATAAAAGTTCTCCACATTGAAGCCTTCGTGCTTCAACAAGTTATATATTTAAATGTTAATTTGGGTTGAAGTAACACACATCATATATTTAGAATCACCGTGTAGATGATATAAGAAAATTAAGAAACCTCAAATTGTAATGTCCCGTTGGCTTCACTTGCCATTGCCCAAAACGCCAAAAACACTCAAAAACACCCAAAAAGGAACCCCCCCACCTCCCCCCCCCGGGGGGGGTTCCTTTTTGGCACTTTTTCTTTGTGGAGTCCTTCTTCAGGGGTGGCAAGCCAACCGGAAAACTGCTAACCTCGACAGTTCTTCCCGTATATCTTTTAAATATCCCTCTTGTGGAACCACAAAGAAAGTTTCGAACTTTTTCCACTTGGTTGAAACAGTGTGTATAGATTCAGCACCGACCCGGGGGTTTCTGGTAAATATTGGGGGAACGGACTACTAAAACCCGCTGGACAAAAAGCTCCAACTATAAGATTCCTAATTTTCCTTTGGGTTGGTCTCCCAAGAAAAGGCACCCATAGCTCACAAACCCTTTCGTAAATTGTGGGGGAAGTGCTGTATATTTTGGTGCCTTGTGGGGGCCCTTTTTGCGAAACCATCCCAAGTGGAAATTGACCAACTAAGACACCAGATCCGCCCAGCGGGTAAGTATATCTATAACGTATATACATATATATATATATAAGGTCATGAGTAAAACAAAAGAGGGAAACGATACAGATTAGATAGTATAGACTCTTGTGCCTAAAACGAAGGGCCCATTCTATAAGGCACCGTGCAGATCCACCCATGGCAGTTTGGTAACTATAGAGAAATAAGTTCATATTGTCCCCAAACTGCACCAGCCCCAGCCCACTCACTGGCCAAGGGCTTTGGTGATCCTTGCCAGCTGCTGCCATCTGCAATAGTATGGCATGAGGCTGCTTCCAGGGTTTTCCACCAAATATGATGCACCAATCGACACACATAGTAGTGCCAAAAGAACAGTTCTGGCGCAGGGGCCAGCAAATCTTGGGTTTACCAGTATATGATTGGTGCATTCAAGTCCGGGACAGGGTGGGCTAAAGGGCCGTTGTGGGTCTCAACTGGCACATACAACAAGATTCAAGTTTCAGGGAACCAACCTTTATATACATTTAAAACTGTATATGTATATATATATACATTCATATATAGAAACAGTTTCGGGCACTAACAAAAGGTCCTGCTCATCATGCCATTTGCTTTAGCCACATAGTCCAGTCTTGACCACCCCTCCGGCAGTAGCAAACTACGCCGACTTGTACCAACATTCATTCTTGACCACGACGAACAAACTGTCCCCATGACCAACAAGCTCTGGTTTGGGCACATCTGCAGCACGGTCCAGATGCATAGCCTTAAATTCGGGTTGGCGTGTACTATATCATGCATATATTAATCAATGTTCCTTTGAACAGGGGTTACAAAATAAATTGGTGTTCGAAGCTTTATTCATGCCCCCACTGTTTTTTTGAAGCCCCATTCCATGGAAAACTGCTTATATATAAATATATATGTGTGGTTGGGAAGCCCTTAGATACACTTTTCTGCAACATATAGCCCTTTGGCTATACCCTTTTATTCCCAATACATTTCCCAACTGGGTGTACTGTTATGAACAAGGTTATCTGAAGCCACAAAACTTTGACATATATATTTTAAATTTTCAGAATCTTTGAAAACAATTCAAAACACCATGTCTTTTTGACTTGAGAAACGCTAGGCCGGAAGTCGACATAATGTCAAAGGGGTTGGTTTTCAGGTTCTTGAAGTCAAAGCGTTTGGCGTATTCAATGTCAGTTGCCAAAGAGGGGATCTGTGCACCTTTCATCTCAGCCACGATGTTGCCAGCTCCTGCAAAGAACTCCGCATAGCGAAGCTCCTTGGCACAAGGGGGGCAGATGGAATATATGTGAAAAACCCAGCCGAGCTATACAGCAACCTTGGGCGTTAGGGGCCATGAAGTTGAAGACAGTGGAAAATTTAGATTCTTGATGGCTTGATGGCTATATACAGGAAAATGTTTCGTTGGAATGCCACTACGTAGGATTTTCTGATCGATGATTTCTTGTTATAATTTTGGGAAAGTCTATATACCGGGAAATGCATCACTTTCAGCTTTGGGGGGCGAAAAGGCAAATCATGTTCAAATATATGTTCAAGATGTTTGGATTCACCAGTCCTGTTCCATCGGAGGAGCGTTGCTGCTGTAGAATACGAGCAACACCAAAAGGATCCATGTCTGCACAGGGATGGTCCATTGTGATGTGAGAAAGGGTACCCATACACCATAAATGTTTAATTTTGTTTTTACATGTTTGTATTCAATTCAGGATTGGTATAAAGCAATGAACTTGATGCCAAGCCTGCCACATATGTATAAAAGATATATATCTATATATATATAATCATGTTATATATATATGTTATATATATCTATACATATATATATGTAACATGTTATATATATAATCATCCTGGCCTTCGGAGCCTTCAAATGGACAAGTCTTCTGACCAGCAGATCGATGTCAACAACCATGTCGCTCAGGGGGCTAAAACTCTTTGGCAATACCCTCGTCCCAAAAAGCCAAATGCTATAGACAGACATGATTTTGTTTCCCAACGCAGCAGATGCCTCGCAATAACATCCCCTCTTTGAAAGGGTTTAGCAGAACCCAAATGGGTATGCATTTAATTTTGGAAAAGTGTAGATAAACTTGAATATCATTCGTATATAGGTGATTTTGGATTGGGTTCAGCACAGGTGAAATGCACAATTCCCTTCTGAAGTAGAAATTATAGCCAGGGAGACGGGTCAAATACACTTCATCCTCATGACGCATCAGCACAGCAGCATGGCCACGACGTCGCTTCATCGTCCATGCACCTGCACGGACACGAAGGAAGGAACCATAAGCCAGGTGTCCAAGTAAATTCCAATTAAGGATTAACCACATATATTTGCCATATATGTTCGAAGGTGCCCTTTCTTAAGGGCTATATTATATATATATATATAGATGTTTCATCTAAAAAGGGCACCTTCAAAAATATTATATCGGAAAAGTGTATGCTTTGAGTTTCCCCAGGACGTCTTCGAGGTGTAGTTATACCTCATTCTCTCCCCTTAAGACCAGGTTGGTTTAGTCTTATGATTGGATTGTTCATGTTGCCCTTTCATATGGATGATTGGAAAATTGGGTTGAAGGGTGGTATGTTCAACGTATACTGAATGAATTGGGATTGTTTGTTGGACGACGCATGTATACATGAATGCCTTTCTCAACAAACAGGGTCAGATAGCCAAAAGTTAAATGAACTGACTTGACAAGATCTATAGATCAAAACCCATATATAGATTAGATTGCATCCAACCCAAGGGAATTTACCAAAATCAAACATCAGTTCCTTCAGAACTAAAATCGAAGCTCTGCAATTTGAACAAAAAACATTTTTGTTGGTTTATAGATGGAAACGCTGACATAGATACAGACCAAACGCAAAACACGGTCCCAGATAAATTTGAGGAAACAGTTTTTCCACGCATGATTTCGGCACGGCTTGGCTAGGTTCGGGCAAGCCATAAACTCTGCATGGCACAATGTGTCCAACGCATGAAGTGCACCCCACTGCGCTTCAAGCAAACACATTGTTTCTCATTTACTATATTGATATGATCTTTGAAATCTTAAAGGGTTGTGCGAAAGATAAGATGCAACTTAAATTTGTGTTACATCATTTGTTCCATTGGAACCGGAATTGGGATAAAGTTCCCATATGCCAAAAGCTGGGTTCCTTTCCTGGGTTAGAAAAGCTTATAGCATCTATATAGCAATGATGAATCTATGGGGGGGCTATGCCAGGATCTCTTTGCACAATGTAGTGAACTCCACAAAATCAAATTTTATAACATATATAAGTTTCAAACCCATGTGAGGAACTCAGCAATCCCCTGGGTTCTCAGACTTTCCATCCTTTCGGATCTTGCGGGTCTTGCGCTTTTGGGCCGACTTTGGCCCTGCGCCACCCGTCTGAGGCAAAGCCGCTTTCAAAGATGCTTTCAAGATATCCTTCAAGCGCAGCATCGATTCATGCTTCGGGCTCAGAAGAAGACCGGTGGTCGCATCACAGGAAGCCAGTAGATTGGCAGCCTCAGATTCATGTGGCACGGCATGTATTTCTCATATATTGTTTTGTTATATATATATAGTTTGAATTGTACATATAGATGTATATATATACACACTCACACCCACAAGCGTGCAAAACACTGAATGCACATGCATCATGATAAAACAATCACCATACCACCTGGAGCAGCTACCAGCGCAGACAAAAAAAGAAAAACCAGCCAACCCCACATGTCCAAAGATATATGTGGATTGCAATCTAGCAGCATAGATTTTCATAGCCGCGTAGTTGGCTGCTGCACAATGGCCGACGGAAAAATAGGCTGCTGACACCAGCTTCTTACTGTCACCGGAATGAATCAGTGACTCAAAAACCCTGACACCAAAACCTGGACGTTTGTAGTACATGTCAAACCGGAAAGCAGCACATTCCAGGTAGTCAAAGTGGTGGCATGAACCATCACAATAGTCATGCCCCTGGCACTCTGCCATCAACCCTTCAAACATCTCTTTGAGAGGTTGGTTGACATTCATAGAATCAACCTTCATCCCTGTGCTGTTGAACTTCCCCTGCAAAGCCTCCTCTGCTGTCTGTAGCATTTGATCCCTTGAGGGGAACTGCTTACCATTCTTCTTGCTGCCTGTGCGTGCCGACTTTTCCATTGTGGCCTTTGCTTTGGCCTTTGCTTTGGCCTTTGCTTTGCCTTTTGGTTTTTGTCGTGAGGCAGCCTTGGCCTTGGCCGATTTGCCTGCCAAACTTGAAGGTTTCTTGGTGTCCATGGTCGGGGCCTCTCCTGCCTCCTTGTGTGCTTCCTTGCGTGACTTGGGTTGTTTTGTTGTTTGGGTTGGCTCATCCAAATCCACATCCTCCACATCCTGTGTGCCCTGATTGGCATCGGTTGGCTTTGCCATTTTTGAATCCTGGGTTCCTACCGACTCATCAGGGTGCACAGGCATTCGTTTTTTGGAGCGCTTGGATTTGCGGAGTAAGGACCGGGAAGAGGTGAGTTTCAAGACCGACAGCTTCCTTCGCGGTCCATGGGTGGTATCCTCATCCTTGCTTTTGCGTCCCTTGCCGGGCATGTTCGTCTTCCTACATCCCTTTTTACCTTTGCCCTTTCCCTTGCCCTTTCTGCCCTTACCCTTGCCTTTCACTTTTGCATTTCCCTTGCCTTTGCCTTCACCTTTCTTTGCCAATTTCTCTTCCTTGATCACTGACTTCACCTTGAACTGCGCACGCCGTGTGATGGCTGGGTGCTCTGGCACCTCAAGCTCAGTTGCCTGGGAGGGTGTGCATGCAAAAGCCTTTGCTCGAACCATTGCTTATTTACAGAAAAAACATGCCTTCCCTGTTTTCAAAAACGGTGCGCATCTACATGGACATTGATACCAAATATCCCACCAGAAGTGAAGATCAGAAACAATCTGCACTTATTTCTTATATATTTATAATATTTATGTATGATACCGATGGATATATGCGACTGTTTTTTCCCAATAGCGCCTCAGCACATCCTGCGGCCTCTTTGGACAGAGCTTCCTTCATGAATGGGGTGTTAACCAACTGGGAGTCTGGTACTTCGTATAGCTGTGTCTCATCAGCATCGTTGCCCATGGGAATGGAGTCTGGCACATAGGTCAGAGTGTCACCTGATGGATGGTTTGCATATATAGAAACACATACAAAATGAAAACACCACCTATTACCACGCAAGATAACCCATAAAAAGTGGGAACCCTTTTTTGCTGCATGTCTGACGTTTTGCCAACTCTCCTGTGCCATCAAGGTGCCTTCCGTCGGACCAGATGGCGCGGTCCCCATTTTGATCAAACCTGGGATGGCAGCAGGGTTCGTCCTTAGATGGCAAACAGTGTTGAAGGCTGAGCCTTCATGGGGGTGAGCCAATCTCAGAACGATATGTGGTCTTGTGTTTTTTGAAGATATAGGTAATGTTGCGCATGATTGCTCCAACAGAATGTACTGGACCAAATTCTGCACAGATGCACATGCACACGCACGCACACCACACACACAGACATCATCATCATCATCATCACCATCATCATCATCATTATCATTAATTATCCCTCTTGCTCTCATGATAAGGAACCACTCTTCACAGTATCCCACACAAGTCAAAAATGCCAATGGGGATGGACGAAGCGGCAACATATCAAACATCCAACTAGGCACTGGCTCAACTGGGCAAGAACTGATTCCAGTTGGTCAACCATCCTCTCACGTGCTACATCTTCGGCTTCCTCGTCATCAGAAAGCTCCACAATGTCCACCTCAGGGGCACTGATTTTACGATGTTGCAATGGAAGCAAAAAGGTTCTAACTAAAGGACTGTATTTTTAAAGGCAATGAAATTTCAAACCTTTTCTTATGTATCTCAAAACAGATCTATATATGTATTACAGCATTTTGCATCTATATGTTTTTTTTATATATATATATATATATACACCTCCGATTTATTGAAAAATAAGCAGGGTCCCCAGGCTTCCCGTCCTTCTTCGAACTGGTCTCCTGGCAGGGATGGCATATAGTGATATCCGAAAAATAATCACGTTTCAAAATTGATTAAAACACATACACTTTGGAAAAAAAAACCTAAAACACATGCATATTTTGCGGCATCACATTTTCTTGGGGGCTCCTCAGTTGTAGTCAGGCAATCAGTGGAAGATCTGGGGGGCTCACCCGTCGAAGGGCCATCAGGCTTGCATGTTTCCCGTGCACGTGGTGTTCGAACAACGGCTGGCATCTCTTCCAGAGTGGCTTGACGTCTTGGGGGCTCCGGTTTCTTGGACTTGGAAGATCTACCAGAAGATTCATGGGGCTCATGTCTTTTCTTTTCAAGGTTTTCTGGGTTCTCTTCTGGGGTGTCTTCGGGATCCGGAAGGTAGTCAGGGTTCTCTATCAAGAAATTGAGGGCGAATGCCACAGCTTCAAGCTCGGATGATGGCTTAGGTCCGGGTTCCTCCTGCTGGGGTGGGATTGGATTCGGGTTGGAATCTGGCTCATGTGTGCTGGCTCGGGCTCCCCCCCCTGAACTGGTTGCTGAAGCAGGTGCAGAACCTGAACCACCCTCTGCAGGCAAGGCCCCACCAGGTGAAAGGACAGGAGTGCGAGTAGGCGGCGTCACAGGATCAGAAGTCCCGCTGCGAGTGCTGCCCTTGGCGGCTCTGGCTGAAAAATTGAAAAAAGAAACATTGACTGAGGTCGAGGTTTTTCTATATAACCGTTATAGCAGTAAACCAAAATGCTTTAACCAGAAACCTTTGATCCACATCAGCAAATAAAAGGTTCAATGGGGAGGATGACAACAATTTTACTCATATATAGTTCTCCCTCTCTCTCTCACCAGGTGAGCTGCTCTGCAACCACATCAAAAATATACAATGCTATATGTTCTGCATAAAATTGCTTGTTTACTTCCATGTCGTTCCACTATCAATATTGGGTTTTGTAAGGCATGCGTGCAAGGCATGACGGTGAACACCGGTGAACCCATTGCAACCCAATCACGATCCACATAAATAGGCCCAAGATTCACCAGAAGGAGAAGTGTCGGGCAGGCGTGGACCAAAATCCTGCCAGGCATTACTATATATCTTATATATGCAAGTACAAGCGTACATATTCAAAACACCCACATCTTTCAGGGATTGAATTGCTTTGGTTTCTATGGGTGTATGGGGATGCGTTTTTCATGACAGACTGTAGTGAAAATCTAGGGTGGCCCGTGCCTCGTCTTTGTATCCAAGGTCTTGCATCAAGGAACGCAAAATGGTATCCTGCAGTGAAAGGACCAGAGGGGGGCAGTGGGTTCACCCATGCAGCGTTTATAATTGTCTATATACATCTATATATAAACTTTTATCCATGGGGCATTCCAGTCATATATCGCAGGTCTTGCAACATAACGTAAATATATCAAACACCCTTGTCCTTTGGGGGGCCCTTGCGAAACACTTGTGCTTTGGCCAGCGCACATAATCTGCGAATAGCCCACGCTTCTTGATATATGCGATCCCCATGAAGTGTGAACTTCACTTTGCTCCGGTCAAAGAGTAAGGAAATCTGCTGCATCAAGTTGTCCAAAACTGGTTGGGCACGCTCATAGTTGGACATGATTCTGAATAGAGGAGACAAGACGCGAGCATTGAGCCGCAGGTTTTCAACCAACTTCTCTACAAACATGTTCTTCGCAGACTTAGACTTTGAGTCCCAATGCTGCATCAAATGGCCACCATCCCTCAAACGATCACGGATGGCAGGGTCATCGTCCCACCTAAGATAGAGACCTTCTAAGGGATATCGACGAAAAGGTTCTGAAGAACTGGGGTCATCACTTGGGTCACCACCGGGCGATGGGTCAGAAGGCCCACTAGAGGAGCTACCCCGCTTTCCTCCCATCACAACTCACACGTAAAGGCTATAGTCACCGCACTTGCACACTTTGATCCGCACCAGCTGCGGCGCAGGACGGGCAATGACTGACCGGGCTGTAGGCTCAATTCGATTTGAGGCCTACAGGGGTTCCCATATATATATATATATAATAAATTGATGATATATGTGATTTGCAATGTTTTTTCAATCTGTTGTTTCAATATCTGGTCCTGGTACCTGGTATACTGGTGATTTTTTGAATTCTTTCGTCCTTAGGAAAAACATGTCTTTCTGATAGCAAGGTTTCAGTACAGCACCTTTTGATATATGGGAATCAATCCTGAACCCTTCCAGTGACCGCCCAGCCTTCAGGGCAGGGATCCAAAGAAGCTGCCAGCACAAGTCTTTGCGCATTGCATCTAATTGACGGGTTGCAAACTATAGAGTGTTGAGAGCTATTGGATCCTAATTGGCCCAGGTCATTTCCTGCATGGAAAACAAGCTGTGGATGCCAATGGATGGCAATAATGGTATGGTGCTATATTTGTTTGCGAACATTTTTATATGTATTGATGTCTTGAAAATGCTTGAATTAGCTTGGTGTTTTCGATTTCCTGCGTTGATTTGAAGGTGTACTGTAGGAGCGGCATGTTCGAAAAATCATTGAATTAGCTTGGTTTCTCGGATTTACCTCATGGATTTGTAAATAAACATGTCTAGAATTAGTCGGGTTTCTTGCAGTTCCTGCATGGATTTGAAGGCTCTGATGGTGCAGTTTCATGCCACCCCATGAAATATGGCAACCCTTCGAAGGGCCTGGCGAACGGGAAAAACCATGCGGCGAAAGAAAAGTCACACCCCTTGGTCAAGAAGTGCCATTTTCCAAAAGGACGAAAGAATTTCAACACTTCACCAGTAGCAGGTAGTCTGAAAGTGGTGAACTCACGAAAACAACTCCTGTGAAATCCCGCGATTTTTGGCTGGCTGCAGATCGGCCTTTGATCAGGACGAACCTTCTCCGGAGGAGGTTCTGGAGACATGCCTGGCCAGGAATTGGGGCGAAATCGTCATAGTCTAATTGGTATAAGGGAACGGTTTCAGGACAACCCCATATTGGATGAGAACAACTAGGATTTCCTGCCCAATTTTCCTCAGAACAATCCAGGAATATCTTTGGATCATTATTATCAATAACGTTCCACGATACTGTCACTTCTATCCCTTCAAGTTATCCAATACTAATGTTTTTTCAAAATCCCATGTTTGTTTGATATTTGTCGCTTCAACCGATATTTGTTGTTAAACATAGATATTCCATGATATTCCATAGATATTCTATTGATATCCCATTGATATACCCATAATATCCCACAATGGAGGTTTCCAATCCATGGGGGTACCCCAAATCATCCAGTCGTCATGGATGACGACTGCCAGGCTTCTATGGGCCATTTGCCGCCACCACCGGAAGTGTTGCACGCGGCGGTTGCTTTGGCCCAGTGCTGTTGTTTTTTTTTTGAGTTTCGGGAAATGGTAGTAAAATGGTAGGAAACAAAACAATATGCAATCCAATAACTGTCCAATGATTTCTTAATTATCCAACTGTGAAATTGGCTTTGATGGGAAGGGAAGGGCACAATGGTTTTGTCACGCCATGATTTCAATATTGACTCATGTGACGGTTGCAATGGAAGGCTTCCACAATTCCAATCATCAGCATATTAAAATGTATATGGACCTATGGATGTGTATGGTTGATTTTGTGCATGATTTTGCTTACCATTTACTGTAAGTTTGGCTTCCCTATTACAGGACCATACACGCAAAATCCTTGACAGCAAATGAATACATGCGCGGGTGTGACACCGTTTCTCACAGCTCAGCCCAGATCATTTATATGTCTCATTTATATGTCTCTAATAATGTCTAACTAAAAATGTCTAATACATACAAAATCATATATATATATATATACTTAATTTTGATATGTATTAGACATTATTTTGTATGTATTAGACATATTGATATGTTTAATGCGTATGCGCAGCTGTGTGTGAGTTCCAGGACCTTTGAAAGATATCCAGCGACTCTGAGGCTGTGAAGATTCAAAGTGCTGCCAGGGGTCACAAAGGACGTCAGAAAGCAGCTGCACTGGCTGCAGCCCAGCGAAGGCAGCAGGTGAGCGGGTGAAATCTGGAGATGGGATTTGGATCAAGGCATATCAAGGCATTGTTTTTTTTCCCCGGATGTTGACATGTGGCGCCATCAAAAAACGAAGACTCGACTGTTATGTTGAATTGTGAATGAGGTTCAGATAGGTTTAGATTTAGATGCTATGAAATGTGTAAGGCATGGAAAATTGAATGCACGTGTAACACGGACACGTTTCATTCTGACTGTTTCCTTGTTAGTGTCCACCCGATGGTCTACAATCTAGGTGCTGAAGCTGCTTGTTGCCATCGATTAAGTCTGTACAATGTTAAGGCAGAAAAAGGGCTACAGCCAGCGTTCTCATCATTTTAGCTACGTTTGAGTTCTACCCATTCTTTTCACGTTCCCATGATTTTGACGCAATCGGGCCCTCAATGTTCATTTGCTCATGAAATACGATCAGTCGCAGACCTCAAAACTGAAGTTTGTTTAATATAATAGTTACTGCCATTTTGGATCATCTTGACTGCTGATCTCCTGAGATGGCGAGAGATCTTAGATCATTTTAGCATTATTTCAGCCATGTACGGCATGTGGTCGGTCATATCAAATCACATTAAATGCTCACAATTTTCATGATGGAGCCGCACGGAGCCGCGGTTTATGCCTCCCTTAAAAATCCTTAAAATTACCAGCTGTTTGTTGGTGAAATGTTGTTATATCTCCTACAAACAATGGTATTTTTATGTAATTTTGGGATATCACCAACAAACAATGGTAATATCTCAGCCAGATATCCTCCTGTAAACGATCATGGATGTGGAAACCCCAGCATGAATGTAGATCTTTTTCCTAGGGAAACCATGACTGTTCCACATCTGTGTAAAAGTTTACCCCAGGGTATTTGTCAACATGTACCAAGCCGCAAAAAATGAAACGGCCAAGATGACTTGCTCTATCGCCGAACTGGGTGAAGGCAAAAGTGACGGTAAAGAATACGCCGGTAATTGGCGGTAAAAACAGTGGTTTCCTGCCAAATGTTCCTGCAGTCTTCTTTGATCGGTAATTCCCAATATTTTTTCCACGATTATGATTGGATAAGTGTTATCCACTAGAATCAATTATCAAACAAAAACCATAATTTATGGCAATTGCGATTACATGATCAATAGATCGAAGGAATGTTTGCAAATCCCCGTACCTTCACAGTGGTATGTACCCATCTCAATGCTTTTGTGGGGAAACCAAGACAATCAGCAGAGCAGCATTTTTCCCACATCACTTCCCCTGTGCGATGAAAGGTTCCTGAAAGTTGGCTGCTATGATGAGTGTCCCGTGAAAAAGCTGTCAACTGGGATCAAACTCACAAAATCAACATTTTCTTTTGGAGGATGAAATCTATGTAAGTTTTGGAGTATGACATCTATGTTTTACTTCTTTTCCCACAGGCTTTCACTCATTTTTGGTGGTTCCACCAGTCCCACAGCCATGCCAGAACTTGGGTTCTGGCTGCCTGCTCTCCCAACACCGTGCGCTTGCCAACGTTACTGTCACTAGATGATGCAGCTCCGCTGCTACTAAACGAGCGACTGTGTGAGTTGTATCCCTTCCATTTCATGGATGGGGGAAGCATCCCCTGAACGTAGGGGTTGGAATTGCCCTGGTGAATTTTGAGGGTACAACCTGGTGGCACTTGCTCACTTGACAAGTCAGGTTTGTCCATGAGTCGTACAAACTCACCGTGGTTCACTGGTTTCCGTTCGTCCTTTTTGTCATGTCGTGTTTTTTTCGAAGGAGGTTCAGTTGATGAATCTGGATGTTTCTCCATGCCTTCCAAAATTTTGGCCAACATTTCAGCTTCACATTGGTTGTCCACTTGCATTTCATCACACATCTCATCACCATCATTTCCCAGGTCCTCTTCCTTTTTGGGGAATTTGGCAAGGATCTCTTGGATGAGGTCAGGGCTGTAGTGAAGGTGCTGTAGAAGGCGTTCTACCCGCAACTTGTTGGTGCAATTGCCACTGCAGCCCGGAATTTCGTAGAGGCCAATCAAACCCTTCAAAGCTTCTGCACTGAGTCCTTAGATGGATTGGATGGAACTATGAACCCAAGGTTTTACAGTGTTGTGCTAAAAAAAAATAGCAACCGAACAATGAACATAACACTATAATAAACAGTTCCCAATCTAGAAGATTTCCAATTGGGGTCTCTGAGCACGCGTACTGCTTTGAAAAAATGAATTTCCACAAATATGAATGTTTTGATGGATTGTCTCAGCTTTTTTTCCTTCCAACACGCCAGGTCAAGAAGGCATGTCTAGAGATTCGCCCAACTGAAAGCTAATTGATGTACTCAGATGAGCACGCGAGGTTGCCCAGTCTGCCCCACATATATATATACCACAAAATCTAACAGCCAAAAAAGTGCAATCAAACACCGTCATCTATTTGCACAACTTCCTCCTCTTGCTTGCTTTTGGCAAGTGGAGATGGCCCAGAGGTTTGAAATATGCCGAGCTCATCAAACCTACGCTGCCACAAAGCCTTTTGCTCATGGTATCCCGGGGAACCACAGGCATCATCACCATCATGGAAATGAAACCCGTACCATGCGAGTTTCGCTTCTTCCCTTGCGTCTTTGACCGCTGGGACAAAAACTTTGGAAAGATCCTCATGAGTGCGAATTGGTGTCTTTGGGCTGTCAGGTTGAACAGGCATAGTATCATCTTGCGACCGCTCAAAAGGCATAGCAACATTATGGTCTTGGGTCTGGTACTCCTGCGTAGGCACTGAGGCACCTGGCTCACAAACTTGGGAAGATGCGCTGCTCTGCGACACTGCTGCCGGTGACAGCATTTTGCTCGCACCCGGTTTCCCTCCCAAACCACGAGATTCCAGGGTCTTCTCAACAACCTCTAACCCTGCCGCAACAACAGTCGCAAGGGTAAGCAAAAGGAGATTTCTTTTCATCTCATGCTCCCCATCACCATTGGTTTGACCGTTTGGTCGTGGCACAGGCAATCTACTACGTTCGCGATCCATGTGTCTAGATCTGCCAACTTTCTCTTGGGCCAGTAGTTGTCTTTGTCCCTCAGCGTTTTTCTTTTCCCCTCAAAAACGAAACAAATACTTAAGGACAATCTGTCAGTGCAAAAACTCCAACAGAACTCAAGCACGAAACAACCCATGCTGCTTCTGCTTTGCAACTACTTGCAGTCCATGTCCAAGTGCGTGGTCAAATATACAATGTTCTTTTTGTCTTTCTATGACGCGCTCCCTATCTAAAAGGGGCGGTGGATTTAGGGGCTAAAATATACTTATTGAAAAGTGTTTTGTTACCTTCTATCACTCCTTTCCTGGACGCCTTCCCCAAAAGGGGGTAAGTGGACTTGAACAAATAATTTTGGCGTGCATACACGTTTTCGATGTTTGCAGGCATAAATTTATGTCAATGTACTATATGCATAATATGTGCAAATTTATATGCAACCCGTGCATGAATGGATGCATGTATCATTGTATGTGCGTGTAGACACTGAAAGAATAAAATACTGAACGAATGCATTCATGTCTGCATGGCTGATTGAATGAATGACACGAATTCAAATGAAATGGAATGGAACGGAATGAAATGAAAAAGAATGAATGAATGAGTGAATAAGGAAGTGAACGGATGAATGAATGAATGACGAGTGAGTGAAGGAATGCATGAATGAATGAATTAATGATTGATTGAGTGAGTGAATGAAAAAGAGAAAAAAGAGAGAAAGAGAGAAGAAATGACAAATGAATGGATGAATGGAAATAATAAATGAACGGAAAGAATGAAAGAAAGAGAGAAAGAAACCGACGAATAAATCAACAAAGAAAGAACGACAGAAACAAAGAAAGGAGAAGAAAAGAAAAGAAACGAAGAATAGAAAATAACAGAAAAGAAGGAGGGACAAAGAAAACAGAACAACCAAAAAGAAAGAAAGAAAGAAAGGGAAAAAAGAACCTAAGAAAGAAACAAAGAAATACCACAGACAGAGCAACAAAAAGTCAGAAACCAAATGAAAGAAAGATCAAGATCGAAGAAACAAGAAATACAGAAGGAATGAAATGAAAGCAAGAAAACATATGAATGAATGAAAACATGAATGAACGAATCAATAAATGGGAAGAATCAATGAATGGAAAGACAGAAAGAGAGAAAGAACGAGAAAAAAGAAAGACATAAAGAACGCAAGAAAGAAAACAACAGAAAGAGTGAGTGAATGAGTGAATGAATGAGTGAATGAAATGAATGAACGAACGAACGAACGAACAAATGAAAAATCCAGATACAAGAATTAACAACAAATATGAAATAGAATGTACGAGGCCACGAATCAATCGAGGATGATATGATCCCCGGTTTGTTGCATGGTCGAAGCGACTTTGTTTTTTGTGTTTCTACGATGCGCTTCCTATCTCAAAGGGGCGGTGGATTTGGGGCTAAAATATAGTTATTGAAAAATGTTTTGTTACCTTCTATCACGCCTTTCCTGGATGCCTTCCCCAAAGGGGTAAGTGGAATTGAACAAGTAATTTTGGTGTGCGTACGCGTTTTCGATGTTTGCAATACATAGTCATATGTACATGTATGCATGTGTATGTGTAAAAATGAATAAATGAACCACTGAACGAACAAAGGGAAATCCAAAAAGGGTTGTGGAGTCCGGTGTGCTGTTGCATTTTAAAGTATGATGCGACACCTTCCCTGGACGCGCTTGGCCCTTCAAAGGTCAGTGGATTTGTGAACATGTGACCTTGCCAGTGTTTGTGTAAATGCATATGGTGGTAATATGCCTTTGCCGCTGCGACTACATGTGGATGCATGGTATTTGTACGTCCTAGTGTTTGCTGAAATTTGAACCTATGAATTATCATAACCTGGATTATCCTAAGAACACCAAACCAATCTGGATGGGATATCTTATATCTGACTGATACTGTATTTGAAATTGTTTCGAACATCTAAATTCATTTTGCGTCTTTGGTGGGGGATTTGAAGAGCAATATTAAATGAATGGGCCCTAAGAAATTGAATTGCAACCATATTTACATGAACTGATGGGATGATTTCTGGACCCTGTAGACCCCCTATGGGTAAGATAAAATTGACCATGATGGATCACTGAATTTCAAAATCCTTGAACTGATCATATCCAAAAAACAGTCAAACCCCAACACCCCAAACAATTAGTTCAGTAAAGATTCGATGCGCATACTTCTCAAGCGCATAGTTCACCAGTGGTTGCCACGCCTCTGTCACCACAAGTTCAAAGCCACCAGATGTGGTCAACTCCACGCGGTAGGGAACAATGCTGGCATTCAAGGGCTCGTCCAAGATCAATGCCTGGCCAAAGAAAGAGTGGTCGGCACCCAAGGGCATGGCAAACGTAATTACTTTACTTCGAGTGATCCCCACTCTGGCATTTCAAGTCATATATTCTGACATATATTTTGACATTTTACCTAACATTCTATCTGACATCTATTCTGATATTCTAGCTGGCATATCTTCCAGCATTTTATCTGGTACATATTTTGGC
>Ga0126342_10002755_pt1 | contig 28020 bp, 26 predicted proteins | sample Cyp1metagenome_FD_92528 | JGI IMG/M metagenome (GOLD analysis project Ga0126342, IMG submission 92528) | Coral microbial communities from Lord Howe Island, Old Settlement Bay, Australia - Cyphastrea 1 metagenome | ecosystem: Host-associated > Invertebrates > Cnidaria > Coral ... | reverse complement strand
CGGCCATGTCAGGTCACACCTCAACCTTCGATGCTGTTGCATCCGGCTCGGTAGGGGCCCCTTTTTAGTTCCTTGGCGAAAGCCAAAACCGGCGACAGGCCTGTGAGGCCTTGTGCATGGAAACAGCGCTCTGTGCGCTTGCTGCTGCGCGTTGGTTGGAAGTGGTGTACTTGACCTACAGCATCTAGGCTGTGGACCTGTTGGTTTGGGATAGGGGTCGAGCCCAATAACCCCACTGCCTGCTCCAGCTACAGATTTTCAATAGTTATGTGACAGTTTACCAGTGGATAGTGTCGAGAGTTTGCCGAGTTTGCCAGGCAATCTCCTCCACCGTCGCAGCCGCAGCTCCAGCTGCTCTAGCTGCAGCAGCAGCAGCCCCAACAGCCCCAACAGCCCCGGCGGGCGATACAGATGATGGGCTTTGTGTAGCCAGGTACTTAGATTTCCTCCATTTATGCTACCCTCTGGTAAACATACAAAAAACTATGGAAACTCATCATTTTTTATGGGAAATTCCACTGTATATGGTCATTTTCCATAGTTATGTTAGTTTACCAGAGGGTATATGTCATCCATTTAACTGTCAATTTGGTGAAACAAAAAAAAACGGCTGGAAAGGTGCTAGCAGAAGGTGCATGACACTGAAATGGAAGAGATGATCTAGTGAGCCAAACATTTCTTCATTTTGAATCTTGTTGCTTCCATGGGAATCCCATGTGAAAACCTGCGAAGCAGGTTTGCTTGGAACACCCGGCCGACACAGCGGTTGTGCCATGAATCTCGGCCGAAATCAGGGTTCAACGGATGAGTGAAACCACCGCAGGACACTGGGACAACTGGGACACTGACTCGCCCAGGTGGACATTTATGTGGCTGTCATCGTTGCATGACTGGCATCATGGCTGCTGAGCCACTTGCTGCAAGACGATGACAGGAAAGCACTTTTTGTACGTTTCAGTGCCATGCTTTACACTCATTTTTCATAGCACTTCCAATACTTGATACATCTTGATACCGTTCGATGCAGCGAAGGACAGAGCTTAGCAGCTAAATCCGCGAAATCCAAGGCGACTTTGTCCAGTTTGTCGAGGTGAAGCATCTTCCACGATGCGAATTTATCGCTCCTAATGCTCTGCTGAGACAAATTTGCCTGGCACGTTCTGCCATGGCCACGCACTGAAAGGCTCCTGCATGGCTCCTGCCATGTCTTTTGCTGCCTAAATCGCCTTCCGTACAGTGCGGCGATTTGAAAAGTGCCAGCGATATGCTGTCAGCAGAACCATTGGCGTGATTTTTTTGGGTTGCACGGATAGGGCTTACGTTTATGTTCTTTTTCCATATGGATAAACCACAGGAAACCTCTGGGTTTTACATGTGTGCAAGGCTGTTGGCCTCCGCCCCTGCCCTGGAACAGTTCAAGAGGAGGCCAATTTCAACTGGAAAGGATTGGGATAGTCGTCGTCATCATCATCATCATCATCTTCTTGTTGTTGTTGTTGTTGTTGACCAATCAAGACGAGGGTGTGGTGCTTCAAAAGCAGGGTCAGCTGCAGGTTCGCATCACGGTCGCCCGCCTCAGGCTGCACAATGCCTCGCTCGTCTGGCAGATGGCGCACCTACAGACTTTCAGATGGCCCTGGTTGGGGCTGCAGCATATGCAGAGGACCGTTGGGACATGGCATGGCTCATGGGATTCAAATGGGGATTCGAATGGATTCCAAAAAAAGTGGATGTCACTGGAAGCATCTGGAAACCATGAACGATGAACGACGAACGATGTGGGAAACTTTGGCCATGCGACATTTTCTACTCGATTTCGATGGCCTTCCAATGACTTACCGATTGAAAGCTTTTTGAAACTGGTGATTTTCCGCCAGCGGCATAGGAAAAGGTATAGGAAAAGGTATCATTTTTGTGTCATGCCTTATATATCCTTATATCACTTACATCCCCAACTCATTTTGTTTATTTTGTTTCATCATTTCAGCTCTCAAGCCTTACTAAAGGAGCAGGTCCTGCAAGCCTTACAAAGCTCTCATGCTGCGATCCGATGGTCGACTGCTCAGTCGCCAAGATACTGTATGGAGCCATTTAAAATACCATTGTACCTCTGGTAATTATATCCCCAATATGTCTTCTTTTTTTTCTCAAGACTCCAAGACCATTCAATCACCAATCCCTAGACTTTGGTTTCAAGGATTCTTGTTGATTGGTTGTAGGGCCTTCAAAAAGGGGGGTTGTACTTCCCAACCTAGTGGGGAAATGTGGAGAACATGACAATCCATGACTGAAACAATCTGCAGAATCCCGTTAGCCAGTACTCGTATTATCTTACTGGTGCTAAACTTAGGTAGGGTTGCTGGATGGGTTGCTGGGGGTTGCTGGGATTATGAAATTGATAGTGATGAGTTATGGATCATTCCCAAAAATTCTGCTGCGTTTTTACGCAGCAGGGACCAGTTATGGGATGAGATTCCCGATGGGATGGAGGTATGGCTTCGAATTTTCCATGGCTATCATGAATCCCCATGATGACCCAGTTTTGGTCGAGAAGTCATGGCGGTCGTTTCACCAGTTTTGGTGTTTTTTTTCTCTCAAAAATCATCAAACATCAGATTTTTTTGGGATTTTCGATCAGGATTTTCGAGATTTTTTTGGGATCGAATCCATTTTGTGATTGCCTCCACTAGGCCACTGGCCGTGGCGTTGCTGTTTTGCTGTTCCAATCCGGAGGTGTGGCAAGATCGGCAAGTGACATGACCAAAATCCAAGCATTTTGGTCACCGCAAAACAGCCACCAGTTTGATTCATAGTTGATTCATAGTTGATTCATAGTTGATTTATGTTGATTTACTAAGCTGTGAAGAAGGTGTTTCAGTGCATCCATTGATGAAGTCCACCATTTTTTCCAGGTGTTTCATCGATTTTTTCTGCCAGGGTGGTAACAACAGAGGTCGCACAAAAAATGGCCAGGCCTTTTCCGTGCTGCTGACGACGAAGCTCTCTCGCTTGGGACAAGTCCAAGGTGACTGAAGATGTTCTGACCATGGTTTAAATTAACATGGGGGTACACTCTCCAGTGATCATATGTCAATAGTGATCATTAATGGGTTCAGATAGTGATACAATGTATGATCATAGAAACATATATCATAATTTTAATATACTATTAAGTATCAACACATATCAAGTGTCATATTATCATATATTATCACATATTATCACATATTATCACATATTATCATACATCATCATATATTATCATATATGAGTCACTGTTTGATACCATGGTTTGATAATATATTATAATATGATACTTAATTGATACCCCCCCAATTAAACAGCCTAGGGGTTTAGCAATCCAGGGTTGATATTAAACATATTCAATTTAGCGGCTGAAAGATGTTTGAGCTTGTTTTTGTTGTTTTATCTGTTGTTTCTATTGGTCCTTCTGTCATTGATGTGGGAGTCCCAGCATGGGTTTCTCATGATAGTTCCATGTATTTCCCCTACATACCCTCTGGTAATTTAACAGTTCGCTATTGAAAATGGCCCAGTCGAAATAGTTGATTTAACCATTGATAGCATGGTGATTTTCCAGGGTTTTATGTGACAGTTTACCAGGCCGGGTAAATCCCATTAAATCCATTTAAATCCCATTCAACCACCATAAACCCTCATGAAATCACCATTTTCCTATGGTTTTCCTATGGTTTCCCATTAAAGTTCTGGGAATTCCCCGTGAACCCCAGCCCTTTAGACGTTTTCGACGGTGGGAATTCCGGCCGCCACCCGGAATTCCCCTTTAGGTGACTTGACCGGGAAGGACATCCGGCGAGCTCTGAGCGCCGTGGCGCAGCCCAGTTGAAGCTCTCCAGGGATGATCAATGAATTTTCACCAAAGAAGTCATTTGATATACCCTCTGGTTATTTAACATAGCCATGGAAAATGGCCCATTTATAGATGGATTTTCCCATTAAAAATGGTGATTTTCCATAGTTATATGATATAATAGTGACATATGATCATTGATATACATGGTGTATATATGTGTATATCATAGATCATCTATTGTTTGGTATATATGTATGATCAATGATATCAATGGTGTATTCATTTGATATACATGATATATACATGATATATACATGATATATACTGGTACATGATATAGCTGTTCAAGAAAAAGTTTTTTCAAGAAATCTTCTGTCTTTTTTTTGGTATCCCTTTGATGATCACAAGACTTGGTGGTTTCGCCAGAAGGAGCGTATTGAAAGTGACGCCCTGGGAGGGTGCAAGTGGCACCGGCAAGAGCCAGATCTAAACCTGGTCATTGGGAGCGGTTCAAAATTTTATGGACAGAACTAGATGGTTCAATATGCTTGAAAAAAAAGGTGAACCATATGACCTAAGTATGGTTTTAGTATGTTTAATAGTCTGAAATTGATAGGGCGGGCTGCTTGATACCCAATTTTGAGCCACCCAACAGTTCCCGGCTGATTGGAATGTGCTTGTCCAAGATCGTGTAGCAAAATTCCACCGTCGTCATGGGAGAAACACATGCCAATCTGTGTTTGAAGAAGAGCCTTTGAAGCGGACCACCCGTACCGATTGTCATTACATGTCCACAGGGCCATTGTGCCGGTTTATCACGGTTTTTCAGATTTCAGCTACCAGGGATCCTTGATGCTTTGGGTGGTTTGCTTCCGAAAATTGCACTGACAAAACTTGATGATGCGAGTTGCACACCAAACTTTCTGTGATCAGACCTTGACTTTGGAGATTTGCATATTATTTGGAAGAAGATCATCGAAGCTGAGTGCATCATGTGCCAGGAAATTCTCAGTTTGCTGGGTACGTTTATCATGATTGATTCCTGAGATAAATACACAGTTTTCACATGTCTTCACCTCTTGAACTAGCTCCCATTATATAAGTGCCCGGTGAACAGCTCCAGTGTTTGAACACGAGATCTGATCACTGTTCGCTTCCTCAACAGTTGCAACTGTTCCCTTTCAGCGATGGTTTGCTGACCAGTCATGGGGTTGAGCATTGCAAACATGTCGTGCAATGCCGTGCAGAATTTCTGATTACATGTCAGAAATATATAGCTGTGCCGAATGATCAAGCTCGTTTCTGTTCAATATCATTTCGCAGCGGTTTTGAATTCAGGTGTTTTTCATTGAAATAGCAGTGACTTGGCAAATCATCCTGTGTCCTGTTGTGTCCTGTGGGCTTGTGCCAAGTGTTTCAATGAGCACTTTGAGGTGCCTAGCAAGGTGGCTAAATCCAAGGGATGCTCAGCTGAGTGAAGAAATTTTCGATGCGCATCCGACAAAAGCGAGAACCGCGATTTTCTGTGGTCAGGGGAGATTGAAAAAAGCCCTGCTGGTACAATATATGTACAAGATTGTGCAATATGATATATAGTATTAAATCTATATCTATATAGTATTCATAATATATATATAGTATCTATAATATATATATATTATCTATTATATATATATGATACTTGAATGTTCTTGAATGTTCTGGACCCATTTCATCATAACACCCGGCCATCTTTGGCCCTGGCCCGACTTTCTCACCCAGTTGGGACCCAGTTGGGGTCGAGCAACATTCAGCAAGTGCATTGAGCGCTAGAAATGGTTGGTTCAACTATTTCCATCTGGTTATGACATACAAAAAGCTATTGAAAATGGCCATAGAAATAGTGGATTTACTCATTTATTTCGTGGATTTATAACATGTACCCTCTGGTTATGACTAACATAGCCATGGAACATCCCGAAAACAAATGGAGGTTGATGTCGCTGGGAAAATCATCTATTTCTATGGGCAATTTTCCATGGCTATGCCAAATAACCAAAGGGTATAGGCCATTGAGTTACAACTATTTTAGTGCAGCTGAAACAAACATCCAGCACAAGAAAAATCGTGAACGCCTCAGCGAATGCATCAATCGAGTTGACTGTCTTGGGGCACACGCACATACACAAGACGTGAGGTAAACATACGGTAGGGGTGTTGATCCTACTGTTTAATCCTACTTGCCAGAAGCTGCATCTTAACAACTGTCGAGCACGTTGTTTTGCTTGGAGTGTGTGAAACACATCTCTTCAAGGTTCAGACACAAATAAATTTTCAAAGCAGGATTCTTCAAACACAGCAGTATGGACATAGAGTTGCAGGCAGTTACAGGTGCAAGATGGTGCAAGATTCTAGACTTTGGAGAAGTTCAAACTTTACAACTTTTCCGCCGTCCATGGATTTGCCAGAAAGGCCGGGTGTGCGACGGGATGTTTTCACCATGTTTGGAGCGTCACGGTTCATGACCACGAGGTGGTGCAGTTTTCGACGGAGCGAGAGAAATTTTCACGTCACGGATCTGTAGTGCTGCTAGTGCTGCTAGTGCTGCAGGTTCCCAGCTGCGTAATCCTCCTAATCCTCTGGTAAGCTGTCACATAACTATGGAACATCACCATTTTTCATGGGAAAATCCACTATTTCGATTGGGTCATTTTCAATAGCTATTTTGACATAACCAGCTGCGTAATCCTCCTCATCCTCTGGCCCGGACTGCCCCGGACATCGATCAGATGGCTCAGACCCATGACCGTGCATAGTCGTTTGCTTCCCCACGGCAAAATGGACCGACATCGGCAGGACCAGGGCATGACAATCGGCATCGGCATCCATTGAACTTGATGGAAGATGATGGGTTTTCACCAGTTCGGCATTTCATGGTTTTTCATGGTATGGGAATACACATCTTTGATATAGTTATAACATGTTATAACATGTTATAACTGTCAATAACTTATAACATAAACAAATATATATATATATATATACATATTAAATATTGAATATATATGAATATATAACATATCATATAATATTCAACATAAAACATATGTAATAACACATAAATACATTCACATCCACATATCGCTCTTGATCAATCCTTGTAGAGGAAGCTCCTGGAAGCTTCAGCGCGCCTGGGCATAGATGGCTCCGATTTTAGGTCCAACTGGGATAACATGGTGAACGGTGAACATTCGACTTCATATAAAAAATGATATGATGATAATATGATATCATCTATGATATCATCTTGGATTCCGTAACGGGTTAACCGTAACGGATTCCCATTCCGCAAAAAAAACACATGGATTTAATGCCGGTTTTGGTGGTTTTTTGTGGACTTTTTGAGGTGGAAGATGTTCGAGGCCTGGGTTGCATGGTTAGACCATGGAATCAATGGCCATTTCAGGATCCTGAAATGGAGGTACCTACCATATATAAGGCCTATATAAGGCCTATATGTAAGGGAATATCCCCAGAAAATATGGCCAAAAATATGGTACAGTACCTCCATTTTAGGATCCTGGAATTCCCATTGATGGTTAGAAGCACTTGCAGCCATTGCAGGTCGGCGACAAGCGGCGCTCTCCTGGGCGTCGCAGGGTCTTTTATTGGTTGCAGTGGTTCTCTTTGGCTGTGGAAACAATATTTCCAAGCAGATCGCGTCTGTCTCCTTGTCAAAACGTGTCTGGACCGCAAGAGGCTAGAATCGGCTAGACAGTATACCTTGTATACCCTCCAAATGGCCATTTATAGTTGATTTACCCATTGAAAATGGTAATTTTCCATAGTTTTTTGTATGTTTACCAGAGGGTAAACGGAACCGACATGAACCGTGATTTACAAGTAGCTACCCGCGGCTACCCCATTATCCCATCTCTGGGCAAACCCGGCAAAAAAGTCAGGATCAGGAAGGGCTGGAGGCGGTCCACCGAACACAACATGAAACAGCAGAGAACATGCCAGCTTTTCTTGTCTTTTTGGTGTTTACATCCATAGTTCACGCTTCCCAGTCTTTCAATCTCACAGATCTCACAGGTTATGCCTACATGCTGGGGCTATCTACTGCTGTTGCGTACGTGCCTCTCTTCTGGGCCATCTTGTTAGTGCTCCTAAAGACCGGGGCTGCTCCGATGTTCCAGTTGAGATACATGTGGCAGCGAAATGGATATCTGGCACCGGTGCTCTTGATCGTCTTGGCCGCTCTGGGTCACTTGGAGATCAAATCATTATCAACCAGACGTTGGTGAAGCCGAGTCCATAATGTCCACAGGCAGTCAACGTCACCCCAAGTCACCGAAAGTCGCGATTAGCAGATGCTACTCAGATGCGATTCTCCATTTCCAGATGTTTTTTTAGATGTTTCCAACATCCGAAACTCCGAAAATCCCGAGGCGATGCGTTGGGCGATGTGATTGGAGCCATTTCGACCAGTCACGTCTCTGGCCCTGTGCACAGCCTCCTCTCCAACTGCACATCAGGCCAGGCTGTACACAGATCCACGCTGACCACATGCCAACCGCTGCTGGTTGCCATGTTTATACATATTTACACATAGATTTATACTCTTTTATATATATATATATATAAATACTGTATATACATATATTTATACATATTTATATGGTTTATAATTACATACAGTTTCAGCCCTTCGCATTTTGCCTTGCTTCTTGGTAGTCTTTGTGGCGGTGCTCTCCATGTCGCTCCCTCAGGGGTGACCGGGATTTCGCGGGACGACCCACCTGACCAACCTGGTTCCGTCGTCAGCTGAGGTGTTTGCTGAACCAAAGATATTCGATGTTCCAGCTCTTGGCGCTCTTGGGAGTGCCGCTGGCCAGCTTGACGTGATGCTTGACGTGATGCTTGACATGCTGTTTTTCAGTGGTATTGAAGTGGTGCTGTGGCAGCACTGTCTTTGAAATGTCCGAACGTCATCCAAAGTCCAGGGAAAAGTCCACAGAACAGTCGTTGACTTCAGCCGTTGCCGGCAGGTCTTCGTCGCAGTTGTACCTGGGCCGGACAGAATTTAGAGCATCGATATTTGCTGCAGAAAATCGGCACAAAAATCGGCACACTCTGTGGGAGTTGGAAAATTGTGGCTTCAAAACCAGGTCATTGGAATTCTTCCTTCTTTCGAGTCGGACTCCAGTGGTTCAAATCCATTCTTCGCAGTGGTCTTGGGTGGCCGCTCGGTACGAAGGTTGGAAGGTTGTCACAGTTGGTGATCGAATGTGATAGGCTTGGGTTTGCTTTCGTTAATATACTTCATGTTTATACTGGTTGGTGGTTTCAAACATGAATTTTATTTTCCATTTCATATATGGGATGTCATCCGAAACCCATTGACGAACTCATATTTTTCAGAGGGGTGGCTCATTGAAATGAATTGAAACCACCAATCAGTATAGTTTCATCGTCCGTGCCACTCTTTGAGTGCTTTCACCCAAGGCAGTTGCATCTTCAATGCAGTGACATGGCAGAAGTATTTGCTCAACGACCAACAATGTGGTGAAGTTAATGCCGTTTTTACATGTTTTTACCATCACCATTTTATTGGGTGGTTTATTGTATATTCACATGTTTATTGTACCATCAGTCATGGTAGGTTTATATATTTTATATGTCTTTAAATATCTTTATATGCAGGTTTCCGTTTCGTCATGGGGGTACCTCTATCAAATCATCCATTTCTAGATGGGATCCCTGCAAAAAACCAGCTATTGGGATACCCTGATGACTATGGAAACTCCATGGCTTTATGGCAGGTGGATCCCACATGATGAAACGCCAAAGGTGGCCTTCGTGGTGAAAGAGTTGATCTTCACCCGCTACAAGGCCGCCGGTGAGTCGCTGGTGACAAGTGGCGTTGTCTCCATGGCGAACTCAGCTGGTGAGCCGAGAGTTTTTAGATGAAAAATGTGAACTGCTGCTGTTTGATGCCTTTTTTTGATGAACAAGTGATGAACAAGTGATGAACAAGTGATGAACAAGTGATTCAAGTTGCCAAATTTCCCATGACAATGTGTGACCTCTGTGAAAATAGCGCAGACGTGGCGAGCTGATCAAGATCTTCAGGGTGGCACTGGCTTGAACATTTTCCTCATCAATTCCCATGAAGCGGTCTTTCAGTTCCTGGACAGCGTCATGCGTCGTTTCTTGTGGAAGGTCAGGTCTTTGGAAAGGTCCCATCCATTCCCATCCATTGCTGAGGCTGCCGCTGACACTGATGCTGATTCCTCTGAACGATTTGCTGAAGCAATCGGAAGGGAACAGCTGGAGCTATCTGAAGGATGAGAAACTGTGAAACATGCTGAAACAGCAGGAACTATCTGATCTTCTGAATGTTTCTGAGACAAAGATTTTCTGAGATATCTATGTCTCAAAGCTGGAGCCAAGCATTCCTCACAGTTTTTCTCAGATCCTTCGCTATAGGCGTTCTGTTGTCACAACTGTCGGCCAGCGGTGGTTTTTGGTCATTTGAGATTCTGATGCTTCGTTGAATTGTTTTGTTTTAGTCTCTCTCTCTCTCTCTTTCTCTCTCTCTCTCTCTCCCTCCTCTGGTCTTTTCAGTCCATTTTTGCCGTAGCACACGTAGCACACCCCCCAAAGGTGCAGATCATGTCACTTTTCTAATAGTGGTTAATAGTGGTTACTAGTGGTTAATAGTGATTAATAGTGGTTACTAGTGGTTAATGGTTAATAGTGGTTCTCGTTGTGTCGTTAGTGACATGTATTTCCTCCAGCTTCAACCACTTGTTTCATGGTTTGACCTGTGAAATGGAAGGATAAACATGATGGCGGTTTTCCCACACTCCTCAAGAAAATTACATCAAATGACCAACTTCAAATTGTCCAAATTGCTTCTGATTTTCCTTTCGCCCAGAAATATGGTCATTCCTGACTAACTCCTGACAAACGTTCCTAACCCTAGGAGGCCATTGCGTGTGTCTTCAGTGGCGAAGCAGATGCATGTGGTCCAGATGCCAAGCACGGAGAGTTGGCAGGGCTCTGCGTGTTGGTCTATGTGACTGGCCGATGCTTTCAGAGATTCTTTGACTTTTTCGAAATGGGGGAAATATAAATGGAGGTAGCCATAGGTAGCCCTATTGGGCTGGATGACTTATCATTTATAAATGTTTATAATTTAAATCATCCCCATTAAAATATGGATGATTTAGGGCTACCCACATATTGGGAACCCGAAAAAAGGGAAGTTTCTTCAAACGAGGGGATTTCCAAGTCACCATGGCTTTCAGTTTTTGGATGTTTTTGGTCAGTGGTCAGATCTTATGACGACTGGATGATGACTGGGGTACCCAAGTTTTAGGATACCAATGGGAAACTGCGTTTCTATAGCATTTTGATGCATATTTTGGGTATCCCTGGGTTGGATTCCCTGAACATTTTCCTATGTTGTGGGATGATCAAACATCATGAGACAGTGATACAGACAAGTCACTTAATTAAAAAACACCGGGTAAAGTGTTTTTTTTGCCCACAACAAGTCACTTTTCTTGGTGCTGAAGTCACATGTTTTTGTCCAACTTAGAGCTGGTGCTGGTGCTGGGATGATTACAGTATCTTCGCCAGCTGATTTTGTCCTTTTTTGCACCACAGCTGAGGAATATCCCCATATCCCGACATTTCTCAGATCCCTCCATGACCTCGGGTCGGCTGCCATATTTTTCATGGCTTCAGCACCTGACTATTGTTTTATTTCCAATCTTTGTACCCTCTGGTAAACTAACATAGCTATTGAAAATGGCCATTTATAGTGGATTTACCCAATAAAAATGGCGATTTTCCATAGCTATGTTAAATTACCAGAGGGTATCTTGTTGTTGCTTCTCATCATGATTTAACTGCGTTTTGTGGAAGCAACATTTTGTCAGGGCATGTGTTGATTAAGGTCCATATCACCTTTGATTTACAAGAAACAGGATGTTTTGTTGGTTGCCATCTCTGGTTTCTTCAACCAAGTGGCTTTGTTGGTCAATATACAATGTGTATATATATATAAACATATATATATATATAAATAATATAATATAATTGAATATAACGCAATATAATTGAATACATACAATATGATTGCAACGTATATAATATACATATAGTAACATACTATGATCAATATCCAGTTGGGGTGAAGAATTACCAACTTCTCCGAGGTGGTCTTCAACCTCCTGTGGAACATGGGAATTTTGCTCTCTGTGAAGCACGCAGGTGCTCTGGCCACTTTTGTCGCGTTGAAGGCCATCTTTCCCGTTGCGAAACTGCAAGGAGAGTTTGAGCTTTGAGCCCGGGGTCTGAACATGTGGTAGCCCTCAAGTCGCAGGTTTTTTTCGAAATTTCAAATGAAAAATGTTGAAAAACTGAAAAAAAAAAAGCCTCAAATTTGGGTACCATTCTGTTGCAAAACCTGGATTTTTCATCCGGCACCTTGAATTGAGCCGAGGTATCCACCGTTCTGTTTGAGTATGTGGACTGGCCATTACTGGGGAAAAAGGATTTCTCTTGGCGCCTCAGCTTCGACAATTTTGACATATTTTGACAATTCCAGTATATTCCAGTGCTCTTTTGCCGCGATTTTGACTTTTTTGATGAGCGACAGCTGTCGAATTCGTGAGAAGGGGCACCAGCCATCCATTGATCGTTGATCAAGATTTGATATGTCCAAAACACTCCTCTGCGAAACCAAAATCAGCCAGGCTCATTTGGCTGTCCATGGCAATTCTGCTGCCAAGCATTGCTTGCTATCAGTGGGCATCACAATTGCAGGCCAGGGACGTTTCGCATACAGCAGTTGTTCCTACTGTGTCGAAAAGGTTGGAAATGGGTGAAGGGGTGAAGAAACGGATCCAAAATGACTCTGACCTATTTGAGAAATGTTATTCCCCACATTGACGTGTGGGGTTTTTGTTTTTAGTTCTGTATCCGGTGGTTATCCGGTAACATGTGGGGTTATCCGGTCCTATAATTTTTCATGAGTTTTTTTGTCCTTCCATGTTTGTGACTGCTCACCGGAGGCTGCCAGAGCCGCAATCCACCCATCGTTGGCAAGTTGTTGTTGGCCCTGGGGCCAGAAAAGGTCCGAAACCGAAAGTGAAATGATGCTTGGATAAGGTCAATATTGAGATCCCCTCAAAAATGGGGACACTCAACCCCCCAAGGTCATTTTTTGGGCGTACCCGACATGGTAAACATACAAAAAACTATGGAACATCACCATTTCTAATGGGAAAATCCACTATTTCTATGGTGATTTTCAATAGCTATGTTAAATTACCAGAGGGTATCATTTTTAGGTCCTTCTATCTGACTTGAAAAATCTCTTCATCTGTCACGATGATCTCCTCAGATCTGTGACCGTCTGTGACCAAAAAAAAGTGATTCCAGCAGGCCAAGAGTGGCCCAAAATGGCTTTTTGAGGCCAAGATTTTCGCGCTTGCGGTCGACTTCAAAGGATTGGTTGGCTATACCCTCTGGTTATGACTAACATAGCCATGGTATAGATGGTCCATTGAAATAGATGGTTTACCTATTAATAGCATGGTGATTTTCCATGGCAAACTGTTAAATAACCAGAGGGTATTTATATGTAGCTATCATAGCCACTTGGTGATTTCTGCTAACCTCATCTTCCCCGAAGTCGGCTGTGAAGCCCTTGAGCTCGCGACACGTAAAACACGTGTGGCACAGATTCGATAGCTGTCATAGCCCTGCAGATCGTTCATGGAAAGTACAGATGACGTCTGCAAGGTCAGATGAAAAGACTTGCGCACATAGTAGCAAAAGGGGGGCAAAGGTTGACTGAAAACTTGCCTCTGAGTTTTTTTAAACACATGTTTGACAACATTTTCAATCATTTTGCATCAATTTGACATATACATGTTACGACATTTTACGACATTTTACGACATTTTACGACATTTTACCACATGACTTGCTGTATCTTCCTGTTGTGATGGCGTTTCACCGCTTGGTGAACTTCTTTCCCCGGAGGTGTTCCTACGGATGGCGTCAGCACTGTTCTCGTTTATCGACTCCATCGGTGAGACCTTTGAAGGGGTGGTGGAAAATGCTGCTCGGCGCAGATTTTTTGATGGTCAGCAATCTTTGATGGTGATTTTAATGGTGTTTAATGGTGATTAATATGATGATTTAATGGGATTTAATGGTGATTTTCTAAAATCCAATCTATAATGGTATTTAATTATGGTATAATAACCATATATAATGGTAGTTATAATGGTATATAACTTACTGGTATTTAATGGTGATTTAATGGTGATTTAATGGTATTTAATGGTGATAATGGTGTTTAATGGTGTTTAATAATACCATAATATCAATCTATAATGGTATTTAATGCTATATATATATATATCACCATATAGTTATATACCATCATATCAATCTATGAATCTATAATTCTAATGGTATTTAATGGTATTTAATGGTATTTAATGGTATTTAATGGTATTTAATGGTATTTAATGGTATTTAATGGTATTTAATGGTATTTAATGGTGATTAGTATTATGGTATATATATATATACATAATGGTAGTTATAATGGTTACAAAAACTTACTGGTGCGTGCGTTAAACACGTAGGGTTGCTGGATGGGTTGCTGGGGCTGGGATGATGACATGAAACTAGTGATGAAATGGATTGATGAAATGGATCATTCCCGAAAATTCCCGACGTGTTTAACGCACATTTCGTAAGAAAAGGGTATCATCCAAGTCATGGATCCCCAAGAAATTTCAAGATTTTTTGCTTTGGGATCTAACGAGTTGGATGAGTTGGATGGGGGTATCCCCATTTTAGGAAACCTCCATATATCTTCATATATATATATTGATAATTATTGATATACAATTTAATACAAGTTGTGCACTTGGGGATTAAAATGATAAAGTGGAAGTGATTTTTTGCTTGCCAATTCCATTCAGAACTCTGCGCGCCCAAAGCGCATGCAAAGCGCGCCAGGTGGAAAATGTGGTCGGAAATGTGGAGAAGGAGGCATGATTTCTAGTGGATCCACTGGGCTAAGGCTCTTTGTTGGCCCATGGTCAGTTCATAGAGCCACGTTGGGTCAATCAATCCAGCAGGGATTAAGACAAACCAGCCCCAAGTCACCCAGTCACCCCAAGTCACCATGGATCCATGGGTGGTTGGTATGTATGTTTACCATCCCCAAATGGTAGGTTTATTGGCATTGGGTTGCCTTAATTTTGTTGGGAATGAATCTATGAATGATGGGATATATATATATATCCCATATCATTACTATCAGACTATCAGTATTCCTATCCCATCATCATGTTTTGATATATACTACTGGGATATAAACCATATCTCCCTTATTTGCGCTTATTTGATCTTATTTCAACTATTTGCAGGCTGAATTATTGTAATTTTTCCTTCTACCGGGTTTTAGTGATAAACCATGATCAATCCAACAGCCAACAGATCTAGAAATTACTGGGATATAAACCCTATATAAACCCTATATACACCCTATATAAACCCTATAGCCCCATAGTCTTGTCCTTTGTTACAGGTCGACTCTGCCGTTCAGCAGATCGATGCCGGGGTCGACCTTGATGATGTGTTGGAGGTTGGAAGATGACTGGATTTTGGGGGTTTCCAGATTTTTTCAGGACACGTCCTATCTATTAAATGCAGTTTATTTCTTTTTCGAAATTGTTTAACATGTTGACATTTTTGTGATGTGCAATGTATGATCTAGAAAGGACATGAAAGACTTTGAAAAAACATGGATGATCTTTGATTTTAATGATGTCAAAGATCTCTTGGTCTCTTATTTTGTGGTCCGATTTCGATCGGAGGAGATCCAGTTGGCTGGCACAGATGAGGCGCCGGGGACGATTTTCCGTCACCGGGTCACCATGGGTCACCGGGCCTTGGTTGGGATGAGGGCCCAAGTCCTGAAGCCCAGGCAGCGCTTCTGGGTGCCTACAAGCGCTTGGAGGTGGCCTTGTTGTGGCTGTTGGCTGATGAAAAATGGGGGGAATGTAGTGGAAAAAACGATGATTTCAATGAGACCATGATGGAAAATGATGGGACATGGATGGGAAATGATGGGAAAATAATGGAAAATGATGGATGATGTTCGAAAGCATGGGATTTTCTGGCACATTTTCAGACCCACTTTGCCATGGGGTGAGTGGTGCATAGTGGTGCATAGTGGTGCCACGGGGCCGAAGGGACTTGCGCAATGCCAAACACCGACCATCCTTCATGGATGGGTTGTGGAGGACCTACCAGGGCTCGCCAGGTTTTTTGCACGTCACCTGAAGCGCGGTTCTACTGTGATGGACCTGTGATGGATAGCGTTTTTTTTGTCCAAACTTCCAGCAAAATTGGCCACTGATACTGATTTTGTCAAAAATGAATGGAGCTCCACAAGAATTGCAACACATTTTTGACCAGATTTTTTTACGCAGATGTGGTGGTTGTAGGATCGTGTGGTGCCAGTGGTCTGTGCTGCACTCTGCCGAGTGGAGACAGGGACTCAGATGGTCTGCCATGATGTCATATGAGTCACATCGTTCGGAGGAAAGCAGTGGTGCACCTGATGAAATCTGACGAACTTGCCATAAGACTTGCCATAAGACTTGCCATAAGACTTGCCATAAGACTTGCCAGCTGTATCAGATTGCGGTGGTACAGGTCGGCCAAACTGGCTGCTGGACCCTTGGCAAGGACATCCCTCCGAGAAATCCGAGAAATCCAAGCGCTGGAATGATTTGGAAATTTGGAATTTCTGGAGCTTCGCAGCTTTGCTTCCAGGACTTTGAATGGTATGGGTCAAGCTTTGGATTCGACCGGCACAACTCCAGAGGTGCAGCATCCCTGGTGGGTGTATCACCAGCCCATCTTTTGTTCATTAAAGGATGGTTCAAGGTATGCCCCCTGGTAAATTAACATAGACCCTGAAAATGACCAATTTGTAGTGGAAACTAGTCTTCCAACCCCGACAACTGGCAGGGTCTATGTTAATTTACTGGAGGGTAATATACGTATGGGTTTGTGGCCAATCTATTAGAGAATCATCAAGTATTTGAGTACCACTGACTCATTCACCCCCCATTTGTGGATGGAGTAAGCTCCGTACTAAAAATTTGGCTGGCCCCATTTGTGGCTCCCACAACAGGGCCTTGATTTAGTGCCAGGAGTTACGTGCATTTCACGAACAGATCGTGCGAAGAACGGAGAATGGCAAGGCGATGGTGAAGCTCTTGCAGGCCGATGAAGAAATGGAGGATTGGAGGACGATTTAGATGAATTATGATGAATTTAGTAGTTACAAATCAGTGGTAGTACCATCTGTTTATTTAACATAGCCATGGAAAATCCCTTATAAATGGAGGTTTTAATGGGAAAATCATCTATAAATGGGCCATTTCCCATGGCTATGTTAAATAACCAGAGGGTATCAGTTTTTTTGGTGAATGAGGTTTTCATGCACCACATGAACCAATTGGAGCGGATGAACAACCAGTCATTTTTTAATGGACATGATGGACATGATGGACATGCACCAATGAAGCAGTTACCCGGTTACCCACCACCCACCACTTACCAGCGACCCAAATGGAAGGCACAGGGTGTTGCATCCCGAACGCAAGGCCGGAGATGGCATCCACCTGCAATCCATGGCTCATTCTTGAAATTTATAGATTTATAGGAAATTTTGATATTATTTCATACATATTTAAATGCAGTAAACACTATTACACATCGTTCACCCTTGTCAAAACCATTTCAAAGCAAACCAATTTCTGACGTCGCCAGGTTTGGCTCTATTGCGTCGCGTTTACCCCGAGACCAGCGCGGTCTTGGGGCGACATCTGCTGAGTGATCCAGAGTCCATCTCGGCATTGATTGAGATCTTACAGGAGATGGGATGGAGATAGGGCCCTCCGAGAATCAAAGGTGGAAAAAACCGAGAAAATGGAGGTTTTGACTGGGGAAAACAACCATAAATAGTGGATTTTCAGCCATTCACTCAGATAAATTGGAAGACTTGTGAGTTATAAAATATGTAAATAGATAATAATAGATATAAATAAGTGAATGGTTGGGGAGATTCTGGGCAGATTTGGGGAAACACCAAGTTTTCAGCAAAGTTTGGTTGGTTTGTACCCCCAAAATTTTCTCCATATGTGACAATTGTGCTGTCCCAACTCATGGAAATCGGATGGTGGATCTGATGTCAGGATTCAAAGAACTGCAGTTGGGAAGCCGAAGACGCTGCGCTGTGTGCGGAATGTGTTGGATCCTCAATGGGTTTCCAGAAATGGGGATACCTCAATAGCTGGATGGTTTATAGTGGAAAATCTCATTCAAATGGATGATGGTACCCGGGGCACCCCCATGACGAAACGGAAATGCCCATATGTCATCGGATATGGGGATAGGTCATGTTACATGTCATGTTACATGTCAAAATCCATCGCCCGTTTGAGGACCTGTAGCCCACATCCCCACATCACCTTGGGTTTCTGACAGATTGAAACATCCGTTGAAACATCCGCAGCTGGATGTAGAGGCCAGCTGGTCACGATTTCGGAATTTTCTGATCAAAAGACAAGACCCAGTTGTGGTTAAGACAGATCCAATTTCTGTTGGGATTTCGCAATCGTGGCAGTCGCATTTTTGTCATTTCAACATTTCCAGGTTCGCTTTCTTCGCTTGGTGACTGCCAATGATGGAGACGTGCGGATGATCGTGACTTTCCAGGATGGTGCTGAGGCGCTGATCGAATTGATCGATCTGTCCGATCTGCGATTGCTGGGGCACTCCTGGGAGTCGTAAGGCGCTGTTGGCGATTGCTTCGCATGCCCTCAACGCTGGGAGTTCTGCAGGCAGAGTTTGGGCATGTTTTGGCATGTTTTTTGTGTTTTTTTCCTGCTTTGGGTGGTTTTCAAATATTTCGGGATAGCATCCAGTAATCCAACATCTTACAAGACATGGCAATGGATTTTGCCAATTTCCTTGATTTTGAAGGCAAATGATCTACAGTTTTTTCGGTGCGATTTTTGTTGACCCCCTTGAGATGTTTCGCGTGCTCGTCCCCGTTGGTTTGGAATTTGGGAAAGCTTCGTTTGGGTTTTCCCAGGGATGTAACTTTAAGTTGCTCCAAAAAATAGAGGCGAACGATATTTTGAACATATTTTACGCGCTTTTTCTACACCATGAGATTTGGGTCAAGCACCCCTTTTGAGACGACAAACCCATTGGATCAGCATCATTTTCGCACTGTGCAGGCTCCGCATCAGCTTGGTTCTTAGCTCCGATGTCCCACGAAAATAGCCCCAGGCTTCCGTCAGCTTCTGACAGCGCTTCTGAGGCTTCCTTTCTGGGCCTTGCAGCAGATGCGTGTGTCGGAGCCGCAGGGGGTCCTTGGGATGGATTTTTAAAACATGGGACCTTGGGATGCAGGGCCAGTAGGGTTAGAGTCCCACTGAAAGTTGGATGGTTTGATACTTCCAATGGATGAACATGGGACATTTTGAGACATTTTTTTGTCTTTTGGTCTCAAAAAATGTTGGTTTGTGTCCTGGAGGTTTGTGTTTTGCAGCTGGTTGGGCAAGGGCCAGTGGCACAAAAATACATGCGCGAGGCGGGGCGGGGGGGGCTGGAAGGCAAAACATTGGCATGATGGAAACCAGATCCCAAAGTCAATGGGAATTTCAGGATCCTAACATGTCCCATATTACCTTCACATAGGCCTTATATAGGCCTTCTATATGGTACCTCCAATAAATCGGTTCCTGAAATGGCCATTGACAAAGTGCTGGTTTTTAATGTACCAGAAACATCCCAACTTCGATCTCCGCAGGCAGGGCATCTCTCAGCCTTGATTCGTAGCCTTCGTGCCGTGCTTGCTGCCTTGAGTCTGTCGGAGGTAGCTATGGTCTGGTGGGTTGGGGGTTCAAAATTGAGATTTTGATAGTAGGAATATGTAGGAATAGTAGATATTCAGAATATATTCAGAATATCACTATTTCATACTGTTTCATACTATTTGAATCTAAATTTAGAGATTTCACACATGATTTCACTATTTCAGAATTCAGATCAACAGATATCAATAGTAGAAGTAGGTATTTGATGACCTAGATGACCAAGATGGGAATCTATCGATGAATCACTCACCAAGCATGTTAGTTGCTGATTTTGAAGTATGCTTTGGAGTGTCTTGGTATGTCTACAGTGCCTGCTAGCTCATTTGTTTTAATCAACTTTCCCATACATTGATGAACAATGGGGAGATTCCTAAATTTCAAAGCCCATTTTCATGAGATTTTCTGAAAACGGCGTAGTTTTTTTTTTTTGGTTCCCAATTTTCAGACACCCATGAACACTGCACACCAGGCCAGTGATTGGGCAATGGGACTGCGAAATGTGGCGACCGTGCTGCTGGACAGCTGGAGATGGGGGGTTTCTTAAGTCATCCCCAAGTCATCAGGATGATTTGGGATACACCACCAGTTTTAAGTCACCTGGATATGGAGATGTACGATGTAGATGTCAAGCTGATCTAAATCGGCGGAGATCCATAAAGAATTTTTTTATGTGAACAGGATATCAGAGTGATCAGCGATGTGAAGAAATTGATATCCAAAACAGTTTCCTAGAGTTTTAGTTTTTCAATGATTTTCAAGATGCAAACCATGCAACGGCGATGATATCAGCATTTGTCGTACGCAGCGATGGGAGCTGGATCAGGAGAGCGTGGCTTCCTTCGTTTCATCGAAAGCTGGGAACGAGGTCAGATCTTCGACAAACATCGCCGATGTGGATTCGATGTGGATTCGATGTGGATTCGATGTGGATTCGATGTGGATTCGATGTATGTTTTGGATGTTTGATGATGTTTTGGATGTTTGGAGGCAGAGCAAAACTCCAAAACCTTGGCCGTGTCCTGAGTGTTAGTGATGCCAGTGATGCCAGTGATGCCACTGAAGCTGGCCTGATGTGGCCTGCTGACTGCTAGGTTCAGTCGGCCGGTTTGGTGGAAATGGTTTGCCTGGAGGCAAGGCTGGTGCCGAGGCAATGGCTGGTCATATCCCCAATCGACTTCAAGGGCTTTTTCTGAATGGTTAGATATGGATCCAAATATGGTAAGATATTTGGAAGTCACCACATTTCATCCAATTTCCATAGATTTCCCAAAGCTTCAGAGATGTTTTTTTTTTCCCCAGCACGATGTGGCACGTCCAAAAGGTGCTTCCGTATCCTCAATTTGATCAACTGCGGCTCCAAGCAACTGAGGCCTGCGGCTGATCCTTCATCCTACATCCAAATGTCATGGTATGGGTCAAAACCCTGGTACCGGTACCCAACTGGTACCTCAAAATAGAGAAAATAACTTGGTGAATGGATCTTTATTTCCCAGTCATATGGTAATTTCATAGGTTTTGATTCATTTTTGATCCATTGGATTCTCAACCCAGAGGCCGTTGGGTAAACATGTTACTGTCATCTTTTAGTGAGCCCAAAGGGGCGGATACCCGCATCTCAGAATTGGGCAACGGATATGACAGAATATGATATAGTTTTTCATCAGATCAAATCACATCAAATCAGTGTATATATATATACATAATATATATGTATATGTATGTATGTATGTATGTATGTATGTGTATATATATATATGTATATACATATGTGTATATATAGACATATATATATATACACATTAATCCACTTGGCTGACTGTTGGGCAATCCTCATCTGAATCTGCTCAGACGCTGGCTGCAGCCATCCGCGCTGTTCCTGAAGCGTCTTTGGGGTGCTTCAAGGCCAGCCAGTCATGGGGTACCCTCTGGTTATGTCAAAATAGCTATTGAAAATGGTGATTTATAGTGGATTTTCCCATTAAAAATAGTGATTTTCCATAGTTATGTGATAGTTTACCAGAGGGTAGATCAGAGATCCCCCCAAAAATCACCAGTTGATGATCAAGTTCAGTGGGAACAACCGAAGAACATGAAGAATCCAATGATCCCAGAATTATTGAAAATCATCAGTATCGGCGTTTTCATATACTCGAGTTCATTCAGAATGGAGGTTTCCAGCCAGTCATGGGGGTACCCCTTTATCGCTGGATGGTTCTATTTTTGATGGAACGTGTGGCAAAAATGGATGATTTGGGGGTTATTTCTAATGACTTTGGACACCTCCCAATGATCTGATGGCCTTTTCTGATGATGTGAGGCCATGCTACAGGGAAGATCCTTGCTGGACAGGATGGTTGCCATTCTTCTCGGAGAGGCTTCGTTGGACATTTCACATATCTCACATATCTCACAACTTCAGACTTGTTGTTTTTCCTGAAACATTTCAGATGGGTCTAAACTTGAGTCATGTGAACAATGTGGTTTAATAAACATTGGAATCATTGGATTGATGGAGACATTGTGTTTTTTTTCCAAAAATAAGATCCATCTCGATGATCCACGGCCGCAGGGATCCGCTCCCCTGGATCTCCGAGCGGCCATCGAGGTCAGCTGTCAGCCAGGGAATCGGCTTTCCAGCCGACATGGCCGGCAGGGTGCCCCCCCTGGCAGGTCCTGGTGGCCACGGGTCTGGAGCGAAGTGCTGATGTGCGGGAGGCGGAGCCTCGCTGGCTGGCTGGTTTTGGAGGAAAATCCTGACTTTGCCCATTTTTTGCCAATTTGAAAATGGGACACTGATGGAAACTGATGGAACTGAGTAGTAAACATGTGGTAAACCATCGGATGTTCAGGGATTTTCATGGATTTTCATGGATTTTCATGGATTTTCATGGATTTTGAGGTTAGTTAGTATAGATAGTCTAGCCCCAGCTGCAGGTCTTGGCAACGCAGCCGGAGACTGCCCAGGGTGAGATGCCGTCTGGAGGTACCACATCCGGAAATTGAAAGCCATGGTGACTCGAGATGTTTTGGTGTAAAATGGGGATCCCCCGGGCTATAAGCAACCCCCATATGGCTATGGATCAATACCTATACATACCATTTTTAGGGGGATGAACATCCATTTACCAGCTATTTTGATGTTCACCAGGGGTACAAGGTTTTGACACACTGCCTGATATGAATTGATATGAATTGATATGATATCTTCAGGACATCCTTGATGATCTATCCATATGAGAGAAGATGAATATACTAATAGTCCTTGGTTTGCTGTCTTTGGTGGTCTCTCTTTCTCATTTCTGCTATATCAACTACATACCATTTTTGTATTTTGTTGCATGTACCCTCTGGTAAACAAACAGTTTGCGAACTTGAAAATGGCCCAGTCGAAATAGTTGATTTAGCCATCAAAAATGGTGATTTACCCATTAAAAATGGTGATTTACCCATTAATAGCATGGTGATTTTCCATATCTACAGATCCCTTGGTGAATCCCATTGTTGTCGTTGTTGTCGTGGACCGATGTCCCAGGACTTCTCTTGCTGGCCGCGTTCCGGACAGCAGATCAAAGGCTCGAGGTTGGGCCCCTTCAGACGTTGCAAAACGTGGCCTGGCAGAATTTCATCGAAACCAAAGGATGGTCAACCTGGGAAAATGTGGGGAAAATGGTCAGTTTACCGTCAGAAATTTCCAGATGAAAAAAAAGACCACCTTGCAGCAAGGTGAGTCCCGGCAGTGTGGAATGAGAGAGATGAGATTGGAAATTCTAAAGTGACTAAAATTACATGTAAAAACGTGGTATAATTAGTTATAACAAATTAGAACATCTTGGAACTAAGTCATAACTTATACCATCCAGCTACACAACCTTCCACAACCATCTGATATCATCTGTTGATATCAGGTTTGGTGGCCATCAGATGCCAACACCTGGTTTGCTGCACGCGCGCTGGGAACCTGCATCCGCAGCGGGCCCCAGTTGCGCCTACGACTTGCGAGGCCAGCATGAAGGATGATCCTACCCCAACCATATAATCAGTAGAAATCCCACAGAAATTCACCAAAGTCCACAAAAAATCGCAGACACAGAAATTCGCACAGAAATTCACCAAATTCCATGATGTTTTCAAGCGAAATCAGATGTTCCAAGCGCAGAAATTCACCGTTGAAGCCGCAGCTGGAGGCCCCCAGACGCAGAGGCGCCACAACCCGCGCTGCTGGCGACGCTGCTGGGCCCCACGGCAGCACTGGCGCGAGCCTGGCGGAACGAGCCGAAAGCGAAACAGGCCATGGATGCCATGGATGCCATGGATGCTGTGGATGTCACGGGATGATGTGGATGTGATGATTGTGATGGATACAGAATTTTGCAGCCTAAAGATTCAACAAACATGATCCAAAGATGATAAAGATGTACAATCTTTGTTCAGAAATTGAGAGTTCATGACAGAAAACGAGGAATTTTTCGTTTCGCAGTGAATTTTTTGCCTCTGGTGAACCTCTCAGGGGGGCGATGCAAGTGCGGGTCTTTGTGCGTTGCTGCAACTCTTGGCAGAATGGTGCCATGACTGTCCAGCCGCTGCAGAGGCGTCAGCTGATGACTGGTGGCATTGGTGGCCTCAAAGAGAAAACAAATCGGTGTCCCAAGCATCACCTCCCCAGATTTTGATAAAAGCCTGAAGCGTATGAAGCTTATGAAGCTTATGAAGCTTATGAAACCTGTAATGTTTGCAGCATTTTGCAACGTGTTTATTTGATGTTTTTGTTTTGATTTCCAGGTGCTTGTATCTTCACCTGCTCTGCTTCCGGAACTGATGGCATTGCTGGAATCTTTCAGTTCAACGACGAGCCACGTGCCGCATGTGCCGCGGTGGCATCTGCGATCCGTCAGAGTTACATCTGATGGCCAAAACCGTGTACGATTGGAGTATTTGAATCATTATTTAAGGATTTTGGATTGATTTGGGATGTTCATTTCATTTCATTTCTCTGTTTCGATCAAATTGAGATTTGCCGAATGGGATGTTCGGACCAATTGGTGCCCCCATTGACTTCATATTTTGCGGAGGTTTACGGCCTGGCAGCATTGGTGCTGGGGACATGCCTTCTTGAACTACCTAACCAGGCGCACAGCGAGCACAGCACAGGAACTTGACCATCTGACACGGAATTTTGGGGGTGCCTCGTGTGAAAATGGCATGAACGTACATGGAGAATATATGAGAATATGGAGAAGCGAAAAGATATTTGACCCATAGAAAAAAAACCACAGCCATACCATTGGACCATAGCCGTAGCCAGAAAAAACGGAGAGATTTTCCGCGGCTTTGTTTTTCAGAAAGAGATCACTCAACGCAACGAAACTCGTTGCAGGGCTCCTTGGTGACTTCTTCACAACTTATGGAGATCATTGCCTCAAAAGGTCTGAAGCTGAATCTGCGGTTTTCATGGATCTTTTCATACCGTTTTTCATAACTTTGAATGCTTTTGATAGATGGTTTTTTCAGTTTCTTGGTGGTTTTTTGTTTTATTTTTCACAATGAAATATAGTGAATATAATGAATGGATGCAGGATGTTGATGCAAAATTCATGTTTTTTTTGTGAATGATTTTCATTGGGATGTTTCTGATACCCTCTGGTAAACTGTCACATAGCTATGGAAAATCACAATTTTTTAATGGGAAAACTCACTATAAATGGCCATTTTCGATAGCTTTTTGTATGTTTACCAGAGGGTACTTCATGGTTTCAACCGATGACTTTGGGTCGCTCAAAATGGGTGCGATGACGATGCTGAGGTGTGGATATGTTCACTAGGGCTTCGGAGGACGACTCGGCTTAATGTTGGCTTAAGGCATTCAAAACATGAATTAATTCGTTTATCAATAAATTAATAGTACATATATATATACATATAGATAATTATATGTACATATAATATAGACACATGATTTTTGAATGATATACTTTTGATGGTTCACGTTTTCTCTGGGGTTTCCAATGTCCAGTGTTTTTCCAGGTCAACCCGATATTTCTCCAGGACTTCCTGCGTAGCCTCAGCCTGGACGAGCCGGGCATGATGAGTCGCTATCGTCCAGGTTTCCAGGAATGGGTGGCACTACAGTTTCAGAAGGTCCAGGATGCCATGGTCGAAGCCTCAAACCATCTCAACCCTCTGGGAGTCTGATGGAATTCCCATGGAATTCCCATGGAAGGATTCCCATGGCGAGGTACAACTCTGGCTTCAGCGGGGCGAAAGCGCTCCACACCAAGGGATGGCTGAGGAGATGGTGTGCTGTTGCTGGTGCGATGATTCCGGATGCCCATAGATTGCCATAGATTTCCCGACATGGTAAACTGTCACACAACGAACTGGAAAATCACCATTTTTCATGGGAAAATCGACTATTTCAATGGCCATTTTCAGTAGCTATTTTGACATAACCAGAGGGTACTGATTCATTCTCGATCATAGATTCGACGCTTCACTGCAGGATGTGGCTGGACATTTTAAGGATTTGATCAAGATGCAAGACAAAGAGCTACGAGATCTGCGGCAAGAGGTGCCATTTATTATGGCACAGTCCAATTCTAGGATCTCGTGGGCAGATGTGAGAAATTGGGACAGTTGAGATAGTTGAAGTATCTGTTGAAGATATTTTATGATATCTCAAGATCACTTTACAAACAATGCTTTACACATTTTGCAGATGTGTTGAATTGCAGAGCCATTGATTTTCAGATGCGTCAAACCAAAAAAATCAATCCAAGTGCATTGGACGATCTTTGAGGCTGGTGTTTTTCTGGCAAAAGTCAGGTCCAAAAGCTGAAAACGGAGAATGATGAGCTTCGGCAGCTCACCACCGATGAGGACAAAACCATCCTTCTTTGGAAGGCGCGGCCCGAAAATTCGCCGAAAATCCGCCATGGACCAACATGGAGCAACACATCTGGGGATGTGTTAGTTTATTTCATTTTTTTCCATTTATCTTTTCAATTATATTTATATATAATAGAACTAGCACATAAAAATGATAAATATAATTATATTTAATAACATTGAATTAAAATGGTATTATTTTATATTTACTGACATTGAAAAAATAACTACCACATTGAAATCTTGGCGATCGACGTGATATGAATAGATGGAAGTTTGTGGAGATTTGGGGTAGCCAGCAGCGATATCACGGATGTATGACCAAGAACTAGGGATCAACAAACACAACGAGGAAAACTGCTAGGTTCAACAACTTGACGTGACATCACAGATACATCGCCTCCGCTGGAGGTGGGTGCTCTCTCCAAGCAGTGTGAGGCTTTGCAAGTGAAGCCTGGCCCCGAGTTACGAGTCTACTGAGTCTACTCAGTCTACTGAGTCTTCGATTTGTTCAACACATTTTCAATGGTTTTAATTTACCATCTGGCTATTTAACAGTTCGCCATGGTACAGATGGCCCATAGAAATAGATGGTTTACCTATTTTCATAGCATGGTGATTTTCCACAGCAAACTGTGAATGTCATAACCAGAGGGTAAATCCGGGCTTAGAGTGCCTTAAGTTTCATCTCAGTGGTTGAATCCTCCATATCTAGATGTTTAGTTGGTCAAACCCCGAAAATTCTCGACGTTTTTTGCCGTTTTTTGGGTCTCCATTTTTTTTTGGTGGCCACACTATTTTGTGAACAACATCTATTTTTGTTTTATCGCTTGAAAGCTATTGATATCCCCCTTGATTCCTACTGGGACGATTCTTCACAATTTGTAGCCAATACCTCCCAATTCTCTCAGGCTAAAAATCAGCCAGTTTAACTGGCTATTAGCACAAATCATATTTTGAAAAAAAACATCATGGATCATCTCATTCCTCATAAAATCCCTTTTTTTCATCCCCCTGAATTTTGGGCTGATACATCCAGGGAATGATACAGTTCTCCAAATGATACATCCCTTTTTTTCATCCCCTTGTCATCCCAAAATTTTAATAAATAACCATCAGTTTAAATCCCAATAAATCCCATACCTCTGTTGTTTATCCCAATAAATCACCATTAAATCCCAATAAATCCCAATAAATCCCAATAAATCCCAATAAATCACCATTAAATCACCATTAAATCCCAATAAATCCCAATAAATCCCAATAAATCCCAATGAATCCCAATAAATCCCAATAAATCACCATTAAATCACCATT
>Ga0126342_10002754_pt1 | contig 28020 bp, 22 predicted proteins | sample Cyp1metagenome_FD_92528 | JGI IMG/M metagenome (GOLD analysis project Ga0126342, IMG submission 92528) | Coral microbial communities from Lord Howe Island, Old Settlement Bay, Australia - Cyphastrea 1 metagenome | ecosystem: Host-associated > Invertebrates > Cnidaria > Coral ... | reverse complement strand
GTGGAATGAATGAGGTAATTGTGGTTAGTTGTTATGTTTTTTTTGCAAATAATTATTGAGTTGTTATACTGCTATAATTTGAATTTATAAAACTTCTTTGAACTAATGTTTTTAACATTTTTTCCCCCGCCCCTGCCCAAGACTATTGCTTCAGATGACAGGCGATCAAGGTGCAGTGCTTTTGTGTGTGCAGAGGAACATGAACGCTTTTGTCACCCCCCCCGCCCCTGCCCAAGTCCTCAAACGATCAGAGGGGGAGAAACTTAGAGGAAGACTCCAATTTGCCAGTGGACACTTATATTCGGACGGAGTGCCCGGAATCGGCTGCATTCTTTGTCAAAGCACATAGCCATGCAAACTCTGAGCGATGAGACGATCGCTGCCTTGAAGGGTCTTCGAGAACAAATCTCCGTGAACGCTCCCCAGGACCATCACTGGTCTCATGTCAGATCATATCCATGTCTACGTAGGGTACTCTGGAGCCGGGGGAGCTGTTTATCAGAGTGATGGAACAGCCTATGCCTTTTTCAGTGAACAGATAGATAAGCCTTTCTTGCTAACAGCCATGGGGTCAGGCCAACACACTATGATTCAGGAACTTGAAATGCTCGCCTTACTGATTGCAGCCGAGTTGTGGTGTCCCTCTTCTGAAGGACGTCGCGTTGTAGCTTTTTCGGACAGCGAGTCAGTCAGAGGAAGTTTCTTGAAAGGTTGGTCCAGCAACGACCCATCCAGTCAAGTGCTAAGGAGAATTCTCCTTTTAGAAGAGAGATATTCGAGTCACATATGGTTGGAACGTGTCCTAGCCAGTCAAATCCATCGGATTTGCTTTCACGGAGCCGAGTGGCCCGGTGGTCAGGTTTCCAACAGACCCGTGTCAATCCACGTGAGATATGGGACCACGCTGCCAATTCCATAGGGTGATAGCGCGCCAGTGTGGCGACTTTTGAGCCGCAACCCGCAACCCCATTGACAAAAAGATAAGCGGCAGCGGCTATCATGGTTTGTTCTTGCAAAAGAAATAGCACACTGATTTTGACATCACTGCATGGATGGTTTCAAGGAACATAAGAATACTCTCATGAGGATCATGATAAATTCTTATGTGGGAGAGACCATCCTAGAAACGAAACGTTGCTAGTGAATACAGTGATGTCATGTGCTGTTGTTAACTGTTTGATGTCTTCGTTGTTCTGGATCACAGTCTCATGTGAGACCAGCAGCAAGTGCAGCATAGACAAGTGAAACAGATGATCAGGTTCATCATGACATGTCAAGTCAACATGCTCAATTCATGTCGAAGTCAACATGTTCAATCATGCCGGAATGAACCTTTCCTCCTACATCCAAAGTTTTCACCTTCTTCCAGATTTCATATCACAATTTTTCGTCCCAGTACCGCTCCCTCCCTAATGGCTTTCGTCCAAGTGGATGTTGACCTGCAGACTCTTTTCCAACCACTACTAGCCAGTCAAAGGGAGTTGATGCGAGCCATCGAGATCATTTGCCAAATTGACGACCTTAGCGATTTCACAGAAGACGTGGAGTTGCAGGCCGCTACGGCGCATTTGCGTTTGGCGCGGCAACCGTTGGATCAAGTGTGCGCCGTCCTTCGATTGCGCCTCACCATCCACATGGTCCAATTGGCACGTCGATTCAGGGAACATTTCAGACGTCAGAACCAGATCCCCATCGTCAACTTGGATTTTCGATGACCTGCTTCTTCTTGGGACCTACAATTTTTCTCACGCTTTGGCCTACCCACCGCCATAGCGCGCCAGCGTGGCGAGCGACTTTTGAGCTGCAACCCCATTGACAAAAAGATAAGCGGCAGCGGCTATCATGGTCTGTTTTTGCAAAAGAAATTGCACACTAATTGTGACATCACTGCATGGATGCTTTCAAGGAACATAAGAAAATCATTTTGGACAATAGCGCTGCCAAGCAAGTCATGAGCGCCATATGAGGCAGGAACCCAAAACAAATGGCCTTGTGGTCGACTGAGAAGATCAGAAAGATTTGACCGAGCAGTCCAGGCTGGTCAAACTCGAAAGGTATTGAAATATGTCGAACAGCGACAAGTCATGGTGGCCAGTTACAAGTTTTGCAATGAGAGACCCGAACAACGTGCTGGCGTGCGGTGCATGATGCAAAGCTTAGATGATGTTTCAAACTCAGAAGACGAGTAGACGCCCAATTAGATGTGAAACCCTGACCGTTTGAAATTGCACATACAGAAACTGCAGTGTAAAGGCGGGTTGAGAAACATTTTCGTACAGTGCACTCATGTCGACTATGTGTAGTATTTGTTTATACCTTGGTGACTTGCATGGGTTCCACACATTTCCTGCCAGATTGCAATTTTCACTTCAGTGGCCGTAAGGGCTATGATCAAATGTAGTACATGCTCTTACCACAGGCGTCTTGCGCTCAAGGAAAACAAGCAGGATTGCAGGAAGTTATCATCTGCCGTTGCAACTTCTGCCCCCTCAAGTTCTTTTGTGATTTCCTGGTCGAGAAACACATGAGAACATGTCGGGCCAGCTTGCATGTCATTTTCATGCGTGCGTGAAAAAAATGTGACGCACTTCCGCGCGATATATCACATGCATTTTTGCCATTTTTCTTTCTATTTTACCACATTGTTTCCTATCCCCCACACTGTTTGGGGTTTCCTGCCGGTGCATTTTCTTAAAGTCGAACCCGTCTCATATCATTTCCCCCTCCCCTGAACAAATATACTTTCAGACCACCTATATAAATGATGTTTTATTCAAAAAACACGGAGCAATTCTAATTTTCTAGACCCCCCAAAACCACCAACCCAAACCACCACATAAACACATGTTGAGTCACATAATTTGTACATGAAATTTGTAAGATTAAGTACCGCCAAATTGAATAATTGAATATACCCTCAAAGATAACACATCCATTGGATGAAATGCTTCGTGTAAACATATTATGTTTCAGGGGCCATTCAGTTTGCCATGTAAATGGGCAGCCCATTCGCACAGAATGATGAGCGGCATTTGCGCAATTCTGTTGTTAATTTTCCGGCACATTTTGATGGGCAAATCAAAATTTGAAAAACACCTGTTCCCAATCTGATAGTTGGTTGTGACAGGTTGGCAGCATCACAGTCGGTTTGGAACTTGTGAACATAATGATCAGGTTGTGCAAAACTGTGTGTTCGTTCGCTTCCGTCAACTAGTGTATGGTGTTGCAGCGAAACATGCGCTGTATGTCGGCCGCTTGTTTCAAAACATCAAGACATAAATGCAACAAAATCAAACAATTCTATCAAATCAAAGGAAAATGTATGATATTTTTGCACTTCCGAATCCTCAAGAACAACAAACACAGTCCACAGAGATTCTGACAAAAATTAATCAAAAACAAATTTCAAAACAATTGACCCCATATTTTCCTTTATATCCATGGTTTGGGTGCCGAAACATTTGATTGCAAACGCATTTTGATAAACATGCAATTGTAACATTCAACCAACAAATTTTGCCATGGCTAACTTTGGGCCGGAACCTCAACTTACGATTGAACACACAAATCAGTGTGGACGCAACCAACACCTGCATTCTCTTGCCAGGGACGGGATGACTCCAAAAGTGCGGAACCCCAGTATTTTGCAGGCAAATGGTTTGAACATGTTTGAACAACATGCTTTAAACGCAAACGAATCATTTTGGATTTTCATCGTTTTGAGGTGAAACTTTCTGATGCTTTGATTCAGAATCTCGCGGTGGGCAAAGTCTACAGAGATCACAAGGGCCCAGTGAGTGGGCACGGAACTTATTGAAAAATAGTGAGATACGTCGATGATCCTCGATGCAATCATGATGTAATCATGATGTAATCATGATGTAATCATGATGTAATCATGAAATAAACAAACAATGTGAAATTTGTTGTTGAATTTTTCCAGGTGTGGATGCTTGATTGGTGCCAAACAATTCTTAACATCAAAAGTTAGCCGAGGATGGATTTCACCTACGATGGGCAATTTCTTGTGACGTCCGGCGAGGACGGTTGGTTGTTTTTTGCACGCAGGATGGCACAGGTATGTTCAAATAAACAAATGACCATAAATGCTAAAATTTGTTTCGCATCCAAATAGTATGTTTTCAACCGGATGCAAACAAAACAACAATGAGGACAATGAGGTGTTAAAAATATTTAAAAGTAATGAAATATGTCGTCCGCGATTGTTTCCAAAGGACAACAGCGTCAATGTGTACTCTTGCGAGAAGGCTTCGCGGGTGCGGCATCTCCGCCCTGTTCCTAGAACTTTGTGTCTGCACACATTACATTGCAAAAACATTTCAAATTGAAAAACGACAAATTGACATTGTAGTCACATTACATTTTTCATCCTTCCAAAATTCTTAATTTTGTTGATTGTTTTCTGAAAAACAAACATAATTATTTATTGTACACTGGAGGCCCTCGTTCGTTTCTATTTTTGTTCGTGTTTATGTCATGTTTTCCCTCGTGCATTGAGGTTGTGAAAAGTATGGCGTGGCCTTGATTCGGTTCCTGCACAATGACAGGCTGATTGAACTGAATATCAGAGTTGTGATGAGTGTATATCTGGAATTGACTGTGAGGTGACCTATTTCAGTTGCAAAATACATTTTTTTTGTTGAGTAGTCCAATGCAACATGTTTGTACGTGCGAACACATTCAAACAAATTCATTCTTCTTGAGACACACACACACATATTAGTGTCGAAAGTGCGAAGGAAGACGATTTGTTTGCGTTGCAACACACACACACACATTTTGAACTCTGTTAGGGACAATTCAATTTCTGCAGCTCCAATTTATGCCAATTCCCGTTGCTCCAACTTTCTGCTGATGTAATTTTGAATTGAATTATCTGTTTGGTTTTTGAGACGCAAACCACAATGGAGCGGAAAAATCAAGACAACTAGTGAACATGTAACACTTCGACTTAGACACATAGATAGTTTCTGAAATTTCCTTTCATTTTCTACATTTTCCAGTATCGTCCTGCTTTCATGTTTCTCCTTTGATTTTTCCCTTTCCATTCCATTCACATATTTCAGGGATTGCGCTGTAGCTGCTTCAAGAAATGAGGCGCGGATGCAGTCAGTGCAGTCGGTGCAGTCGGTGCAGTCGTAAAGGTTCCTTTTAGTGGCCAGGCTGACCACCTCCTCAAGTACTGGGATTTCCACGACAACAAATATCTTCGCGGCAGCCTCGGCAACTGACAGCCTCGTGATAAACGCTGTCGGAACACGTCGGAACAGGGTGCTGACTCGCTGACATGTTCTCACATCTCAGGAACTCCTACTAAAGACATGTTTGAAACAGGAACCTTGAGAGACCTTGAGTATTGGTTCACGTTTTGGTGATCTGAGCATTGTCTTTGGATGGCAGTGCGGGCTCAGGTTTGTTCCGAAGCCACACAGGCAAGGTGACATCAGCAGTTGACTCAGTTTGCCACGTTTTTGCGAAGTTGTTCAAGGAACTTTCGCCTGAAATCAGCTCGATTCATTCGATGTGAGCATTGTCACCAAGGTCAGTCCACATCCTTACGAGGTTGGCATTCACAAGATTTCACCTGAACAAAGGTTGATGCCACCATCCGCCATCCCTTGTCTGGATGTTGCAGGATTTGTTTCTGTCTGGAGCAGAGGACCGTTCTGAAAGCTTGCCAATTATTTTTCCATGGGTCAGAACACTTTTGAATTGCAAGACTGCGAGTGGAGTAGTTTTTGCTGCCATTTTCCACTGTGGGTTCTACATTGCTCACTGATTCCTCTGAACAGAGTAAGGGGGACTCTTCGGCACAAGATGCATACATTGACATACATGGTGTACAAGGACAAGTGCGTACTGCTCTGGGATTTGAGACAGGAGCTGCTGCACCATGCCTTGTGTGTTGATTGCGTCTTGATAGTGTATTGAATGATGCATTGAGTTGTACACTTCATCCTTTCAGATTGAGTTTTTTTTTGATCCTGAGATATCCTGAGATATATCCTGAGCATGAGCTTTGCGTCAGGACCGGCCTGTTGCAAAAATTAATGGGCAAGGCACGACGGTTGCGAGCTTCGACCAGCAAGAACCTGAGCGAACTGGGAATGATTCGGAGAATAAAACCTCAGACTCTGAAGAATTTGCCATGAATTTGCCATAATTTGCCACATTGTTTGATTTGTTTGAAAGCCGTTTGAAAACCGTTTGAAAACCGTTTTCATTCGCAGAAAGTCGAACTGGGAAAAACATGGAAAAACAGAGCCTGGCTTCTAAGGCAAGGTCCGGAACCTGTCATCATAGCCTTGAGCGAAGTCATCATTTGGTCCTGGCATGGCAGTGTAGATTTTGTTTTCGTGCAGTCGTGCATCATTGTGACTGTCCACATTTGTGACGTTTGATTCGATTTGATTCGATTTGTGCAGCTGATCACAAGCCGATATTGAGACAGAAATGCATGTGACAACCACAGCGTGTCACAGCGCGTCATTGCCCGATAGGTCTTGTCTTTGCAGCATGCGTGGGACAGCCGAAATTGCATCTCTTTGACACACGAAACTATGCCAAAGGCCGGGCGGACAGCTGGGCTACGCATGCTGCAGCTTGAATCTTCAACTTGATTCCCTGTCGTGTCTGTGAGGAGAATTCATCTCCTTCGACTTGAGATCACATCTCAAGGATCCAGCTGGCAACTCAGTGGTTTCGGTGGTTAGGCCGGTTAGGCCCCTGAACCGCCTGAAACGGAGTCTGAGAACATCTGAGAGCATCTGAGAGCATCTGAGAGCCAGGGAGAGCCAGGCTGCTAGATCTTGCAGCTTCACAGGCTTCACAGGCTTCACAGGCTTCACACCCTTCACTTGACGTAGGCCCACAGCGTGCAGTTCAGCCCCTGTGGCAAGTACTTGTTAGTGCGAACTCAGTGGCTGCCTTGGTGTCCAAACAAGTTTGCCTTGGAAGTGTTCTGTGGCTGACGCCAAGTATGGATTTGGTTCAAGTATCAATGGTCCTGTTCCAAGAACCAACCTGAAACTGTAGACGGATGAAACTTCTCATTTGGGTGGAGTGACCTGTTAATTCAAATTCAGTCCATGGTCAACAAATGGCTGAGCAATGCCCAGCCATGCGAGTTCATTGCAAAACACCCAACACATCCCAACGCGTTGTATGGATTCGTGTGGGACATTCATGCACTTTGTGAATCTGTTTGAATCATTGCAACACTCCCTCCAAGGGCGCAGATGGTGCTGATCGATGCATTTGATGGCGAGCTCATCTGCGAATATCCAGTGCAAGAGCAAGGCGAGTGTCCAGAATATGAACATGGATTAATTTGGGGTACATGGATGAGTTTAATATGGTTTAATTATATTAATGAGTTTAATATGGTTTAATTATATTAATATTAAATAATATAATATAATATAATTTAATACATTCCTTTTCAACGGGGTTAATGTAGCGGTGCCGTCTCAGCTTTCTGAAGGAATTGGTTAATATCTGCGCCCACCACGCTTGCAAAATGACATGCAGCACATTGCCAAGCGAACATACATCCAGAAGTACTATAGCGACAAAACAAATTGAACCACAAGACATGGAGAACGTCAAAAGCCTGCTGTTTCTTTGGATCAAAACATACCATCTCAGTTGCCAAAACAATTCAACATTCTGTTGAACTAGATTGAACTACTGGAAACACATTTGATCTGCTGTACAGCAACCGGTTGGAGGGTCACAGCTAGAGCGCTGCATCTGAAACGGACACTGCTGACGGTCCCAGATAAAAAGTTGGAACAGACTTAGGGAGGATACTTTGCTGCAAGGTTGACCAGCTGTGATGTTGAAACCTGGGGTCGGTTCACTTATAGCTAGGGAAAAAAAGAACTGGGAAAGTTGGGTTGATTCGGCGCTCAATCTTTCAAACACAGTGGAAAGCATGCTGGTCTTTTTTTAACAGATCTGCTCCTGATAGACCTGTAGCATCCTGTAGCCTTAATTAGCCTTGTAGGCTAATAGGCGCATGTTATTGTTTTCATTTGCGTACGCTGTGAACAAAAGGCATACTGAAAACTAGGACCAGTTGTTGCGTGACGTGGTGCACAGTCGAACTGAAACTGTAAACTCCAAAACCGTCATTGTGTACTCTCCTCATTTGACCACCCCCTCACGCCAATAGAATGTTTATTCATGTCAGTTATTTCATGTTTATTCCGTTAAGTTTATACATTTTTTTTTTAAAGACGAGGTTGAACAGGATTCTTGGTTTGATCCAGTGCAACGCCTCATGCCGCTTACTGCTTGTCATGGAGGTGACATGTTGATTGGCTTGGAGGCAGACCGATATCACGGCCCAAAGATGTCGCTTACGCATGCTAATGCACTGTAGAAATATTGAAATATCAAAATAACACTAATAACTCATAACACACATTAACACACATCAACACACAACAAACACCAAAAACAACTCCAATGCTTCAAAATTTGCCATTTCTTAACACCGAAAATGCTGGAAATGCTGAAATGCTTCGATTTCTTGGCACTGCAAAGACCTGGGTTTGCTTTCGGGCGCGAAGAGTCCAACACCAGAGCCCACCTTTGAAAATCGCAAAACGACAAAGCGACGTTGCAGCGACGACCTTTCAAAACAAAGCTAGGTTTTGTGATGTTTTGTGCTTTTCAATGCTTTTCAGCCCCACGACCATGTTGAGTGTCACGGTGCTATGTGGAGTGACAAGTGGATACTATTGGATACAAGATGATACAAGTAATCATATAAATCATATAAACAAGTGGAATTTTCGAAGTCATTCCAAGCTTTTCGACGCTTTTTGGGTTTCTAGACATACTTTTCCACTTGGTGGCCTGCAAGGTGCAGCAGTGCCCAGCTTTTCACCAGATTCGCAGTGCGGTTCTCAAGTGAACGCCTTTATGCATTCTCAAAACATTCTCAATGCACCAAAGTAAGGGTCTTTGAATGCTTTTTGGAAACTGCAATCTGAGCAACTGAAGATTGGGACGACATGGGACGACAAAGTGTGAAGTGAGCTGTTGGAGATGTCCGATTCGGATCGATTCGGTACGATGATGATCCCAATGGTTGCAGGTATGTGATGTGTGGCATGGCCAATGGCGACGTATGTGTTTGGGGTGCTACAAATGCAGGGTCCACAGCTTTTTCTGCCGGTGTAAGATGCTTGAGCCATGGGCGAATTTGGCTGTGAGACGCAGGCACGACTTGTGCACAAGCTGGAGGGCCATACAGCCTTGTCACTCGGTCAGCATTCAAACACCTAGCCTTACTTGACCATCAGAATCTTTCATCATTTTTGAACCTTTGAACTCACCTTTGAAGTGGAAATTTGACCCAGGAACCGGAACATCCGATCTTTGGATGGAGTGAAAGATAATGCAGGTTTCTCTTGTTTTGGTGTGAAAGTTGAGAAAGCCTTGAAAGCTACATGTTGTCATTGTTTGCGCATTCATGAGATTGAATATTGAGTCAATTCAATCATACAAAGTAATCCATTGGATCTCTAATGATGTATGATGATTTAATATGATTTATGTAGATCATCTAGATCTATTATTTGGACTCTTGGACCCGGAGATGCTGCACTGAGGCCAGGTCGGACATGCTTCAACCCGACGCATGCTCTGGTTGTCACTGCAGCTGAAACGCTGGTGCGCTGCAGATGGTTGAAACATGTTGAAACATGTTGAAACATGTTGAAACATGTTGAAACTTGTATGCCTTGAAAGACTTGAAAGTCTTCACCTGTGTGATGATGATAGCTTTGTCTTGTGATCACAGGATTTGTGATGCAGTTTCTGTCTCTGACAATGCTTGCCAGGCTTGGTGGATACCAGACGCGGGCCCACCTGTGCTTTGGATATCAAATGAATCAGATATGCACTCGAAAGGTTCAGCAGGTTTGCGCACTCTGAAATTTCATCAAGACCTTGAGGTGTTTGAACATGTTTTAGTCCCTGAAAGACTGGTGAACGGATGTGAATGGTGCGGTGCACAACTGCAATTCTAAGGCGACTTGAGCCATGAGACCTGAGACGGAAAGGGTTTGCTTCTATCTCGTCTCAAAAATCTTTGCCGGGCTCTCTATTTCTGACTACGGTGGTCGCAGCCAACAAAAAAAAGGTGTGATGTGCAAATTGTGCAAAGGTCTTGCTGATATTCAGATTATCGCAATGGAGGTGTCATAGTTTCATCGTGTTGAGCTCCAGCTGTAAGGGAGTGGATTGGGTCTAGACTCTGAGCCTCTGAAGTAAGAAATGGACATTTTTTCTTAGCCCCTGTAGTTCTGATTTGAGGCACAGCAATTCTAATGCAAATCTCTTAGCTTCTGACCAAATGTGGATCCGTCATGATCTGCAATCCCTGAATGTTTCTTTCAGTTGACATGTGCAGGTTTTCGCTTAGCATTTCACATTTCACACCTCTGGATTTGTTCGTGTGCTCAGCACACCATCTCTGAGCGCACCAAGGGTATGATGTTACATGATGCAACATGATACAGCGTGATACAACCGAGTATGATGGTGAATACAGTTGTGCCAAAGTTCTGCCATCAGCTCCTACAGTTTACTTCCTCATACAAAAAAATATTGCAAAAGATTGCAACAGTACATAAAAGTGTACTAAGGCACTCTCACAGACCATAATCACAAGTGATTAAAGCGATGAACTGGAGTTAGCAGTGAAAGACAAGTATCTAACTACAGTCTCATACTGATTGATGCAAAGTTGAAATAAGGACAGAAAGGCATCTCTTTCATGTTTGCTTCAGACTTGTTTGGTCGAGTGCTGCCAACCAAGGGTATCCTGGATCACGACCCACTGCAAGTTTCACAAGTTTTTCACATGTTTTTCACGTTTTTCACATGTTTTCTTTTTTTTTCCAATACGGTAAGAGCGAAGCCACCAGCTATGGAAGAAGTGGAAGACGTGGACGAGCCGTGTGAAACCGAGGAGAGAGGCGCGGGATTTGCGGATTCGCCCTCTGCAGGTAAAACTCAGTCGTCAGTGCCACCATATGCCACGGGATTCGCTCAAACACATAGAAGATGGACAAGAGATGACAAGAGCAAGTCACGATATGATGTGATTCATATGATTGTTGATATGATGATATATGGTGCACATCTGGTTTAATCCTTACAGTAACATTCCTTAACCTTTTTTGACATGTAGGTCGGGTAGCATATTTGTACCAATCTGTTACCAATCTATATATTTGACTCTATAAGCTTTCTCATTGTGACCTCAGTTTCCAATTCGTCATTTTCAGTTTGACTTCAGTTCCTCTAGTTCTGTTTCTTTTTTTTTGTTTAGTTCCGTTTCTTTCTGTTTCTTCACTTTGAATTGACATTTTTTTTCCGCTTTTTTTTGGCATGTTTGAAAGTGTTTTGAGTGTTTGTACTAAGTTTGTACAACTTTTGTCACTTTTTGTCACTTTGGATTCGGGGCTGTGTCGCTGGCATGGCAGTGGCACTTTTCCATGGCAGCGCCTCGGAGTATTTTCCACTCGTAAAAAATGAAATCCATGCGTGAGATGATCATAAAGGATCTATATATTTTATGATTATGATTACAAATTTATTTTATCATTGTATGACATAGATCTGCGTAATTTATATATGCGATATTTAGTATACTATATAATATGTATGTCATATATTAAACTATATAAACTATATGAAACTATATGACACTATATACAGTGTAGAGATGATATGTAAATGAAGATAAAATGTCACCCTGCACAAGGCGCTTCCAATATCTTCTAATTGCAAGGTATGTAGCACTTCGTGGAGCATCTTTGCATGGCATACGTTTTTCGTTGCGTCATGTTGTGTCGCCATTACGTTTTTTGCGTTCGTCGTTTGCCAACACAGATTTTTGCAATGCCTTATGATTGACAAAGGCCGAGTTGTTGCACTTATTTGTGCACTTTTCGCACTGACATTTTTAGGTACTGATTCAGAGATAGATGCCTCAGTCGCGATGTGTGTCTAAGTATCAACAATTCCAGAACTCATGATTTTAGTGTTGACATCATGATGCAGATCTGTTGCCACGGCGTTTAGCTCGCATGGTTGGTCCGTTGCTTTTCAACTCTTTGAGTCATCCATTGGCCATAAACAATTTGCCTGAAGTTATTTCCTCAGGCTTTTTGGCAGATGGTGACAGCTCCCAGCGGGATGTAGCAATGCAGCCGGAAATATGAGTGATATGAGGTACTACAATTACTACAAGAGTCTGGAAATTTGGTATTGGAAGTTCGATGATTTCGATGTATCCAGACAACTTTTCGCAGCTAGCTTCTGCTAGCTGAAGTCTCTCTTGCTTCAGAAAGGTATTTGCAGGGGCCGGAATTTCCAATCGCATGAAGCTTCAAAGTTAACTACCCCCCCCTCCCAGGCTGGCTTTTCAACAAGCATCAGCAGCATCATCGGCATCGTTGCTGTCAGCATCATCAGTATCATCAGACTTACTGTCCACATCGTATCTCCCAATTCCTCACGCACCGCTCTTTCACCACCTTCCTGCTCCCTTTACCCTTGCAGCTAGCTTTCGTCCCTTACCCCTTGGCCTCACGTCAAGTCACAAAGAAGATTGGGGATGTTGAAGGACTCTAGCCTGAGACTCATGTAGTATCTCACTACTTTTCCAAATGTGCAGCAACTCGAGCAACATATTATGCTGAACCAAGTAAGAAAACAAGCAGAAGGAAGTGCTAGAAGGTAGCACGAATTCATGCTGCGATTCTTCGCCATTCATGAATAGGTTGAGAATGTGGTCATATTTTGTTTACGTGCTTGAAGTAGTTGCATACTTTCCCTCCCTCTCTCTCTCTCTGCATGAATAAATATTGAATGATTTCACTGTATCAGACCTAAACGGCATCACCACATGCACCAGTTGGTGATGCTCATCTGGAGGCGCATCATCTTTCATGTGGCTACAAGTCCTCGATTGGCACTGCAATTGGTTTTGACGGTCAACTCTGGTGTAGGTGTGTGATGGTGTGTGGTGACAAGATGTGACCAGTTCACTGTAACAGATTTGTGCAAAAACAGAATTCAGGGGTTGCCGATTCTTTTACTTTCTTTTATCTTTACAAAAATGGTCAGATGCATGCCTGGGAGTCTGATTTCTCGATTTGTGCCAGGTTGTTCCCATATTTGCCCACATGTCCCCATATTTCCCATGTTTGTTTTTTCATTAAACAAAAACATTTTCAATTTTCCAACGAATGCAGTTCCTCCGACGTCACAACCTTAGGCAAGTGTGGGAGAAAGATTCCCCAGCTTCCTGCAGAAAACTTTGCCGGAAAGCTTACGTTTCAACTGTTTCAACTTGATCTCCAGTGGTGCTTTTGTGCGAATAATGTTGGAACGAGCTGAGGCAAGAGACTGCAGGTCCAGAACGGCAGGCCGCTGTGAAGTGGCACAGTCGTGGCCTTCTGTTGATCTTCATGATTTTTCTGATCTTCCCGAGCTTTGGAACTTCTTTGGAACTTCCTGATCTTCAACTGTTCACTTCGCTTGGCTCAGGCGCTCTTGGCAGAGTTGGAAGCTGCTCGAAGTGAACTTGCGGCAGCACGAAGTGCCCGAGCAGCATTGACAGCGTGAGCTCCCAGTCACCGCCTTTTTTTTAATATCTTTTTTAAGGGACGTTCCACTGATCGTTCCAGATTGTTTGCGGATTGTTATAGTCGATTTTTTGGTACATCTATGTCGAATCTATGTACATCTACATCATCTCTTATCTATGGAAGGCAGAGCGCTTTTCTGTCGAAGAAAGCAGGACCTGGATATGTTGGACTTTGCAGGCCTTTGTAGGATCGTGTAGGTTCGAAGTCGGCCAGGATGAAGGACTATGCCTCTGAAATACGGACGCTCTCGCATAGTAATGCTACCCTGCAGGCTGCGCCTGCACTGTGTGGTAAAATGTGTGGAGAATTGTTCTCCACAATGTGCGACTGAAGAAATGTGATGCAATTTGCAGGCCCAGTGCGACATGGCAAACGCCCACTTAAAAGTCTGCTCCACAGTGCAACTCCAGAGAGACTGTTGCCACTCTAACGTTACTCGGTGGAGTCAAACATATCACCATACAAAGAGGGGATAATTTGTAATAACTTTGTAATGTATTATGGATCCGCAGACATTCTGCAAGTGACTTGCTTTCCAGGTTGTCTTTGGCCTGTACCACTGAATAGTTTTGGCTTGCATTGTGCCTCTGTCAGACAGAGTTCTTCTTTTTTTTTGTGGAGAGGCACTTGCTGCCATGGCCAGATCAACAGCAAGCCAGGTTTCTGCACCAGTTGCCCACGAGTTGCCTTACATTCGCTGGTGTTCAATTTTGTCAAGATTTCACATTTGAGAAACCCAAAAACTGACTCTGACACCCAACGGCGCTCAAATGAGAGAACAGATGGGACAGGTTCGGTCAAGGCAGGCTTTGCTCTACGGCCTGCTACAGCAGACAGAGGACTTCCACAGCAACTTCCAAGTGAGATATCATTGCATGAACGTGTTTAGACAAAAGGATACGAAAGGTTTGATCAGTTCGTGGTGTTTGATATGCCTTTTCCAACATTTTTTCCGATAGACAGTCTGACGAAGCGAAACACATTGAGCACAGAAGGACCTTGAAGCTTCCACGCTGGGGGAAGATTGTGAGGCCACAGCCACGACAACGTGTGGTCACGTTGCGCGCCGGTGAATTCATTGCGAATGCGTTAAACATTTTTGGCATGGATGACAGGAAGATCCAGAAGAGAGGACCTTAAAGGAAAGGCACGCACACTCGCTATAGCATTTAAATTTCGTCTGAATTCGAATTCATTTGTCATATATGTATATATATGCCGAAAGAAACGGAATCTTTCTCTTGAGTGCTTATCGCTTCTTGCTTGCAGTCCAAACAGGGTTTGATATCCTTTAGGGCACGCGCTTTTTTATCGTTGGCCACACATGCAACATGAAATTGCAAATTGCCTGCTTGTACAGGCTTCATCGGCTGTCTATATCTTGCAGCAAGTTGAGAGGGGCTCGAAGCACAGCACAGCTTGGTGAAGTCCGAGCTTTCAAAAGAAAGCGTCAGTTTTTATAAGATTTGAAACATCTCCTGGTCATTTCCTTAACTTTCTTTCGCTTTCAATGTCACATTTGGCCACATTTGGTCACATTTGTGGTCACATTTGTGGTCACATCGCTCAGGTTAAGCCAAGTCAACACTTGGAAGGTGACAGGCCACTCACGACTGACGTTATTGCCTTAACATCGACGAAGATCTTTTCGTGCATTATTTCTTCGAACATATCTTGTATTTCTTGTTTGTTTGCATGGCATTGCACGGCATTGCACGGGATTGCACGGCATTGCATGGCATTGCATGGCATTGCATGGCATTGCATGGCATTGCACGGCATTGCACGGCATTGCATGGCATTGCATGGCATTGCATGGTACTGTTGCTGCTATTGCTGATGGTTTGCCAAAGAATGCAAACGTCTCTCCATCTTCACGCACTATGTGGCACGTGCGTACAACACGTCCAGTGGACACCTCTCTGATGTTGCAAAAGCAGACAATCCTATTTGCAATCAAAATCCTCCTCCCGATTCCCTTTGCAAAATCGACCCTTCCGGGTCGACAAAGGACCGATTTTTTGGAGACTAGGTGCGAAGTCACGACTCAACCCTGATTAATGCAAAGCTTTTAGTGGGCCAGAAAAAGTTTATTTTCAAAAGATACTGTTTGCTGCATTCGCGTGCCAAAGCAGTCGGCGGCAAGTGATTTGAGCGGTTTATAGCGTTTTTGCATTTGCACTTTGCTGTTCCGCGCTAAGCGCGTCCCGAGACCAATCTCCATGCCAGCACTGAGGTTCGAACTCCCAGTGGAGCATTTGGCACAGAGCGGACGTCAGGTACCCAAGGTACATCTGTCTACACCATATGATCCGGTTATGATCCGTGGTTTTTGCAGCTGCTTGTGCTCTCGGGCCTGTCGCCCTGGCCGGCCTTGGCCGGCCTTGGCCACCGAGGGGCGCGCTGTCAGAAGAAGCGCAAAGGACGCGGCATTGCGCAGATGTCGTGCAGATGTCGTGCAGATGTCGTGCAAGTTGCCCTGTGACATCCTGCGACTTAACCCGGTTGCCCTACCAGCCCTACCAGCCCTACCAGCCATGGATCTACCAGCCATGGATCATGTTGCAGATGTTGCAGGCTGTCTCAAGAGATCAGCCAACTGGACAAAGCAGCTGCCTCGCTGGAGGTGTCGATGCTGTGTTGCGTACGCTTGGAATATCTTGCCATACTGGTTACTGGTATCTCGGAAAGTCTTGGAATGAATTTGATTGATTTGAAGATGATGGCATGGCGTTGTGTGTAATGTTGATGTGGGATGGTCATTGATGATCATGCTCTCCAGGAGATGCATGACGTATCCGCGCCAGCTTTGCTTGAGCTCCAACAGCCGCCAATCTGCAATTCTTTGCAGGACTTTCGCTGGGCACTGTGCATGTCGTTGACCAATGTTGACCAATGTTGACCAATGTTGACCAATGTTGACCATGTAATGTAGTCACGATGGAGGAATTGGGCTTGAGGATGTACCTTTTGAGTTTTAATGTCTCTGGTTGCACAACTGCCTGATGACCAAGGTTGCGCTTGCATATTCCTGGCAGTTCTTTGGCTTCGCTGGTAGAGTCCTCAGAAGTTTCAGATATCATGCCATAGCCATCCAGAGCCTTGGTATCTATGGTGATTTCTGTTAAATTATCATCAGTTGCTCGTGCCACTGTTGTCACATCAGTCTGAAAGTCTGTGTCCTTCGTAGCAGATTCAAGGCAGATTCAAGACTAGATCTTTGATTTAACCTTTATCAGCAGGAAGCGCTCGTTTCCCAAGTGCACGAGCTTGCGTCGTTGGAGGAGGCGCTGTGAGTCCATTCAACAAGAGCGTCTATGTGAAGGGTGCTTAATGTGAACTTAATGTGTGCTTCAAAAGTTTGGCCGATTTGACGATGGCTCCAAAATTATCATTCCATTGGCCATTTTTGCTCAAAGCCGCTTTGTCCATTTCGGTCTGCTTTCTCCAGCCACCTAGGCTGACCTCACCATTGCTTTGCCTGCCATGAATTCCGCTTCGAACTCTCTCAAGATGTTCAACCAGGTTGTGGAGGACAAGTTGAATCAAGATGTGCGTCGTCACTTCTATGTGCTGCCCAGCCCCGTTTTCCCCGCACCCCCCCGCTCGCCTCCCCCTCCTCCCCAGTAAGACTGGAGGGAGGCAGTGGGGAGGCAGAAAGCCATGAGCTGTGAAAGCTCAATCTCAATGCAGAGAGTGCATTCGACCGAAATGCCATGCTCGGCATTGGTGTTCCCGCTGACACCAAGCGCTGTGAGTGCGCAAAGAGGGGAACTCATAGAGAGCAATGTGCCAAAGAAAGCGCAGCAAGCACAGCAGCAATGCAATGAGCGCAAAAAGTGCGCACCGTCCAAAGCACAGTGCCTTGGGCCCCGTGGGCCGCGTGGGCCGCATGGGCCGCGTGGGCCACGAGAGCCGATGTTCCAAACGCTCCACAGGCTCCACAGCCTCCTGCAGCAGCTAAGCTCCCAACGGAGGCGGTTCCTGGTCGAACAGTTCAGCCAGGAACAGCGACTCGCTTTGGAACGCTACATCTTAAGCGACAGAGACAGAGTCAAGAGAGGCCAGGTCTCAACAGCTGAACACGAATCCAAACGAATCCAAACGAGTCCAAACTCTAAACGAGTCCAACTACAGTGTAACTGACTGGCGTGTCACAGACATTGTCCCTGCTGGATTTTTGGAGGCAGCCGGTTGGAGCCGGTCTTGGTCTCAGTGAAGGATATGAAAAGCATCTCATGAATTCTCATGACAGGTCACCTTCAATGCACCAACACCAGGTATTTGTGGAACTTGGGAGTGAGGCCTCGAATCAGTTGGGGAGGAAGTGGAGCCGAGGTGGGGCAGTTCCTTTTCAAGCCGTCAGTTTGGTTGGCCTTGTTACTGGATTCATGCACTCGGTGTGGAAGGTAACTGTTGCATGCCGTTCCCAAAGTGACCGTGAAGTCAATCGCAGGTGGAGTACACTGCCGAGTGCATGGTGGCAGGCAGGGTCTGACAACTCACACTCAAAAGATATATATATATATATATAATTGAAGCAATTTTGCAATCCATGATTGTGAGGACTAGACGTTCGTCCAGAAGGTGGAACATAATGACACGCAGTGTAAACTACGTAAACGAACTCAAGACCAGCCAAAGTGAGCACTTACAGTAGTACAAAGGGTTTTCATCACTTGCTTGTGGCTAGGAGTTCATGCTATAAGAGCATTACATGATGTACTGAGCATGCAAAACGTGCGCAAGCCAGTTCTGAGAAACATATGCTTTATCCAACACCTGGCAATGGCTGCAAAGGATGTCAAGCAGACTGCCACAGCTTTTCTTGCCCCAAGTATGTCAGGAGACTTTATCGCGCCCACGCCACTGTTGGTCCTTTCAGTGTGACTTGGTGTTCCTGTTCAGAAACAGTTTTCGCCTCAAGTGTAATGTGACCGGCCTGCAAATTTAGTCAATGTCAACAAATGTCAACAAAATTCTGGAGAGTCTGTGACGGTCTGTGACTTGACAGTGCCTCAGTGGGAGGTGGCCTCCCGTTACGATGCAAAACTGGCTACCGCAGCGTGGGAACCAAGCAGACATGGAACTCTCATAGAGACCATGTGAGACCATCATTCCTCGCTTTTGCAACGATCTTAGTACTGAAGTCTCAGATCTCACAGACTCTAAGACTAAGACTTCGACCTTCATGAAAGTTCATAAAAGCTTCTTTTTTAAGCCTATTATTACATGCTACTACCATCTTCTACCATTCTGGTGGAGAATGTTAGATTCATGCCTTCAAACCAGTTGACAATGCATGAGCTGATGGCTTAAATGACTTAAATATACTTAAATGACTTCAATTTGTTTCTTGACGTTTCTTTGGGCCGTAGCATCGGTAGGAAGTGTGGGGATGGCATATCAGCCTGGTGCATATCTCTGAGGAGCGCTTCCGGGACGTTCTTTGCGCGATGTCCAAGCGTGTGGCAGTGGCCCGAAGCATCGAAGAGGCCGAAGAGCATCGAAGAGCTTCCACTGACGAGTTGTGACAATAGGACGTGTATGGAAGTGTATGGAAGCGTAACGTACGATGACATACAAAGTGATGTATGAAGTGACATACGAGGTGACCCAGACAGAATTGTTTCGGGTCTCGAAGCATTGCTGTAGTCACTCTGGTGATTTGACTGGAGGTGGAGCAGTTCTTTCGAGAAGCTCTGGTGGAAGAACCAAGGCGGACTTGCGATAAACGAAGCGCCTTAAGTTCATTTGTTGGTACAGATTGCGCAGTGTCGAAATGTTGAGAGCCAAAGTAGGGTCAGTCTTGTCTGTATTCTAGGGTCATTTTGTGCCATCATGTTCTGGCCAATCCTCAGCGTGACAGGATATGTATATATATATATATTTCTTATTTTTTCTGAATCCCCTTTCTCGACATAAACCTTTTGGCTTGACTTTCTGCCACTTTGAAGCGCGGAGTGCAGGAAATGGGGGCTCAATGGTCGCGAAGATATGCGCTTGTGCTTTACAGCGTCTGTATCCGCAAAGCATTGGGTGGGAAGGCAGGGATTGTGGAGAGCCGTAAAACGCATTGTAACAAATTATAAAGACGTTGATGGCCGCGTGTTCTTCAAAGGTTTGGTGAGCAAAGCCTGAACGTGCTTGAAACACAAAGAGGGATTTCGGAACATCTCAAAGAGACAGTAGTATGTAGAAGCACTTATTTTTCTCTTTAACTTCAGTCTAATTCGCTTTTTTGATGCTTTTTTTGTCTTTCTCGTCTTTTCGTTTCCGGTAACACAGTAAGACGATAACACGGTATGTAACACGGTATGTAAGACGGTATGTAATGAGAGTAACATGTCTGGTGCAGGTCCTTGGCGACGCCTCGATTTGCTTTGACCGAGCTCGAAGACGGTCTGCGGGCGTGGCACAAGCTGCGGCAGGTGCCCGGGACGGTGCCCGGGACACATCGAAGAGACATCGAACCATCGTTTCTTTGGTGCAGAACTGCTTGCATATTTTGCTTGGGAGACTTGATCAGTCATAGCAGGTGTAGAGGTGTAACAGTCCTGAGATTGACATTTTTGTGGGACATTTTGACGTTTGCAGGCACGGAAATCCTTTCTCCTGTCTCCCTTGAGCAACGTGTTCAACACCAGCTTCTTGACCCAGCTAGGATCCAAGATTCGGGCGGACAGAAGATTGGAGAAGGTTGGAGAAGTTGGACAGACAAAGAGAAGAGCTAACCTTAGCACCTTTGAAGGCTCCTGGTTCCAAAGGCGGCAGAGGTCCAAAAAGGTCAAACAACAACGTCCATGTGGCAATATTGTTTTTTTTGAGAGACATAACATGTCGACTAACAAGTGCAGACTTGATGTGTTTGGAGGGTGGGTGGGTCCAAGCCAGTGAGCCTGCCATTTTGGCTCAAGCTGGCTCTGGATTTCAAGGCAAGGATGTCACCCACAAATCGAGAAGTGTGACCCGTCGCGAGGGCCGGCATGGCAGCAATTTTTGGGTCCTGGGAAAGCATGCGAGAAATTCGAACGATGGACAATGCATTGGACCACTTCCGTGTTTCTGTCCAGGTGGGCAGCCCAGGATCAGATCTGCGACTACTGGCAGCGCTGCCCCGCTCCGCTTTAATTACGGGGTGTGGTAACGCTGTCACCGACCAGGGAGGACTTACGGCCATGCAGGCCACTCAGGTGGGACTGGTGTGGCGACTTGCTCGAAGAGCCATTGCAGCACAGAGTGGAGTGGCGGAGGAACAGTTCGTAGACGTGGACCCTTGGTCTGAAACGCTGGAGAGCGACCGTGGAGACACAGCTCAACATGAACCAGTTCAGAGGACGGGGGGAGGTGTGAAGGAAAGGGTGCTTAAAATGAGCAGTCTCATCGACCAGCAAGATGAGTCAGAATTACTACCTCCCAATCCGAGCGATGTTGATCGATGGTACCAGAATTATGTGGTCACTATGGGAGCCCAACCAGATGAAGCAGAAGAACCCACAGCTTCTCAGTTGGCAGCTTTGCATAAGAAAGTTTTCATTGAGAACAGGGCCCGTTACTGTGACTTCAGTGTTTGGACACCTTTTGAACGGAGGATGAGTCGGGTGCAAAAGTGCCGAGTGTACACGCCCTTGGGAAATGGGTCCTACTTACAGAAGGACTTGCCGGGCCCAAGCACCCATGCAGCATGGAAGGCATCGTGGAACGTCTTCAAGGCAGCATGCATCATGTTGAAGATTTGCAGCCTGGCCTCGATGGAGGCCTACTCACGACAGAGCGCCTCATGACGCAGTGGCCAAGATGCTGGGGCCTTGTTTACCTGGCAGACGACTCAGCGAGGGCAGAACGTTTGGAGAAGACCCGAAGGAGGGTTACTATCGAAGCTGCACAAGGGCGCCAGACACCGAGGGACTGGGACCCATCTCGCCCCTGGTCCTGCATCTTCATTATGCTGGCTGGGGACATGGAGTTTTGGGCAGAGAGGGTACACCACCCGGCAGCGGCGTGGGTCGCATCAGGCGGCCGAGGAGCCCCTACAGTGGCTTCTGAAGCTGCAGTTTTAGAAGCCATGAGGGCGGAGACAAAGCTCTTGCAGGCGATCATGAAGTTGCCCAAGGAAGCCAAGAGTCCAAAAGGACCCAAGCCAATCGAGACAGACGTGCGGCAAAACGCAAGAGACAGGCTGCAGAAAAGGAAGAGTTGGCGAGGCACAGGGCTTCGGCGGCAAGTTCAAACAAGGGACATCCGGCGACCAAGGGCAAGAGCAAAGGCAAGTCCCGGGATCAGTCGGGATTGGAAATTTGCTACAGCTGGGCAGCCGGAAAGGGGCATTGCGAAAGTGTTCCACCTGGTGGAGAGTGCAAGGGGCCAACAAAGCGAGTCCACAAATGTAGACATTGCTTATCACCTTCCCATCGGGATGCCGACTGCAAAGCAGCTTGACAGAGCTTGAAGACCGAGGACTGGAAAACAAGGACAATAAAACCCCCCCTCCTAGTTGCAGGTGGCTCCAATGAGGTGTGAATAAGTTTGGGGGATAGGGCTCAAAATTTTGGGATTGCATGTCATTTGAACGGTTTATTTTACTGTGGGATTGTGCATGTTTTTGAGTGTGCTTGATTTGACTGCTTGCGCATGAAGTTGAAGTGGCATGGGATTTTCTTTGAATTAAAAAGATTAGTGAACTTTGCATGTCATAGCAGTCATTCAGGCATGTTCGAAGGTGCACTCAGTTTGTTGCCGCAGCCTGGGCTGAAAGGCCTTCCCCTTTTGCCCGATGGCAGAAGGAAACAGGGAGGCCGAAGAAGCTGACCTTTCGTCGCCTGATTATGGAGGCGATGAAGAACCAAAGGTAGGCACTGTGACAGCCGTGGCAGCTGGCAGCAAGCGACAGGAAGAAAAGGAGACAGGCAAAGTTCCACCTGGTGAAGACGGTGCGGAAGACAAGGACGAGGACCGAGATAGGTTCTGGCTGCCTGAGAGGGTGAAGAACGCCTTGCAGAAGAGCCGCAACTTTGATGAGTTCCGGAAAGCCAGACCGTTCAGGTTCCTCCACATGTTCTCAGGGGAGACGGACCAGCTGGGAGCCTCGATAAAACGAGAAACCCAAAAGGCCAGGCTGGAGACGTATGTGGAAGCCTTAGATCGAAAAAAGGACACAGAGATCAACCTGGCGGACCCCAAGGTTTATGACGAGATTGACAGATCAGTAGAAGAAGGTGAATGGGATGGGTTTCATAGTGGATTCCCCTGCGCTTCCTTCTCGCGAGTGAGGTGGCGAGACTCGCCGGGCGGCCCTATGCCTGTTAGGAGTGCTGCTCACATATATGGGCTGCCGGGCAACACACCAAGCCAACAGAAAGAGGCAGACGAGGGCACCCTGATGGCTACACGCTCAGCATGGTTGCACAAGAAGCAGGTGATGGCATGCCAGAAGCGGGGGGTTCCAGAGGTGTCCACACTGGAAAACCCGCCGGGGGCGAAAGACTCCGGTTCGGCATGGGACTTACTTGAACTGCTGCAGGTGGTGCAAGAGACAAAGTCTTCCACGGTGGAGTTCAACACCTGCGCATACCAAACGAAGCTTCGAAAGAGGTGGTTCAAACCGGCCAGGTGGACGGGAAAGCTGGAGACCCTTGGCAGCCTTGCGAAGGTTTGCAAATGTCCGGCATGGGTGGAGCATGTGCCGTTGATGGGAAAGCAGAAGACCGAAGCGGCAGGGGCCTATCCGGAAGAGCTGACGGACGCAGTGGCCAAGAAGATCGTGGAGACTTGGAAGAGGGTTTTGAACTTGGAGTGGTTGAGATATCAGTTCAAGATGAAATCCAACCTCATCAACAAACTTCAAATCCAATGGCTTGAGAACGAGGAGAAGAGGCGGAAGCGGGTCTATGAAGACAGCACGCCGGAGAACCAGCAGGCTTTGTCATCGGAGCCAAAGAAAGCCAGGACAGAGGTAAAGATGCTCGAGGCCAATGACAATGAAGAAGAAGCGTTGCCATCCTCGTCAACAGGGCCATCAAGAAAGAGGATCAGAGAAGATCAGAATGACCACGCAATTGGAGGGATGCGCAACCCCTCCATAGCGGTGTCGAGACTGCACCAAGTCCAGAGAGTGGGACAACAGATCAGTGACGCTTGGGCAGTGTTTGCAGGAGATCATCCTGAGGTACTGGACGCGGCCAAGAACTATGGATCAAGGGAGGCAAAGATCAACATGGAGCTCCTGGATGCCTGGAGAAACAGACTCCAAGAGTTTCTGGAGGTAAAGCTCATGGACGGCATAACGCTGAAGGAGGAGGTCGAGTTTGCCTCCCCACTCAATGCGGCGTTGTGGGACGCTTGGAGAGTGGCGTCCAGAGACCCGGAACAATACATCGGGCAGTGGGCCAGAGAAGGGGTCCCACTTGGCATGGACATGGAAGTGCCTGCGTCGGGCATATACCCCACAGTGGACCCACAGGAACCTTTGGAGACAAAGATGGACATGGCAGAGTTGAAGAACTTGCGCAACTACGAGTCCGTCGAAACGCAGAAGGAAGAAGCCTCCATTGAGGTGGACAGATATTTAAAGAAGGGCTTCTGTCGAGTCCTTTCATGGGAGGAACTTCACGAAAGGTTCCCCGAGGGCACTGCAAGTCGACTGGCACTCATAATGAAGCAGAAGCCAGATGGAAGCACCAAAAGGCGCATTGTCATTGACATGAAAAGAAGCAGGGGCAATGACAGAGCGAACATCAAAGAAAGGATAGTGCTACCTCGAGCGCAGGACATCGTGGAGAGCCTGCGCGTGATGAGGTCTCGTGAAAGAGAACTAAGAGGGCGAGACTCGGAGAGATCCATTCTGAAGAGCTCAAGGGCTTTCCAAGACACCGAGGTGGAGTTCTGTCCGTTGGACCTGCAGGATGCGTTCTGCCACTTTGGGGTCCACCCGACGGAGCTCAAACACTGTGTGAGCCCGGGCCTGGAGAGCGGCACAGGCATCCTGTGGGTGGCCATGCTGTTTGGCTTCAAGGGGGCCCCATTCATAATGGGCAGACTTAGCGCAGCCATTGGGCGGCTAGTACAATCAATGTTTCACCCAGCAGCAGCTCAGACCCAAGTGTATATTGATGATGTGGCCCTCATTTTGAGGGGGTCACAGCAGTGCCGAGACCTGAACTTGGCCAAGGTGCTGTATGTCCTTGCGGCCTTCGGCGTGCAAGTTGCAATGGAGAAGGGAGAAAGAGGTCGCCGCGTACAATGGATTGGGACGACATTCGAACTGATCCCAAACTATGTTGTCTTGGGGGCACCGGAGAAAATGATTGGAGAAGTGAAAGACACATTGGACTCCTGGGCCAAGAAAGGGATGATACCCACGAAGGAACTGAGATCCTTCCTAGGGAAACTGGCGTGGATCGCAGGAATCATCCCGAGGCTGAGGTGGACGGTGACCGCAATGTACGCCGTGCTCACGAAAGTGCTCAACGAAGAAGACAAGGAGCATGAGCGAGCACAACAGAGGAAAGGGGACCGGAGACCGAAGGTAGGGCTGGTGGCGGTCAAACGACTAGGCACTACAGTGCCATGGCTTCAAGCAGCTTTCGCGACACCGGAGTCCATGGTGATCCGTCAGGAACCTTTGGAGAAGCTCGAACCGGTGTGGGGGGTAGTGACTGACGCCTCTCCTAAAGGGATAGGCGGCCTACTTATCCACCGAGTCGGGCAATCATGGCACATCGTGGAGGCCTTTGAAGCTCCAGTGCAGAGCCACCAGGCCGTATCTTTGGACATCGAGTTTCAACAAGCGTCTGGACAAGCAGTCTTGGAGGCCGTGGCCATGCTGCGGGCGCTCCAAATGTGGAGCACAAAAGTGCAAAAGGGGGCCTTGGTCATCCGATCAGACAGCAGTGTGGCCTTGGCAATCACGAAGAAGCTGTCGTCCCCAACGAAGACGCTGAACTATATAGCAGCCGAGATATCCTTGCTCCTGGAGAAGGCCTGCATCAGCCGCTTAGTTCCCCAGCACATCCCGGGGACGTTGAACAAGGAAGCGGACTGGCTTTCACGCTTGGGAGACAGAGGTGCCATCCCAGCGGCACTGGTGGGCATCAAGCTCCGACGAACCACGGCGCTGTCAGAGAGGCAATTGGCCATGAAACCACCAGGGCAAGAAGGCAGTCCCTGGCATGCTGCACTTCCACATCCAAGCGGGGTGTATGACAGCCTGTAACGCATTCCCAGCCCGCTGTAAAAGTCGGCTGACCCAGGGATGCGCTTGGAAGGGTGTCAGCCACATCAAAGTCAGTTACATGCACAGGGTAACACTGCATTCAAGTACATGTCCATGTCATTGCATGCCTCCGCAGCCGTTTTGTTTGCACAGGCTCAAGATCATGGAGCTTGTGGCACGCAGCCCAGCACCAGTGACTAGGGCAGACCCGTCGGCCAGCCCGTACCGCAGCGTGGGAGCATGGATATTCCTGCTCCTAATTTTCATGCTCGGCACACTCTTTGGTCTATGGTTGCCGCGGCTTTGCCAAAGCGCGCTCCATTTTGACCTTCTGACACTTTTTGCATAGTACCGAGAGTCTGCTTGGTTTCTTGGTTAACTCCACCTTCACATTTCTCTTGGCGAAGTTCCATCCGCACAGTGTGGACCATTTATCCAGTGGGATACCCCATGCTACCTGTCCCACCACATGTTTGGTCCATTTGCCTCGAGTGTTCGAGATGGCGTACACCTCTTCTCCCTTTTCTTCGTCAACTATGGACTTGACCGGCTGGGGCTGTGTCTCGATCACTTCCACGGCTCTCTTGGGAGATCCCTTTGCCTTGGGTCGCAAAGCTTTCTTTTCTATGGTCTCATCTGAGATCGTTTGTTTCCCCTCCGGCTCCTTTTCCGCAGGCTCGATGTTCAATGGTATCTCAGTCATCGCTTCCTCAATGTATCTGAAGACAGCTGAGGACTTCCACCTGCCCAGGAACTGGATGTGGTGAACGCTGACCCCTGCTCTTGCGTAAGCCATTGCACCGGACCTCCGAGCTGAGTGCCCTGTCATTTCGGAGTCCAATGCTTCTGCCCACGCCGTCACCATGTGGACCTTTGAAACCCGCTTTCCTTCTATATCTGGGAAGAGTGGGGACGTTCCCTCGTTGCTGTCCAGGTCGTTCAGTGCATCGACAGCCATTGCAAAAGGGCAGCTTCTTTCGCACTTCGCCTGCCCACAACACTTGAGGGTTCTCCATGTGCCTATGCCCCTTTGGTCAGTCTTTGACTTGGGGATGAAGTGTTTGACGATCTTTTCCTCCACCTTCACCACTACGTCTTTTGCAGAGATCTGGGCTGCCTCTATTGCTCTGAACATCCAGGTGGCAGCCCATGCATATGACCATGCTACTCTCTTCGGCTCCTTCTCCTTCTTGTTCACGAGGTTCCATGTCTTGTCGGGGATCTCCGACACTCTCACTTCTTTTGCTCTTTGTTCAGGACCTTTGTCTCGCTGCATGGCTCGTTTGCACGTGCTTATTTGCCGGTCCAACCTCAGGTCCCATTCGAATCCTTCTTCGATGTGCATCGCCTTGGCTTCAGCGAGGTATTGATCCCCCGCTCGCATTCCGGTTGCGTCCAAAACTGCCGCGATGGTGGTGATGCTCTCAGTCGTCAGCGGGAACGGTGCCTCGTTCATTCCGTCCAGGATCTCTGTCACCTTCTTTCTCTTTGTATTCTTTGAGGCTAATGTCGATGCTGTGTAGAACTTCTTCGCAAAGCTGGCGCGGACTCTTTGCAACCATGCCCTGTCTTTGACCTTCTCCCCCACTGCTTTCAATGGGATCTTCTTCTCCTTCAGGGCTTCCTCGGGCTCGCCGCTGCCATCATCGCTTCCATTGCCCTTCTGAAGCTCGGCTCCCTTGTGGACCTTTGCCTCCTTGTCAGGTTTTGTGCTCCTCTGTCTGGGGTTGGAGCCCTTGAGATTCGGTCGGAAGAGTTCGGTGAACTCCTCGTAGTTGCGCTTGATGCCTTTCCCTCTGATGCTTCTGTCCCTGTCGAATTGCACCAGGGTGGGGACATTTGCCCGGTATTCATATGCGTCCCACGCTTTGGAGTTCCACCTCTGATGGGGTTTCGCCTCAGGTGTCCCGCTTCTCCTGCCCAACATAGGATTATTGTTGCCCATGTGCTGCCTTTTGACCAGATTCCCAATGCCACTGCCTTGATCTTGGTGCTTAACACATCATGACAGGCTCTGCAACGGAACAGCAGGGCATGCAGAACCGGGAAGTTTTGAAATTAGAAAAGGACTGAAAGGTCCTCAGCACAGTGGGCAGATACAGGCCCTGACCG
>Ga0126342_10002753_pt1 | contig 28020 bp, 24 predicted proteins | sample Cyp1metagenome_FD_92528 | JGI IMG/M metagenome (GOLD analysis project Ga0126342, IMG submission 92528) | Coral microbial communities from Lord Howe Island, Old Settlement Bay, Australia - Cyphastrea 1 metagenome | ecosystem: Host-associated > Invertebrates > Cnidaria > Coral ... | reverse complement strand
CGAATGAACCACATTTATTGCAGATGCTCTGGACCAAGGTTGATGTTTGTAATTTAAAATCAATAAGGCCTAATTTAAAATCAATAGGGGCTGAAAAATCAGATTCTGAAAATTATTTGTAGCGATTGCACGCGCTTTACTATTGTCCATCCAACATTAGCAATGTTGAATTACCAGAGGGTAATATATTTGGGATATTGAAAGTAAAGAGATTTACCCTGTAATTTAATGTGGATTTCGGAAAAGAACATCATCTATATTATATAGGGGTTGATGGGTATCTGGTAGGCATTTATCCAGCAATGTTGTATTTAAAGGGATTATTGAGGATTTAAGAAGGACATATGAAAAAGATGATGGAAACATAGATGGTCAGTCAATGTTCTGGGTAAATTGAAGCAACCTCCCAACAACAGCACCGGGTAATCATCCCAAACATAACTGGTTGGTGGTTTTTGGAACATGATTTTTATGACTTTCCATATATTGGGAATGTCATCATCCCAACTGACGAACTCATATTTTTCAGAGGAGTAGGCTCAACCACCAACCAGATATCAATAACAAACGTAACCATGTCCATGTTACTGTTACGGGATTACCCGATTGTTCCCAGATGTTTTTGCCGTGAGATTCTGTACATTGCCGGTCTTAAGCTATGTCCTTAAAATGTTCCAAAAGCGACATGATAAAGTCGACGGATACAAAAACATGCAATGTTGCAATGGATTCGGATATCCAAAGCATTTCCCACCTGACCAGAATCAATAGCCTTTTTATTTGTTTTTCTGAACGATTGCATGGGCGTCTCTCAGGGTGGCCCCAAGACGTTTCTTCCTGGCACAGGCTACAGCAAGACATCCAGGACATCAACGCTTACAATGCAGCCATTAGCGCTTGCAACAAAGGTCCGCGATAGCAGTGTTTGGAGCCATGAAAGTCATATGAAGATTACAATGTGGGGCCCGCGTTCGATAGCTAAGTTGGTTTATAACTCCAATATCTATTGTTTATGATACTTATAACTACGTATAGTTAATGGGGTTTATAAACCAATTTATAACGTTTGGGGGCCCACATTGTACCCTTTGGTAGTCAGCCACGTAGCAATGGAACCCGACAAATGGAGCTCTTAATGGGAACATCATCTTGAAATCGGCAGATTTCCATTGCCAGGTTTGATTACAGGAGGGTATAGCCGCTATAGCCCTGGGCTCCATCCCATATTCCCATGAAATCCTGAGTGAAAAATCAGGTTGGGTTTTCACCCACAGAATCAGTCAGGAAAAACCGTCAACCAATCATTGTTTATTAGTTAACAATATCTGGTTGGTGGTTTGGAACATGAATTTTATGACTTTCCCATTCAGTTGGGAATGTCTTCATCCCAACTGACGAAGTCCATCATTTTTCAGAGGGGTAGGCTCAACCTCCAACCAGATATCAATATCCTCATGTTTCTTGTGAAAGGGCAGGTGAACATCAATCATCCAACAGTTTGGTATCTTTAATGCCTCACCTTGTGAAACCCACCATTTTTTGTGACAAATCTCACCAGGTCCCCAGTTTTTTTAGTTGAAGGGAACAATTCCAGTTGAACACCAGCATTTTGATGGGAACTTTTAAGGAACCATGCTTTCCTGCAACGTGGTGCCCCCCCAGTTATAATTTAGTTTATAACTAACCACCATTAAGTATAGCTATATCTACCATAAACCAAAGTTATTGGAGTTACTTGCACCAACTTAGCGATTCCGAACTGGGGCACCACTTTGTGTGGATTTTCTCTGATGTTCCATCCCATTGACCGTGTCTTTTGATCGCACCATTTTTCTCCGGGAGCGGCCGGGAAGATGTCAAGATGTCAGTGCTTGCGATTGATCCAATCACCACGGTTTCTAGTTGGGTATTTAGTGTAATTAGTATATGTCTTAGGGTGAAGGGATTACATCAAAACTGCCAATTAAGCTAAGATGTTCATCCAGAACATGTTCGGTGTTGACAGCACACATGACAGGTGGCTTCTACTCGGCCTGAGAATGAATCACCAGCAAACATTGCTCAAAGACCCCCACTGAAGCACGTAAAGATTCTGTAGAAATGGTTGACTTTGTATTCCCATGTTCTATTTGGAGTAAAAATAATGGTTTGCTGTAGATTTTCCCTTCAACCAATCTAGTCAAAACACGAATATTTGTAGATCTGGTTGGTGGTTTGGAACATGGCTTTTATTTTTCCATTCAGTTGGGAATAGTACTGTAACCCCAACTGACGAACTCCATTATTTTTCAGAGGGGTGGGTTGAAACCACCAACCAGCCATGTTCATTTTTCCTTCCGGACATAACTCGGACATAACTACGATGACCTCAACTTGATGTCCGAAGATCTTGAAAGAAAATCACTCCTTATCATTGATCATAGTGTTTCCGCCCATGATCATTTACGGATCACATTTAAAAAAAACATAGAAAAGCCATCAAAAAGCCATAGAAAAGCCATAAATCCATAGGAAGCTGCCCCAGCTAAAAACATTGACATCGCCATACATCGCTCTTCACTTCGCAGGTGAAGAATGGCAAAGGGCTTTGCAGCTCCTGTCCGGCTTGCCTCAAGTGCCTGGAGATGGCTGTCCACCACTTGTTGGATGGTTTGCAAAAAATCAAGAGCCAGTGGTTTGAATAAAAAGATCCAGTACTTGATGGCTCATCCCACGAATCGTAAGTGGGTTATAACCCCAGTTATAAATGGGATAAGTAGGGTTAATCCACTTATAACTGGGGTTATAACCCACTTACTAAGTGGGATGAGCCACCAAGTAGCGACCTATTGGTTGGTGGTACCTGATATATAGAGAAGTGGTTCATGAAACTTCTAATGATTTTGTGATTCTTCTTGGGTAAGTTCAAAACTGGCGCGTGAATAACAAGAGTTGCATTATCACAGTGGAACCAACGTGCACTGGCCAGTAGAAATCATGTAAAATCATCTTCGGATGCTGAACCATTTTGATGCTGGTTGGTGGTTTGGAACATTTGGACTATGTTTCCATATATTTGGGAATAATGCTCCCAACTGACGAACTCCATCATTTTTCAAGATGGTTATTGCACCACCAACCAGTGCTTGTTGATGTCGTGCCCGAGTGCCCAGTCGTCGACGTGACATTTCGGTTCCAAGCTCCATCGCGATTCCCAGGCGCAGTTGTTGCCAGATGTGGTGACGTTCAACACGGCTTCGAGTGCCTGTGGCAAAGTCTCCGAATGGCAAAGGTGCGCGTCATCGATGATGACAAAAGGCCTAGGATTTTGGGTAGTGGCTGCAGCACTTTACATGTTATCCCAAGGAATTATACTTTTTTTTTTTCGGGTTTAAACCGCTCACCAGTGGTTCTAGAGGCCTATGATTACTGATTATAACATATTGTAACCAACATGTTAATGATACCAGGGAAAAATGTAACCTTGGTGGTTTTGGAAATTGTTTCATGAATTTTAAGGATCAAAATCCACTGTGGCAATCCTTGCCAACCAGCCAGCAGTTCTAGTGGAAGATAGTAATGATTGAAGTCTGTACCTCGGGATGCAACACAAATTTAATCATGAAGTTATAACATGTTATAATTACCATATCTATATAGTTATAGACTAATAGAATTACTACCAAGTCTATACAATTATAGAATTACCATGAAGTCTATATAGTTATATAATATAATGTTATATATACTATATATATATATTCTTATATGTGGTATCCATGGTATTTCAGGGCAATGACCCCATAGGGATGTATTTGAAGCGTTTGGGCATGGGAAAGAGACATAGTTATCTTTGTTTTTTATTCATCTTTTGATGGAACCCAGCGTTCTCAAGTGGTTTCCATCCCAATCTCTGTTCATAGTTCTACAATTCACCAGAAAAAGATGGGGCCGGCGGCCCCCAACGAATCAAGTTCTGCCTTTGCGGCTTCTAGGAGCTTGACATTACTTCAACAGATGCAGGTTGAGGGTGAGGGTGGCGGGGCATGGCGGGGCCATGGTCCAGCGTGCACAACGTGGTGGACAAGTCCTCAAGAGGTCCCTGATATCTTCTGTCCTGGAACAAATGGAACAAAAACGCAATTCGTACCAATCCTAGCATTTGGGGTTTCCGAACTATTGATATCTATTGATATCTATTGAAGATGGATAGCAAGTTAGCTTTTGGATATCCGAGAATCCGAGATCTTTTTTTTTTTGTTTGAATTCTTTATCCCACAACAAGTGTTGAGTACAATATCATTTCCCAGAGTTGGCATGAAGGTTTTCTTCTAACAGGAAACCTTTAAGCCTATATTATACTTGGGGGTAAAATCCAAGGTTTCTGGGGTAGTTTTTGTTTGCCTTAAATCAGGATAGCACAGCCTTGACACTATGCCTATGCTATATTTGGGTTTAAAAAGCGATCGTTTCCTCAGTTTCCTGTAGATTCTCCGGGAAGATTCAGCCGAGCCTGGTCAAAATGTCGAAAGGATAAATCATCGCATATCAGAGATGTCATCCATGTGTTCATGTGCCTCGTGCAGTAGCTGTGGAAAAAACAAACATGGGCCTCCCATTCATGACACAAGAACGAGCTGCCTCCTTGCCTAGAGATACTGTATCCATCTGTGTCATTTAAAGCCATAAGGGGATATATCATGATATATCACCGTACATAGCCCTTCAATATGCTAAGTACCACGAATGAAATTTAAGTACCCTCTGGTAAACGTTTACATAGCTATTGAAAATGGCCATAGAAATAGTTGATTTACCAATTAAAAAAGGGTGATTGTCCATACAGGATGGTGCCCCCCAGTGATGTTTGTTGGTTTAGATTCACCCCATGAATACTAGTTCGTTATATCTGCGATAAACCATAGGTTTAATGGGAGTTATTTGCACCAACTTAGTTATAAACTTAGTTATAAACCATAGAAATAGTTGATTTACCTGATTTACCCATTAGAAAAGGGTGATTGTCCATAGTTTTTTGATGTTTTTTGTATGTTTTCCAGGCCGGGTCCCCCAAGGTTTGTTTTTCATGCACCTGCGAGGACTTGCAGCTGGAAGCCACGGTGATCAGCTTTGGTGCAGCCCTGTCAGCTGCCGAGAAGGCGAGGCCGAAGGTTACCGTTTCTCTAAAAATGGCTGTGACAATATGGCAGTGTGTCAAAACCAATAGTACCCCTGTAGTTCACATCAAAATAGCTGGGATTTATGGATGTTCATCCCCCTAAAAATGGTATTAATAGGTATTGATCCATAGCCATATGGGAAAAATGAGGTTTTTTTAACCATGGGATATGGGGCTCTGATTCGATTCACACCATTGCTGCTTGGTGGTTTGGATTTTTGTTTTCCATAATACATGGGATAACTCTCCCCATTGACTTTCATATTTTTCAACATGGTTAGAACATGTTAAAACCACCAACCAGATTGTAAACCCATCAAACTTGCTGTTAAACCATGGGGAAATGATGATGAGCAATGGATGTAAGGGATTATATACGGGGGTGAAGTCCAAAATCTCGTGGGACCTTCCCATTCCGTGTTTGTCCACTGCCAGGGTCAGCAGTGGCCCCTGGCACTACAACTGCTTTCAGAGATGAAGGATGGTTTGGTTGCTGGGAACGCCACTTGGATGTTCTTCTGGCATGGACACATATTTTGGTAAAACCTTGGATGGAGACAGTGTACAATGGAGAGATTAGATTTATCCAATGGATCACGGATATTACCCTCTGGTAATTTAACAGTTTGCTGTTGAAAATGGCCATAGAAATAGTGAGTTTTCCCATTAATAGCATGGTCATTTTCCATAACTATGTTAGTTTACCAGAGGGTAATTATATTTAGGGAAAGCGACGTGACTGGCGAACCTTGCAAATTTAAGGGGAAGCCTTGGGGGTTTCACAAGTTTGGGATATAACAGGGATATTAAACAACATCGTTATGGAGACTTAACAAATAAATCATCCATACAACCGGGATATCAACTGTAGAATCTGGCTGATCGGTACAACTTTGTAGAACTTAATATGTTGTCATTTTGATGGAGATATGCGTAATCAACTATATACAATTATGTGCATATTATACTATTACATTAAAGGAACTAGACAAATATAAGGTATCTAAGATTAGACTGTGAAATGGGGAGTTTACCAAGCAAAGAAGTGTTGATATAATTTGATACTACATAGCCACTGCAAACGCACAATTGCAGAGTATATATTCCAACTATTTCAAATGAGTAAACACATAAATACTGAATGTATATATATATATACACACATACTGTATGTACAACTGTTATATATTTTTTCCAACACTACATACTCTACAATTGCCATGATTCTGGTTCCCAACAAGAATGGAATGGTAACAAAGTTTGCACGCAGCAAAGTTTGACAGGAGTTTTTCCTGGGATTTTTTTGGCGATTTTGGACTTTGGGGATCATCAATTACCATCTGGTTATGACATTGCCAGTTTGCCATGGAAAGATCCACCCATTTTTAATGGGAAATATCCACCATTTTTAATAGGTAAACCATCTATTTCTGCCATGGCTTCCATGGCGAAGTGTTAGTCTGTTAGTCATAACCAGATGGTAGTGTAGGCCGGCACTTGGTGATCTGTGAAACCCCTCCGCTTCACCGCAGAGAAAGCAAAGTGCCGCATGCCCAGATGAAACACACATGGAGGATTCAGTGAGATCAGCATTGGCAGATACCCTCTGGTAAACTAACATAGCAATTGAAAATGGCCATAGAAATAGTGGATTTTCCCATAAAAAAATAGTGATTTTCCATAGCAAACTGTTAGTTTACCAGGCCAGGTATTGGAAAAAACCGCATCAGTGGCAGATGAGAGGCCTCACCATGCATTTTTCGCGGACCAATGAGTGGATGGACGCACCATGAAGCAACAAATATCACCAGCTCCATCGCAGCAGCCATGCATCAGTCTTGAATAAGTTACCCTCTGGTAAATTAACATAGACCCTGAAAATGACCAATTTATAGTGGAAACTAGTCTTCCAACCCCTATCTGGCAGGGTCTATGTTAATTTACTGGAGGGTATACTTTTTTTTTTGCTATGGAAGCAATTTTGATTTCGGGAGTGTTTTCTTACTTGATGTCCAACAAATTTTCCCACACAGTAATTATAACTCCACCAGAGGAACGGTAACACAGCCACCAGGAAGTTTTGGTCGAGCGAAAGGCACTCATGTTGACCTTTGACTCCCTTCACCAGGTCATTCAATAGCTGTATCATGACTACGTTGATTGAACTTCGCATTCGTACCAACTTTCGTACCTGTCTACTTTGTCCAATACATTCTTATACATCAACCCACTAAAGGTTTCAATTATTATCCCAAAGTTGAAGATAGTGACCTTATGTAAAGAAAAAACACTCCCCAACTGTGGGACTTTTCAATCCTTATTTTTTGGACGATGTCTGTAACGAAAAATCACATCATTCCCATCCCCAAAAAATCCTCCATAGTTATATTTGTGGATGTAGAAAACCACTATCTGATTATCTGCTTGGTGATTTGGAACATTTTCTGGTTGGTGCTTTGGAACATGGCTTTTATGACTTTCCATATATTGGGAATGTCATCATTCCAACTGACTTTCACTCCATCATTTTTCAGAGGGGTAGGCGAAAAACCACCAACCAGTTATATAGTTATTAACCATCATTAACCATATAATAACCATTAATATTAACCATTAACAGTATATTAGCCATCATTAATAATGATGATTTTCCCATTTTCTCCGTTGAGATGACACTCCATGTTTCGTCCCATCAGGTCATTGTCTTCAGTGCCGCCATCAGCGCCTGTGAGAAAGGCACGCCGCAAAAAACAAAAGCATCGACAGATGACCTGTGACCGTTTGGGACCCAAACGGTACCTCAAAATAGACAGATGACCTGCTTCTAATGGATGTTTATGGCCGTTTTTTTTTTCAATTACCCCAATTATGGTAATAATTGTGGTAATTTAACATAGATATTGAACATGGCCATAGAAATAGTTGATTTACCCATTAAAAATTGCCATGTTCAATAGTTACCATCAATAATTATGGTAATAAATGGTAATACATAATAGGTTTTGACTGATCCCCAGATGACCTGTGATGAACACCGATTCACGCGACGACTTGTCATGAACAAAAAATACCCAACTCAAAGTCATGGAGACTTCATATACGAATTCATATGAGTTGGCATGAGTTGGTGCTAGTTCGTGTGAGTTTATAAAACAAAATCATTGGGGTAAATTAATGATCATGAGTCAGCAGTGACTCGTAGGGGAATGTCCGCATTTTTTTAGGGAAGAACAAACAATACAGTAAGATGAACCCAATGTGGGCAACAAATTCTGAGATTGGACATCTGCGTGTTTTGTTGTGTTTTTTTCTATGGTGTGCTTATCGCACACAAGTATGTCCGGAAATTCAGAAATATCAACGTTCCCAAAGATGGTTTCAATGTGTATACTTATATACATTGTAATTTCGCATGTATAGTACAAGTAGGGGACATCAACGGTTGACATATCTGTTTTTTTGGGCACAAACACAAGTAATACTGTAATTAATTGTGATTGGTTGCTGTACTTTTTTCCAATGGTATGTCCAGTACGATCACCGAACCACTATCTAGTTGCTGGGAAGCACACATGCGCAACAGTTCGATGGTGCATGTGGGGTTTTGTATCTACCATCATACATCGGCTGATGATCACATCACAGTTGACGCATATGTAATATATATATATATACATATTAGATAAATACACAATGAATCACAATGATGGGTATGTCTGTATGTGTATATATATATATACATAATTACATATTAATACATACATATATAATATTACATAATTAATTACGAATCATAGTCAGATTTTTTGGGATGGGTTGAACATGAAACGACTAAGCAACATTTCTCCAACATCAAAATGGATGGAATGAACTCTCCCAGGGTGGATTCTGAAAAAACTTCTTCGGGGCTCGAGTAAACTGAGTAAACCATCAATCAATGGCCATCGGAGGTACTGATTCCATAAAAGTTTGGCCTATTTTTTAGGCCTTGGTTTCAGGAAATATCCCCAGAATTCATATGGCCAAACATATGGTACTAGTACTAACGTAGCTCCAATAAATCGGATTTTGGAGATCTCCCATTGATCAATGGTATCTTTAAAGTGTCGCTGTTGACAGGTCTTTGAGAAAATTTTGCGGTCACGTCACCGCACATTTGGTGTCACCTGGAAACCATGTTGACAGGTATGCGGTATTGCTGCTGAACTGCAGATATCTTCTGTAGTGTGTACATATGGTTACATATATAATCATACATATAATCATACATATAATCATACATATATCATATATATATATATATACACACATATGTGTATATATATATATATATATCAGCATGTATGCACATTCAGAATTCCAGCTACATCTCTATCTATGTTCACCAGCTAAGAATCTCATATTTTGCGTATCTAAGATTGGGCATGATCTATATACATGCAGGTTTTTATGTAGCCATATAGCCATGTATCAAATTTAACGACTCCCTGAAGTGAAAAATGATGAGTTCCATCAAGTTCCAGGCAGCCAATGGCTTCAAGCCATGCAACTCTTGGAAGACCTAAAGGAGGCACTGTGGAGCGGTGGAGCCACGGGGGGGATGGATTTTCATGGTGGTTCCCTTTGATAAAACAAGGGGGTTTCTTAAGTCATGGGGATACCCTCTGGTGAACTAACATAGCAATGGAAAATGGCTATAGAAATAGTGGATTTTCCCATTAATAGCATGGTGATTTTCCATTGCTATGTTAGTTCACCAGAGGGTACCCCAATAGCCAAGCTCGCTGGATGGTTTATTTCATGGAAAAACCCAATCAAAAATGGATGATTTCGGGGGTACCCCCATGGATTGGACACCTCCATAGAGCTACTTTTATATAGCTACTGTTTCGCATTTTACCAGCAAAACATGTAATGATTTAAGGGGGTTTAATGGGATTATTCATGGCATTTGGATGGATTTAATTTGCCAAGTTGGATTCGAATCGTCAGCTAAGTAGGGTGTATGGGAGATTCGAATCGTTTTTGTTGGATGAAGCACCACCTTGGTAGGTGCCATATGAATAACAACGCCTATGACACTATATTAGACCATTCAATGTTTTGTTTTATGGTAGTATAATGTAATTATGAACCTTCCAATTAACATGCAACATATATTCTGGTTGGTGGGTTGGAACTTGTTTTTATTTTCTCATAATATATGGGAATCATCATCCCAACTGACTTTCAGTCCATCATTTTTCAGAGGGGTAGGTATACCAACCACCAACCAGATATCAATAGTCACTGGGATATTGGTTAATAGTATATATGTATATATATAATACATATATATATAGCTGTTATAACCAGTATATAAAATAGTATACCAGGTATATTAATACTATTAATAAACTACCATTCAAAATATATTGGTATAGCCTTTACAACCCATCCTGACTTCGGGGATCTGCGAGGTTCGGGGCGAGCTGGATGTGATCTTGTTGCCACTTGCCGGACGTGAAAGGTGGTGATCCAGTTCGCGCCCAGCTTGTTTCATGAGTAAACGTAAGATGTTGTTGACACCTTGTTTCATCAGTATATCATTGAGTTGGTTTAAGGTTTTATTTGCTGTACCATCTGGTAAACGTTTACATAACTATGGAACATCACCTAGTTTTTTCATGGGAAGTTGACTATTTCTATGGTGAATTTCCATAGTTATGTTAAATTACCAGATTTGGATTTATGATTTTTTATGGTGAAGGTATATCATGATATATCTATACCATTCTATAAGATTATGAATTTATAAACCAACTTATAACTAGGAGCACCACCGCATGTGATGAGTCCGTCACAGGACAATTTTGACACCGATCCGATGTTCATGTCATGCAGGTAATATGAGTGAATAGGTAGGTGAGAGGCCTTCATTTTGGATCCTTTTAGGCCAATCTCTCTTCAGTGTATCAAAGCCAAATTGACCCAGCGGAAAACAATGAATACATAGATGGAAGTTCTGCAGTCTCCATCCACACCTCACTACAAGGTGATGCCCCTCCAGTTTTGTTAGTTGATATGTATGTATATATATATATAGTTTTCATAATATAACTACGGATATGTCTACCATGCATTCGATCCTTCAGCAACGCTTCAATACACCAACTTAAAACTGACTAGGGGGCACCGCCTTACACAGGAGATCATCAATTCAGTCAGTTCTGATGGGATAAAGATGTACAAAATGATGGAGGCCCAAGTCCAACTCATTCAAAGTGCCAAGGGGTGCGGTGGTCAGTGCTTGCGGCAACAGTGGGCAGTGGCAGCATGCGCTGGCACTGCTGTCCGAGATGCAGCACGATGGAATTCAAGGCCAGCGGCGGTTGGGATGTGAAGCGAAACTGCACCCCCTAATACGAAGTAAGCATCGTAGAAGCTATGGCAGTCCCAGTTCATCCCAAGTTCCTGGGTTTTTCATCACCTCCTGGGTATTATCTTGGACCGTTCTCCTGGGCTCCTGGGGGCCTTTTTGTTTTGGCCACCCCCAAAGAAGCGGCTGTCAACTGAGATCCGATCGTGCATCACGACGACGACTCCAATGCTATCTCTGGTGACAAAAAACGAAGTACTCGGCCTGGTAAACTAACGTAGCTATAGAAAATCACCATTATTAATGGGTAAATCAACATAAATCAACTATTTCTATGGCAAGTTTCAATAGCAAAGTGTGAGTCATTACCGGATGGTATCTGTTCCTCCCAATCTCCAACTCGTCCTTCAACTCGAGTGACCCCAGTGCGCAGCACTGCAGGCAACATCATTACCTACAACAGCACCTGGGCGGAAACCTGGACCTCAACCTGCAAGGTGGTGCACCCAAATGTTTTAAGTTTGTTTAGAAAACCCTATCTATGGATATATCTACATATATCTACCATAACTATCCATAAATCCTATACTTAATGCCAAGTTCGTATTGATAACTCCCCTAGAAGGTAAGAGTCCGCCCCAAACAAAAAACTAGGGCTTGTCATACAAAAAAAACTGCAGCCAACCTGCCTGCCAATTGGTCGAGATTTCTCTTTTCACTAGCAACCTCCCAATGGGGTGAGATATCCTGACTACCAAAAAGTCAGATTTCGAAGCAGGGTGCTGTTTAATAGGGTGGTCGCACATGTTTATTAATAGGGAGGGACCAACCCAAAGTTGTATTGCCAGACATTTTTTGGAATGTGGGTGTTGATGAATTCGGGGGCCCGGGGGTGATTATTAATGCTCGTATGATTAATATATGAACTTAGCATTATTGTATCTTGGGCAATATTTGGACTATTTTGTGGTGTAGCTTTGGAAAGGACATCAGGTGAAGAGGAGAAACTCACCAGATCAAGACTTCAAATGTGTCGGGTATGCATTTATCATATCGGTCAAGATCCTATTGGAAAAACTTGGTCGCCGATTGCAGCGAAGTCTTGGCAGTCATGGCATGAGAATACGTGGTTTTTACCAGGTGGATATCATTGCTGGAGATGGCCCGATGGCAACCAGGCCTGTTATTTGGCTCAGCCAAAACAAGGCGGTGTGCCAGCCTACTCCACATCTTTGCTCCAGTTTTGGATCGATCGTATGATCCACACAGCTCAGTCGGGCTTAAAGACTATGCAACCAACGTTGCACCTGTCCTTGTGAAGCATGTCATGCTCCAGAATCTCGTGGTTTTACAACAGAATTTGCGCAGCATCAAAGCAGAGACCTACACACAGGAGCTGCGCCATAACTCCCACATAGTCCAACGTCGAATGCAAGAGCTGGCTCAACAAAATGCAAACCAAAGAGCGGGGCAAGAACAATCTTTCGGCGATCGCATTGTCTATGGGAAATGTCACAAAAGGTGATGTTTTTCAAGTTGTGCAAGTCTTGGCTTATAAACAAACCTGGCTATGGATTGGGCACCACCTTGTAGCTGAGATGTCAAGACTGGGACACGAAAAAACTGCTAGGTGGATCACCCTCACAATCACATACAATCATCAAATTAACCAGAAATGATTTGTAGGAGTTCAAAATTGGAGGTTTTTGTTTGTTAGGTTTATCATATTACTGGCTGTCTACATGTCGTGCGATTGGGGTCAATGGTATGTCAAACGGTTGAGCCTTGGCTCCCAATTCATACAAGGTGAGGCCCCCAAGCGATAGCGAAGTTGACCCAACCGGTTAAGCTGTTGGGTGCAGGATATAACAATAGCATTCATGGAGTTCATTCCCCAGAAAAAAACAAACATTACTGGGGGAAGCATTTTCATAGGCGCCATGTTTTTCATAGGCAAACAAAACCAGGAGAATCCCAGGTTTTGAGGCACAACTCTTCCAGACTTCGATGAAGGATTGGAAAATCCTAAACGTTGAGGAAAGCATGACATCCTGTAGATAAAACCGGCAGGCTTTACATGCTTTTTGCTTCATGAGATAGCTCTCTTTACAAGGTTTTACCATAGGTTTTACCATATGTTCCCTGAAACCCATCCAATGACGTCGACATAGCTCTCTTTTTGCTTCATCACTGCCAACAGCGCATGGGACAGCGCACCTAGGCGCCCTGAGCGCCCTCGAGAAAGCGGGGCAATGGCGGTCGGCCATGAGGTGGCTGTTCGAGGTCTCAAGGGAAGAGTCGCTGCAGTTAGATGCGACGCAGCGGCAGTTTCAAAAGTGGATGACAACTATCTATAGTTATATGATATATTATAGTATATTATAGTTATATATATACATTAATTAGTTATACATAGTTATACAGACAACTATATATTTAACTGTGATATATAATATATGATACCAACTATAGTGATAGATATATATGTATAGAGGGATTTTAGCGATATCCACAAAATTAGGCCCCCGGCCTTACGAAATCGCGAGAGGTTGACGCACAGAACTGCCTTCGTTGACTGCTGGGTGTTGATGAATGGGGTATATACTTGGAGGTTCATCCCAGTTAATAAGTGGGTTATAACCCCAGTTTTAAGTGAACTAACCCTACTTAGCCCATTTAACCAGGGTTAAAACCTACATACTACGTGGGATGAGCCACCAAGTAACGAAGTAGCTAATCACTTTATAGACAATTTGTTTGACTGGTGGGCCTCGCCTTGCAGGGTATGCCCTGGATGATTTGGGGAGGGTACCCTAAAGCAATCAAGCCATGGCTAGCTGGAAAATACCCACATTCAATGGGCATTTAAATAGGCATTCGAACGGGGAAATCATGATGAGTTTCCCAATGCCATTGCCACGTTTACCAGAAGGTAAATCTTGTAAATCTCCAAGTATGTGATATGAGTGAGGATATACCCTCTGGTTATTTAACATAGCCATGGAAAATGGCCCATTTACAGATGGTTTACCTATTAAACATGGTGATTTTCCATGGCTATGTTAAATAACCAGATGGTAATGGGGATATGATGGGAAGAAAATTAACCATTACCGCAGTAAAGAGTATTGTGACTGCTAAAGGGGAACTTGCGGTAAACAAATCAAGAACACTACGGAAAATAATGAGAAGTGGGTACAAAGTGGGGGCCCCACGTGTGGATGCTGGTTCATTTCCACTCATTCACCTATAGATTGTTTTTTGCATTTTTGTTGCCACAAATTTAACAATACTTGCAGTTGAAAACTAACTTACCTGTGTTGGGGCCCTTGCGTTGTAGCTTTTCATGGGTTGATTGCTGCTAGCTAGAAATGGGGGAATGAAAGTTTCCCTGGCTTGCGGTTAGTGGTTTTGAATAGTCTGGGGAACAATGCAACCAGGTAGACCTTAGGAGATACTTGCTTTAACCAGCAACAATGACAGAAATGAAGAACATCATGTTGCGGTTTGGGAAAAAAACAACAGTGTATCATGTTTATGATGCATTGCATAATATATATATTGTTACATTTTTTGGCAACCTTTTCTGAAAGTTCACCGTTTCCGAATTCATTATCCACGTTTTTGAGGTGATTAGCTACAGCGCAGCCATCAGTGCATGTGAAAAGGGAAACCGTTCCTTTGCGATTGATCAATTATCTATAGCTGGGTGTATGGAAGATACAATGTGGAGAAGTACTGGGATACTTATGGATACTTAACCAACAATATCATATATATATGGGTCCATGGGTGTGTCTGAAGTTGTGTGCCCTACCTCCCAAGCCGGGAAAATCGACCAAATGATGTTCATCAAATTCCAGGGGTCCGCCCCGTTGGTCGGTTGCCAGTTTTTTCAGAGTCACTTCGTTCGATGTTCGTTCCACTAATGAACATGAAAAGCATTCTGCATGCAGAGGTTTCTTTAAATGGGTGGTAACCCCCAAATCAACCAAAATTAGACCATTTTAGTCTTGAAACCAATGGTTTTTGGCCATCCGCATTTTAAGAAAACCCCATATTGCACTTGCATGTCACTATATCTAGAATATTGCATAAAACGTATTCAAGAATCACATTGCAGATCAAAGTCCTACAGATACCCTAAATCCACAATATACTAGAAATCTAAGCATATCTAAGCCGCCAGTGGAAACTCCCCAGTTGTATATTTCTTTGCCAGTCAAGATGGAAAATTCCCTGTGGAAGGGCTATATCCAGTCAGTCGACGCCTGGCACCTGATTTTTTTTTTCCTTGGATTTCCCTATTCTACAGGGGGTTCGGCATCAAGTGAAATGATGCTTCTTTAGTGAACACGATGAGGGTATGTTTTCCTGTAATTCAAGATAATTCTTCACAAATTCAAGATAAGTTTATCGACATGTGGTTACTCTCGTTTTTTTTTGCTCAATGGTGCAGGCATATAAATTTATCTATTAGACTATGTTCGAGGTAAATGTTGGCAAATGTACAAAAAAACGTTTATAACATGTATATTGGTCACTATTCCAACTATTCCAACATATAAATGTCTCTATAGATAGATAGATAGATAGATTAGATGAGATGAGATGAGATTAGATTAGATTAGATTAGATAGATAGATAGATAGATATGTTTTGGGCAATGTTTTGGGATAGACGATATTAAATTCCATGCATCTCAGGTTGGAAAGAGGCTATGTTTATCCTCTCCCAGCTGCAGAGGTCGGCCCGGTCCCCATCAGAAAAACCCATGAAAAATGGTCCCAATTAGGTGTAAAACCCTAGGAAAAACCATGGTTTTGGCCAGGGTTGGGGTTGTTAAGATTAGGGGGGAAGGGATTTGTGTATAAGTTTTAAACCCTCTTTGGATGGGACAAGCTATTGATGATATCTCATGGGGCTTATGCAACTGGGTTGCTAATCAATTGCAGGGTACGATGATCCTCTGAACATGGGTGATGTCCAATTGAGTGCAGGTCTTCTGGAAAACATACTTTAGGATGCAACAAATCCATGACTTATGTCAACCAATACCCATGACGGATCCATGGTGCTGCTATATATATGATGGTAACATGGATCCCATCAATATACCCCAGTCATGTTAGCATATATACCAGCACCATGGATCCTATCGGAATACGGTACAAAATCGGGATGTTCTGGAAGATGTGACGCCTGGCACCATGGAACCATGCCAGATGTGATCAGTACCCCACACACCTCAGGAGCCGCTCCCGGGGAAATGTGGTCTCCTACAACGCAGCAATCAGTGCATGTCAGAAGAAAGGTCGATGGGAAGCGGTGCCTCGGAATTGAAACCATGGAAGATATGGAAGCTGAGAGGTGAGACCCTGGTTGATTATGAAATGAAACTTATACTACCTAATATAGTGGGGATTATGATAACCCATAGCGGGGAAAACTTGAAAAAAAAACAACTAGTATTTCATGAAATGTTATCGGGTATTTTTGAATGGCTCATTTGACAAAAGACATTGCGTTTCATCGACAGGCTGAGTGGATTTATCTATTGGATTCTGGATGGATGATAGAATGTGCAATACTACAAGCTCGGCCTACAGTTACACTTGGACTTGGGGTGGGAGCTGCAGCAGGCTGACGTCTTGATCAGAGCTGCGATCCGGCCCGAAGAGTCCCGGCTTCAGCAGCCAATGGGACACCAGTTCCTCACAGGCGCCCCGGACCAGCCGCCGAGGGTGGGGCTTCCGCAATTACATCAGGCTGCAGCTGTGCCGCGCCACGTGGCACCACGTAGCACCACGTAGATCGGCCTCAGCCAAGCGACTACATGTTCAAATAGCAGTGCCTGCACGGCCAGCTGTGGAACTTGCACCAGTGGAAGATCTCGAGTGAGATGTAGAATGTGATTTATCTAGTGGATTTATCTATACAAACCCAGATTTCGAGCTATTTTGTGACCCGATGTGATTGGTATGGGATTTGCATTGATTCCCGACCAAGATTCCGAAGAAATTGTATATGGGGATCATGGGGAATGTGTTTTCGACCGCCGATGAGTTTCCAATGTCAAAAACAACACTGTCCAATGCCATCCATTGACATATCCTACAATGTGGGGCCCCCGTTCGATAGCTAAGTTGGTTTATAACTCCAATAACTATAGTTAATGATAGTTAATGGGGTTTATAAACCAACTTATAACTGGGGGGCCCCACATTGTATGGTTAAGTTTTGCCAAATAGCCCAAACTCCGGGTCCAAACTCCTGGATTTTTTCGGTACCCATTTTTGTTTCTGTTCATCCTCCAAAAAATCACAAAAAAAGACCTGAAAATGGGGTCCTCGAGATGATCCTACTGTGTACAGCCAAACTGTTGGGTTCCATCTTCAACCAAACCATAGGTCATATTGTTGTTGCTTCACAATGTTGCTGTTTTTCAAAGCATCGTCTTCACCTTATAATTTTCCAACATGAAATTTCCAAAACTCAAAAAAAAAAAACGGAGTCCAACCGGCCCGGCCCGGCAGATCCTAGGCCTTGTTTTTGCTGTATAGCCTGGAGGATCTTCACCTCGAGGTGACCGCAACGCGGCAGTTGAGGTCAGGTGGTTTAAAAAGGTCCCAAAAAGATGCCGAAAAGGCCAAGGAAAAACATGGCGGAAAAACCATGGGAAAACATGGGGAAACATACATGGCTACACCATTCTGGAAGCACTGTTCTCTATCTTTTGGAAGGCCACTATGTATGAATCATTATAAAATCTGCCAATTAAGATATTCTGTGGTGACTTTTGGTCCGCTTGGGCCACCCAATTCTGTAACTAAGATGCGGAATTACCCTCTGGTAAACTAACATAGCTAATGGAGAATCATCCTTTTTCATGGGTAAATCGACTATAAATGGCAATTTTAAATAGCTATGTTGAATTACCAGAGGGTAAACTGAAAGTCTATTTGTATTCCCTTTGTGAAACGTTTCCAAGTGATACCATTGCATATACTTTGCTTTTTATCCGTTTTTACTGGTTCTTTGATGTTCTTTGAGCAGTAACAACAATCATATCCCACCATTGTTGTGTACTGAAGGGTATTTTTACCCATGATTCAGAATCTCGTACCTGCTGGATGATACAAATGATGATAATGATGGATACTCTCATGAAACAGGCATTGGAAGCCGGGAAGCCCAATTTGAGTGTTTTTTTCGCACAGATCATGATCATTTCTTTGATGTCATTCCATTGATTTGTGGATTCTATCCTGAACCTGCTTTAACATGCAACATGCCCACTACTATTTACTACAAAATATATATGATTTATAGTAAAAAGGCTAATATGATTGACTGGTTTGGGGTGCAGATATGTTTGTTTCCATGTCCACTTTGGTAAGATTCGTGCCCCCAGTGGTCTCAAAACCCCTTGTTGGTATGGACAAAATCCCCCAGTGGTCAGCAAGCGATTCTGAGAACGGGTCTCTTTCCATCAGCCAGCTGCTTGTGACAAAATGATTGCTGTGTCAACAAGGAGAAACTCTACATTCAAAGGCTTGTGTCAAACATGTAGGCATACAACTATGCAAGAACGCAAGACTCGTAAATGATCCGCACATGTTGCTATCGTTTATGTTTATAATCACACCATCCAATTTGTGTGCGTGAGTGTGTGTTTGTCTCTAAATTCTAAGATATAGTAATTAATTATCCAAAATCCATTGGTAAATCGTTATTTTCCTCATGAAACTTGCAAGAAATTGCGGTGTCCCAGATTTTTTCGACAAAGCCAAACATCAGATGTGTGGTTCTATAATTTACAATACCCGAATTCTAGATGAGTACCAATGAGTACAATGCTTAGACTGCTAGACCCAGTTAATCCCCTATGTTTGGTGGTCAAACCATATTGACAGTCATTTATCTGGAGGAATTACAATTACCTCATTGTGACGTCAATAGAATGATGATTATGATGATTAGATTGCGGAGAATCATCCGCAAATGGTCGCAAGCGGTTAGCCGTTAATTATAATTCAGTCAGATTTATACAGGGGTGAGGTCCCTGTTTACGATAGCTAGGTGAACGCACATAACTTGCTTAAGTGTTGGGTCTATGGGAATGTCAACCCTGGATTAATAAACCCCAAACGGCTGTTTAATTGGGGGGTCCCATTTATGTATCATATAAAGTGACTATTTGGAGGGTACCCCCACAATTAATAAACAATGGTTTATTAATCCGGAGTTGACATTACATTATTATCTCCCAATCAACCCAACAGTTCACCGTTCGTTAATCAGTCAACTTGGCTATTTCAAACGGGGGTCTATGGTATTCATAGGGTTTATACCGAGCAACATCACTGGGCGGGCTTCACCTTGCCCAACATCGACATCGCCAGGCTGATGTGATCAGCTACAGCTCAGCTATCAGTGCATGCGAGGAGTAACAAGCAACTTTTTTTAACGGTGACTGCAGGGTGGTGCCCGCCCAGTTATGTTTGTTGGTTTTGTTTTGTTGTTTCACCCCTTGAATTCTGTAGTTATAAGATGTATGAAATTGCCATAAACATTCATAAACCCTAATGTGGGTAAAACAAGAATAAACCACCACATGTTTGATGGTTTATACATGTTTAGACCACCTATAAAAATGGTGATTTTGGGGATGGTTTATTATCTGGTTGGTGGTTTGGAACATGAATTTTATTTTCCCATATATTGGGAACAATAATCCCATTTGACTTTCATATGTTTCAGAGGGATGGCTCAACCACCAACCAGTTTTAGTGATTTGATTTCCGTTTTAATGGGATTATAATGGGATTCAATGGGATTATAATAGGATAATTCATACTTGGTGGCTCATCCCACTTAGTAAGTGGGTTATAACCCCAGTTATAAATGGGATAAGTAGGGTTAATCCACTTATAATTGGGGTTATAACTCACTTACGAGCCGTGGGATGAGCCACCAAGTAGCGGTTTACTTTTTTGTTTTCGCCACATCATTGAAATACGAAAATTTCGCGAAAAACATTGGCACCACCTCATGGGATTCCAGAAAACAAGTTGGCTGCCCGACGTGCTTTTTCGGTGTACGGTTTTCGTGGTACCTCCTAGTTTTTGTGGTTTTAAAAGTAGGTTACCCTCTGGTAAATAAACATAGACCCTGAAAATAGCAATTTTTTAATGGAAACTAGTCTTCCAACCCCGAGAATTGCCAGGGTCTATGTTAATTTACTGGAGGTTAATTTGTGCTTATGGTAGATATATCTACTTTATAAGCTCATGTAACGAGTTCGTCATAAGTACCATAAACATTCATAAACCCAGCTGGTGAAATTGTATTTATTTAAGCACCAACTGAACGCGATTTCGAAGGGGGCTCCACATTGTAGATATATCTATAGATGTCTATAGTTGGATGTGTTTCCAGCGGATTTACCCCTGAATTATTGGGCCAAATGGATGGGTTTATGGGGGTTCAATCATCAAGACATGGGCTTCAGGTCTTTACTTAAAAAACAAAAAAAAACAGACAAAACTCATGAAGGCACATCACACCGGTGATATCATTTATGGTGATATCCTTTGTTTTGACACTGATATTTTGCAAGATCCTGTGATACTTGATCCAAGACCTAAGATTTCATAGAACTGGGAATGTTCGAGATAGCTGTGGTGAATACCTGAAATAAATCGAAACTACAGATTCAAAGCCTTTTTTGGGTTGGGGTTGAATGTGCACCAAGACCCAAGTAAAGATTCGGAAAAGCAATGCTTGCTGAAGTTCTTCTTTGGATCCCGAGACCAAATGGGCTTGAAATACTGTATAATTTCAATGGTAACAATGGTCATTCACGCGTTCCATGTTTTTTTCAATGTATATTATACTGTAACCGACATCAACAACAGCATAGCTAGATTACTTTTGTAACAGGATACCCTCTGCTTTTGTGATGCTATCACCAGCCCTAAAGGAGATGTGCAAGAGAATAACACCACGCCTGACAGTCACCTGACCCTTGAGGACAAAAGTATGGCTCAAACCTATTGAACCATATTGAACCCACAATTGGATGGTGGAACAATTACAATATGATCTACAGTTGTGGCCCGAAATACCAGGTATAAGTATTTTTCACCCTATTTATGAAATCTTTAATCCCATAGAAATAACCAGTGACAACCACTTATACTTGGTATATTTTTGGTAAACTAACATAACTATGGAAAATCACCATGTTTAATGGAGAAATCAACTATTTCGACTGGGCCATTTTCAATAGCTTTTTGTATGTTTACCAGGCCGGGTAAACGGCCATAACTGTAACCACTTTCGTGGCCACACATGATCCGCATCTGACTTCGCAGGACGGTTTCCAGTGGCAGCGAGCCATGCTGTTGCTCGCGGACATGCTGAGTCTGCGAATGGTCACCAACCTCGTCACGTGCCATCATGGTGATATTAATGGGATATTAATGGAATGTATATTAATGGAATGTATATGATGCATATGGTGATATCATCCCATTAGTATCATATGAATCTAAATTATACTAGTTGGTGGTTTGGAACATTTGGATTAGTTTACCATTCAGTTGGGAATGTCATCATCCCAACTGACGAACTCATATTTTTCAGAGGGGTTCAAACCAACAGCCAATGATACTGCCCCAGTTCGGAATCGCGTTCGGTTGAAATCAGTGGCTTAACTGTTGGATTTCTGATTTGCAAGCAGGAGGTGTCCTAAAATGGGTGGTACCCCCAAATCATCCAAAATCAGACAATTTTTTGTACGTATAGTAGATACTTACTAGTAGGAGATAATTAGTAGATATATTAGATATATTTTGATATGATATATCTATATACCAACACAGATTTCATGTTTGGGACCACCTCTGATGGTCGCTGGTTGCTGATGTTTGCCATGGAGGTCCCAGGCAAGTAAGGTGCGTGATCATTTTGCGCTTGCGGGGCTTGTGTTTCATCCAAGATTCTTCGTTATACCTAGACCTTCCAACCGTAGAAGTAGCCATAAACATGGTGTTTTACCTCATGATTGTAATACTTTTACCGGCCATTCTTTTGGGTGTATTTGGAGGGTCTAAACTTCCGGTTAAACATTTTGCGAATGGAGATGGGTTAAAACCCATGAAATTACCATATTTGAGGAAATAAACATCCAGCTATACCAGCTATTTTAGGGTACATAGGGTATCAGGGTTTTTGACCCATAGCCAGATAGCATAATTCCCTCCCCGAATATTATATAACTACTCCCATAGCAAGCCTGATTTAGTATTCGATACGTTCTTTTTGGAGGCTTATATTGGGGTATTTATACAATACTAGGGTGATGGGATTTCTTCTTCTTTGCTAGCCCTCCTATGTTTGTTGGTAAACCAATGAGGTTTGTTGGTGAAAGCCCTCCTATGTTTGTTGTGCAACCACCCACATTTGTTGGTAAACCCACCTCATTTCTTCTTATAGCCCTCCTATGTTTGTTGGTAAACCCACCTCATTTGTTTCTTAAGCGGCTATTGTTCTTGGTCTCACTCTACGTTGAACTTGGTCCTGACATGTCCTGACAATTTTCTTGCTCATTAAAACCCCATCATATATTTGCTTGTACCAGCTCTCCTTGTTGGCAATCTTCCACTTTTGTGGGTAAAAGAACTGCAGTAAATCTTCATAACATAGATGAGTTCATCATATTTTACAATCTTTTACCCATAAAACCACCATGTTTGCCATGTTTCAGCCATAAAACCATCATTTTTTTGAGTTTTTGCTGGTGAATTCCCAGCGTTCTGCCGCGCAATCCCCGCCTGCGTCGTGCGTCGTTTGGCGGCACCGCCACAGGTACAACGCCGCGGTGAGCGCTGCCGTGGCCGCGGGCGCGTGGGGGCAGAGTCTGGCGCTGTTGGAAGAGCTGCAGGAGGCCGAAACAGCAGCAGTTTTTTGGAGGGTTTTAGTAATTATTAATTAGTCAGATATGGAGTCGTTTTTATAGTGATTTTTAAAGCGGTTCTTGTAGTGTTTTTTTGTTTTATATATAATAAAATATTGTATAATTATGGTTTACTATGATTTAAGGATAATAATAGGCTGCAAGACCGCATGATTATATTTAAGGATAATGTTAACCCCTGATGAATAAACCATGGTTTATCAAGGTGGTAGCCTCCAACTAGTGATAATATGATACTTAATGCCTAGGAGATTATGAATCCAGGGTTGACATTAATTTGATGGGGATTTCACTGCTTTTTTAAAGCATGTGCCGGAAGACTTTGGCGTTCTTGGGATAGGCGGCAGTGTTCAAGAACTGGTCGCTTTGTGATATTTTCCGAGTGCATGCCTTGTGAGAATTCCAACTCCCCTAGCCTATAATATATATATACAATATATATATATATATATATATTGAAATTCCAAATCTCTATATATATATAAATATGTAGTATAGAGTATAATCCCTATAACTATAAGCAAATACTGTAGGGGTATTGAACACTGCTCGGATGGGTACAATGCTCAGAATAATGCCAACAAGAAGCTACACTATGTTTAGATATTGGTATAACTTGCGTCATTGAAATTATGACTTGGAATAATGGATATTTGTGGATATAATATAATTAATCTATTATACATTGTTTATATACTTTACTATGCTATAACTATTGGTAATTATACTATTTGAATTGTGGGTATGTGTGTATATTTTGATCATACTATTGATGGCAATCTCAAGCACAGGAATTGGTATAATGGATATACAATTAATGGGAGTTGGCATTATTCCAATCTGGAAGTATATAATTCCAGAGGAATTTGGCATTGTTCAGATGAGTATGATATTGGTAGAATAACAGATAATAGATACGTATGCCACCAATAATGTGTACAGATATTGTTTTAAACGTAACAGTGACTAGTCAGCAATGGTAGTGATGTGTTCAGTTAGTATACTGTAGTAGTTGGTATTTTGTAGTTGGCATCCCACATATTGATACTTTGTTTAATGGATTATGGTGGTATACGATCTGAATTGGAATCCGCTGGAATTTTGGTATATATTTACAAGTGTAATTTATATCTATAGTATTTATATATAGGCATAGGGATTTCACCAATGATAGTTGGTTTTGCTGCAACAGTATTCATGTTTACAATGTTGATGCTCAGATTGTTCCGTATTTGGTATAACTTAGTGATGGCTATTTAGTGTATTTCTCATGTATAATAACAATAATTTACCACAATTTCATGGAGATTTCCTGTTGTTTGGCCACTGACGATCGGTAAACGTGTTGCCATCCCGTAACAAAATAAAAAACTGCCGAGCTGCTGAGGAAAGAATCACCCCCAACGAGATGATGACTTCACTCTCTGCATGCAGTAGCCCTAAAGAGTTGTTTTCATGGGATGAAATAACTCCTGCAACTAATGTGGTCGATTTGACCGAAAAACACAATCCATTGATATAGGAAAGTGATCAGAAAACCTGTGATGAGAAATGCTGGTTGGTGGTTTGGATCATTTTTATTTTTCCATTCAGTTGGGAAGAAACTGACGAACTCATATGTTTCAGAGGGGTAGGTATACCACCAACCAGAATATTATTTTGCCATCATTAACCATATAATAACCATATATTAACCATTATTAACCAACTAGATATGTATATCACTTAAATGAGCTTACGAAGCAGTTATAACTGCTAAGGGCTATAACTCAAAGGCCTTGCCTTTGTTGATGCTGACGATGGGCAAATGATGTCTGGGTTCACTTGTAGTGAGGTTGGGTCGTATTTTCATAGCATAGGCTTATTTTTTTGGCGTTGGGTATCAAGATTGAGAATGTTCATTAGACGTCTTAAAATATCATTATTATCTCATTCAATATGATATGGATGAACAATAGCGGAGAATCACAATCATCATGACCGTCAAAATGGCCAAGATAAGTTCGCATTTATCTTCCATCTTTACAACGTGGCAATATAACCATCATAACCAACCAACGTATCATATCATTTTAATATCATATGAATTTACTAAGTAGGATGATATGATATAACTGATAGCATGCACTAAGGTAGATATATGTGGCCTTCTCGTTTCTAACTGTCCGGCTCCATTGATTTGGCAGGGCCAGCTGAATGGGAACGTCATCACCTACAGCGTGTCGCGGCGGACCTCAATATGGCCTCTCCTGGGCTTATCATTACCCAACCTTATCAGGACCTTAAATGGCTCAGTTTTTTTTCACCCTCTCCAGAAAAAAAACAACAAAAAACACAAAAAAAAAAAACAGCTACTATCCCATAGATGTTTAGTGTTTTGTTCAAGTTGTGGCAATCTCTTGTTATCCACGAATTGGATGAAGGGAACATCTACAGGAAACTCGTACACTGGTAAAGACCATGGTATCCTGTCGATTTGACCCAAAAAAACAATCCATTGATATAGGAAAGTGATCGGAAAACCGGATGTTTTTTTTGCATGTAAAAGAACTGAACTTACCCTAGTTACTAACCAGATAGTATATAGTTGCAGTTAGTAACTTAATAATTATAGTTATAAACATCTCATGAGAAATGGTTTTTCCCAAGATGTTCAGACAAACCTACGCCTTAAAGCCCCGATGCAACATATTCTGAGCATATTTCAAGGGAGTCCACTGACTGACCTCACCGGAATTGCAAGGATGGGTTGATTTAGGAAGTCACTGGACCATTTCCAGATATTCGTACATACAAATATGGGTTTGTTTGAACACTGGAAATCATTCAGGCAAAGGTTTAGATATTATTGTTTGCCTTCAACATAGATATATACAGTATACCATGTCTAATACCATGCTTAGCATGATTTAGCATTAATTTGATCCTGTCTTACCATGATTTGCCGTGATTTACCATATTCTTTACAGGATGGTGCCCCCCAGTTATAAGTTGGTTTATAACCCCCATTAACTATAGTTATATCTGCCATAAACCATAGTTATGGGAGTTATAAACCAACTTAGCTAACTATGGGGGCACCACCTTGTGATTTACCATGTCCATTTTTGACCATGTTTGACCTGCCAAAATTACCAGCTTTGGCCGTCAGTCAAGTCTCCAGGTGTCCATCCAAGCCTGCGAATACACCTGGCAGTGGCCCATGGCTATGTCCCGGAACCCGGTGGATAGCGCCAGTTCTGGATGGACTGGATATGGGCTGGAGGAACTTGGGGGGTACAATATAGTGGTATAACCATCGGAAAACCATAGGAAAATGGAGGTTTACCCTCTTAATAAGCTAAGTTGATACAATGGTATTACATGGCTATGGATCATTACCTATTAATACCATTTTTAGGGGAATGAACTTGAACATCCATTTACCAGCTATTTTTATGTTCACCAGGGGTACAAGGTTTTGACACACTGCCACATAAGCAAATACCCTCTGGTTATTTAACATAGCCATGGAAGCCATCGCCCATAAAAATAGATGGTTTACCGGTTTACCTATTAAAAATGGTGATGTTCCATGGCTATGTTAAATAACCAGGTGGTATAATACAGTAATCATAGTATCATGAACATAGCATGTTTTAAAAATGTATAATCATAGTATATAATATTAGTACAATATTCTTACAAGACTATAAGCTCTGATTTTGCTGGTTGGTTAGCCGTAAGCAACGAACATGATAATATACTGATATACCACATCATCATTTGGATGCGAAACACAGCTAGATGTAACGGGTTTATATCCGACTATTTTTTTAGCAGGGGACCAACAATTAACAAACCACCAAGATGTGAAATCATTATTTAATGAAGCCGGACATGTTGTTTGTGTGATTTTAGGTTTATTTGGAAATTCTGGCAAGTTGAAATGCTGTCATATAGCCCCCTGACCCGGGGACGCGCATGAGGTTGAGGTACGTAGTGTCAATTTGGGTCTGATGAACACGAACCAACCGAACCAACCACTTGCAAGCTGTTGTAGACTAGATCACCAGCGTTTGGATTCAATTCCTATTTGTTTAAAGTCAGATCACCACTTGAGCCGTATCAAAAACCTCCGTTGGTTTAGGTTGTAGGAAGTTCGACGACCCAAAACATCGGGGGTAATCCGCGAGCCAGTCCCCATGAACACCAAGCAGGTGATACGCTGATATTCCACTGCGCTTTTGACACTGCCCCGTCATCACCAAAACCTATAAATATACCAAAAGCAAATGGAATTACAGTCACCGACAGAATTATGGAAAAAAAAACGTTTCAATTTACAGGCGCCGCCTGTATATGATAGAAAAGTTACGAACCTTTTTTTTTCCATAATTATTGTTTCCATAATTATTATTTTTTCCATAATTCTGTCGGTGACTGTCCATCGATTCGCAATTTGAATGCATTTTAAGGGGGAATATTGAATTATAGAAACTATGTGTCTAAAGATCTGGTATATGCCCCTAAGTCTTCCAT
>Ga0126342_10002752_pt1 | contig 28022 bp, 23 predicted proteins | sample Cyp1metagenome_FD_92528 | JGI IMG/M metagenome (GOLD analysis project Ga0126342, IMG submission 92528) | Coral microbial communities from Lord Howe Island, Old Settlement Bay, Australia - Cyphastrea 1 metagenome | ecosystem: Host-associated > Invertebrates > Cnidaria > Coral ... | reverse complement strand
TTTTGGGTCAATGTGTAAAAAGAAAGTTGCAATGCATTCCCCAGGAAAACGCCGGTATAGAGTGGACATGTTAGTTGATACCTGAAACGGTAGCCTGAGACACGTTTGTTCCCGGGAGTGTAGATAGATAGATAGATGGATAGATAGATAGATAGATAGATAGATAGATTTGGAGACAGCTAGATAGATAGATAGATAGATAGATAGAAAGATAGATAGGGAGACAGCTAGATAGCTAGCTAGATAGATAGATAAAAAGATAGATAGATAGAACGATGGGTAGACAGCTAGATAGAAAGATAGATAGAAAGATAGATGGATAGATAGATAGATAGAGACGGATAGATGGGTAGATGGATAGATGGATAGGTGGATAGATGGATAGATGGATAGCTGGATAGGTGGATAGATGGATAGATGGATAGATGGATAGATGGAAAGATGGAAAGATGGAAAGATGGAAAGATGGAAAGACGGATAGATGGAAAGATGGATAGATGGATAGATGGATAGATGGAAAGATGGAAAGGTGGAAAGATGGATAGATGGAACGATGGATAGATGGATAGATGGATAGATGGATAGATGGATAGATAGAAAGATAGATAGATAGATAGATAGGGAGACAGCTAGATAGATAGATAGAAAGAAAGATAGATAGATAGACAGATAGACAGATAGATAGATAGGTAGATAGATAGATAGAAAGAATAGAAAGACACATAGACAGATAGATAAAGAGACAGCTAGATAGCTAGCTAGCTAGAAAGATAGATAGATTGAAAGAAATATAGATAGACACATGGATAGTCAGCTAGCTGGATAGATAGAAAGGTGGATAATAGTTAGATAGATAGATAGATAGATAGACAGATAGATAGAGGAGACAGCTAGATAGCTAGCAAGCTAGCTAGCTAGCTAGATAGATAGATAGATTGATAGAAAGATAGATAGAAATATGGATAGTCAGCTAGATAGATAGATAGATAGATAGATAAAAACATAGAAAGAATGATAGATAGATAGATAGATAGATAGATAGGGAGATAGATAGATAGATAGAAAGAAAGAAAGATAGATAGATAAATATATAGATAGAGAGATAGATCGATAGATAGGGAGACAGCTAGGTAGCTAGCTAGCTAGATAGGTAGATAGAAAGAAAGAAAGATAGAAAGATGGATAGACAGCTGGATAGATAAATAGATGGATGGATGGATGGATAGATAGATAGATGGATGGATAGACAGACAGATAGAAAGATAGATAGATAGATAGATAGATATAGACGGATAGATGGATAGATGGATAGATGGATAGGTGGATAGATGGATAGATGGATAGGTGGATAGATGGATAGATGGATAGATGGAAAGTTGGAAAGATGGAAAGATGGAAAGATGGATAGATGGATAGATGGATAGATGGATAGATGGATAAATGGATAGATGGATCGATGGATGGATGGATGGATGGATGGATAGATAGATAGAGAGATAGGTAGATAGATCGGTAGGTAGGTAGGTAGATAATCAGAGAAAGAGAGAGAAAGAGAAAGAAAGAGAGAGAAAGAGAGAGAAAGAGTGCAAAGGAGAGAGAAAGAGTGAGAGAGATCAATCACCTTTCGATCCATCAGTGGCGTCGCTCTGCGATCCCTGATTCACAACAACCAACCTCTCCTATAGGTTTCCTATTTTTGAAACTTCCGCCACCGCCTTGTGCTTACAGCCATCATTTTCCTAAGATTAAAACTTAACACTATCTCTGTTTGTCTGAAAAGAGAGTACCCCCAAATCCATTGAGTAATAATCATGTTCCCTATTAAAAGAGCCATTTAGGGGGTACCCTCTGGTAAACTAACATAGCTATGGAAAATCACCATTTTTAATGGGAAAATCCACTATAAATGGCCATTTTCAATAGCTATGTTAAATTACCAGAGGGTATACCACATTTTCAAACAAAGCCATTGTGGATGAACGCTTCCCCACAGTCCTTGAAGTCCAAGAACTCGCGCTCCTTCGCCAGCAACGCTGAAGAAAACGCCGGCTGCCTCTCCTGCAGAGGGGTCATACTTAACGGGAAAAATATAGGACTTCACCATACTTAACCTCCAGTAAATTAACAGTTGGACCCTGAACATCACCCATTTGTTAGTTGAAACTAATCTTCCAACCCCGATGACTGCCAGGGTCGAACTGTTAATTTACCAGATGGTAACCTCTGGAAAGTTGAGATTCAACAGCAGAATTTGGAAGTTTAGGACGAATTTGATGATTTCAAACATGAAGATAAAAAAAACTTCACAAACTTAGATGATTTCACTGGGGCTTCAAGGAATTGTGGCGCCACAGTGCGAGGAACATTTTCAAAGTGCTGGGGTTTCATTCCCCATAGCATTGGGATTTTGCTGGGAGGATTGCCCCCAAGCAACGCCGTCAAAGTCGTTCCAGAGTGATTGCTGAAATCAGGATCGGCCACGAAATACGTAAAAATATCATCCACTTACTGCTTGGTGGTGACTTCACTATCTTGAAAAATGATGGAGTCAATGGGTTTCGGATGACATCCCATATATGAAATGGAAAAATAATCCAAATGTCTGAAATCACCAACCACTAATCATTATTAACCATTAAACATGGCAATTTAATGCAATTTATAGTTGATATACCCATTAAAAATGGTGATTTTCCATAGCTAGGTAAACGTTTACCAGGCCGGGTAAGTTCTTCTAATCCAGTTCCAAAGCTGTTAACTTTCTATGCGTGATATCATCGGAGATATGACTGGGACATAGCTGGAAGATCCTCCCGGAAACTGACTAATAAGCATTTAGTAATGGCCCAGTGAAACATATTATGGAAGTTTCCATAGTCATAGGGGTACCCCTAGTTATCATCCATGTTATTTTTGGATTTTCCATTCTAAACCATCTAGCGAGCTGGGGGTACTCCGATTTCAGGAAACCCCCATATGAGCCATTAAAAATACCCCGTTTTCCCATCTCATGAAATACTAGTTGGTTGAAAACGGGGTCCCCAATCCTATGGGGCCCATCATAATCCCCAGCAAAGCAGGTAGTTTTTGATCCCCTATAGCAATCAATTAACCAGCTGGTTGGTGTTTCAACCCCTCTCAAAAAGATGAAAGTCAGTTGGGATGATGAAATTCCCAATATATGGAAACATAAAATTTATGTTCTAAACCACCAATCAGCTATGGGTTATCATAATCCCCAGCAAAGCAGGTAGTTTTTGATCCCTATAATCAATGGCCATTTTAGGAACCTAAATTGGAGGTACCTACCATATATATACATATATGGCCTATGTAAGGCATTTTTTAAGGCCTATGTAAGGAATATCCCCAGCAAAATATGGCCTTATATGGTACTAACGTACCTCCATTTTAGGATCCTGAAATTCCCATTGAATTAACTATAGCAATCAATTAACCAGGGTATTTTGTTCATGGCTCATAGATACCCAACTTTGGGATGATCTTCGTCACGGACCACCTGACGGACACGCTAAAGAGGCCTGATCCTTCACCATCTGCAATTTCTTTTCCTTGGCCTGGTACCAAAATCGCGCCGGGATGTGATGCTCAGCCCTCCAAAAAGGTTGGTTTAACACGATGAATACTGTATGTTGTGGGTATCATAAGCCATAGTGAAATTGAGGTGATGTTCACCAACTTTGCGATTTCGTAAACGGGGGCCCCACATTGTAGCCATATCGTTTCACTAGTCATATCTCAGACTGAGATAGCTTTTGATTGGTGAACATAAAACTTGTTCCAGCCGCTTTAAATTGTCAAGGGTTCACATCTGCAATTCAAAACATGTTTCTCTTGTGTCGTCCAACCACCTTCCGAAATGCACCTAATTTTGTATAAACAATTGCACCACCACAATCAGATCAATCTGTGTAAGTTTCGATTATCAACAATGTATGCATATATGGAGGTTTCGTGAAATGGGGGTACTCCTAAATCATCCACTTTAATAGGATTTTTGCCATTCTAAACCAACCATTTTTGGGGATCCCGCATTGATGGAAACACCCATATATATATATGGATCGCAAAAAGGAGCATATGGGTTTCTGTTTTTCAATCATGGGTAGCAGTGGGCCCACAGTCGTTCTCTTGCCTAAGCCTTCATGCCATTACATCCTATTTGTAGAATAATTAATTCAAAACTGTAGCCCGAAGTGTACCCGGCCTGGTAAACGTTTACATAACGAACTGGAAAAACATCATGCTATTAATAGTTTTTCCATAGTTATGTTTTCCATGGTAATTACCCTCTGGTAATTTAACGTAACTATGGAAAATCACCATGTTTAATGGGAAAATCCAACTATTTCGACTGGGCCATTTTCTATGTCGCAAAGCCGCTAACTGCGGTGGCCACAAGACTGAAAGTAGCCACGGCCACATCCACGAGTGGCTTCCCAAGGGGTTCTTTGGCTTCTTTGGTATCGAAATGTATCGAAGGGCTTCAACAATTGGGGATGGGTCAAAACCCTGGTACCTAGTGAACCCCAAAATAGCTGGTAAATGGATGTTCATCCCACTAAAAATGTTTGGTGATTTGATGAAACTCAAAACACATGCAGTAAGTAGAACATGTCCAAAACGCCGAAGGCAGACTTGTAGATAACCGTGTGTTCCCAAGCGAAACTTGTCACTTGGGACTCAGTACATGCCCCCCCAAACTAAACTCGAGCATGGATAGAAGGAAACCTAAATCTCTTGACGGCAATGTGTCAAATTCAGGGAACAGAGAACGTTTCAAATTCCGACTAGTTTCTTTCAAAAAGAAAGTGTGCCTTTTTTGTTGGTTGAATCATGCGAATTCCTGGTCTTTGATAGATAGTCGACTCAATTGAGAGATCTCACCCCAGGACGTCCTACTTGGATGTGCATCCCAGTGAATAATTTATGTACAATCCATATATGACCTATTATATAATTATTGAAGACCCATATAACAAATCTATGAATATGTGTGGAACTGGCGATGTTATCTACATACAAACATGTTACACACTGTACATAGTTATAACTGTTTTTTTCATCTGATGCTGGGTCCCTCACCCAAACGAGTTCACCGCCGGCACCTGTAGAGCTTCTTCGCGCTGCTGCAACTCCATCCTCGAACCGATGTGGTTAAGACATGCGAAACCAGGTCACCAGGGAATTCGTGGGGATGATTGATGGATAAGAACTACCATGTGGGGAACAAAGATGGGGGCCACATCACCTCAATTTCACTATGGTTTATGATACCTATATAGTATTCATATGTATTCATGGGGTTTTTGTTAACCAAGAAAAATAACCGGGGGGGCCCCGGGGCCCACATTGTACAAGTTGAGGTATAAATCACATGGATTAACCACCAATGCATTCCAACAAAAATCAGGATCTGGTTCGTTCCCAGGTCTCAAGTCAGGCGGTACAGGCACTTGGCCGTCATTGTTGAAACATATCGGCTCTGTCCAAAACAGTGACTAAAGGGGCTTGGTCTATGGTCGTTTGAGTTGACCGTGAGACACACTCAACCTGCTCATCTAGACACTCCAAGGCCATAAGCAAACCATTCCGTGCCATCTTCATCCACACTTGGGCTTCTGCTGTACTTCTCCCACCTTTCTTGAGGGTGATCAGACATTGATCCATTTCCTTGTCCATTTCCAGGCACTGCTCAAGGTCATGGAAGTTTGGGTGCGACTGCCAGTGGAGTAGGCCATGATTCGGATGGTCGTCTGTCCATCAAAAATCCTCTTATTGAGGTTTGAGTCATTTCAGCCTGATTCTTGATAGTTAACAATCAATTCAACTTCGTGTCAATGTGGTAAACGCAATGCCATAGACCATGCCCAATATCAACAGAACTGGCCATATATCCTCCAAGATTCGAGCGGCATGGGGTTTACCACATTAATCCTAGAGATATCCGTGGCAACAAATCAATCTTTAGCTGATAGAACTAATATTCATGTACATATCGCTCTTTGATTGGCAACATATTGAAAATGTCAAGTACCATTACCAACCCAAGGTTTCCCCATGTATGCAATCAATATTTATCAACCATTGGGTTGACTTTTCCGGGCAAATAAGATACAAGTAATGATTACTTGCAAGAATGTTTCGTCTGGAGCAAAAATATGCTGAAATTGGATTTGCTCAAGACGGACCACACATACACACATGTTCCCAATAGTTTCTCAGAATGGCAGATATATATATATATGACCTCATTTCAAACTGGACATAGTTTATTTTAGATGATATTATGTGTATACATATATATATACATATTTTATATCAAATGCCATCACCAAGAAAATGCCTCATTATTAACTCATTATATTCATGTTGTCTTTATCTGGAACAAAAAGATCTTTAACGCTTACTGTGGGAATAGCTTAAAACACACATTCCTGAAATAGAGTTGTCTTGTCCTACAATGCATAAATGATTGAGCTTGGAAGGCATCGTTTCTGCTTTAGACGAGGGCACTTGTCTAACATAAAGTGTTTCACTAACATCTGCATATCCTGGGAGATGAATTACCAAAAAAGGAAGCAAAAAGTGTATTGATGAGATGAATCCTAACTTCCTAATATACACAATTTCCCTTTTATAAATTGCCCTTGATTCGAACGCTCTATACTGGTGCCTTTGTCTTGAGATGAATCAAAAAAAGGTATTTACTTTTTTCTTTTAAAGAGGTCATCAGGAATAAGAACAGTTTATAGGATAGGATAGAAGTTCAACGATCGCAGTCAATCTTTTTTTTGTTTGGTGTTTATTTGAAAGTATTCAAATTCGTTTGTCAAGGTTAGAGTCAGATCACTTTGCAGCAAGGAGCTTGGAGAACTTACCGATACCAAAGCACGGCCATCAAATGTATCCTCTGGTAAACAAACATAGCTATTGAAAATGGCCATTTATAGCTGATTTACCCATAAAAAATTGTGATTTTCCTGAATAAGGACCTTTTTCAAACTGGTTGGTGGTGACTTAACCATCTTGAAAAATACAACAGTCAATGGGAAGGATTGTCCCATATATGAAATGAAACATTTGAAACCACCAAGCAGAAAAGATGTGATAGCTGGGGAAGAAAAGGTCTTCAACTTTCCAAATATTCTGAGGTAAGCTGGATCTCCAGAGGATGAATGACCATTGGAGAAATGATGATACCAGCTTTACTGCGAAGAAATCGAGCACCTGATAGGTGGTTGATCCATTTATCCCATTATTTTTGTTCGGTTTTCACTTGTCCAAGGTGCAGGAGTTCACAACCATCCACAGTATGTCAAGGTGAACATTCAGAAATAATTGCAGGCTGTTCGCGCAACAGTGCCATTCTTGAATGCAGCTTTACATGATACTTGGATGTTGCATCCGAGGAATCTTATGTGGTTCCTACATGTCCCCACCATAGTTTTTCCAACATGGCTGTCTCCTGTGCATGGGACGTCCACCCCAAATATGTAAACATGTGGATTTCTGAAAATTGGACACACCAAAAACCACCAAAATTTGTAATGTGCGTAAAACATGGTCAAACAATGTCATAAGTCATCCCCCAAGTCACCATGTTTATAGGTGGTATGGTTACCGTTACCCATGACATTGTTTTACCCACATTAAGTGAAACGGTTTCCCACAGTTAATTGGTGGTCCCACATCAAAAGAGAATGAGAAACACCCACTGGGCTCTGTTGGGCACTTCGCACAAAACCGGGATGATCCTCCAAATACACAGCGTTTCTAGTTACCATCTGGTTTTTTAACATAGCGAACTGGAAAATCCCTTATAAATGGAGGTTTTAGTGGGAAAATCATCCATAAATGGGCCATTTTCCATGGCTACGTTAAACAACCATAGGGTAAATTTGGTGGAAACCAGTTTGTATCTGACCCAAAAGGATGTGGTTCGAATGGAAAAACATCCATTTGTATCTGGTTATTACATACGACCAACTTTTGTAGATTAGATAGCCATCATGGTTCAAGCAAACCACTTTCATTCTAGTGTGTCATCCAGTCAATGAAACAAAGTGAATCAGCCAATACCCCTACAAAATGGAATGTGAGGGTTCCAAGTTGCCCTGTCCCTGTCTCTGCATTATCTATAAATATGGAGGTTTCCTAAAATGGCGGTTGATCAGCTATTGGGGATCCCCATAAATGGGAAACCCCCATAGATACACCATTGACACCATGCAAGGAGATCCAAGATTCTCTCTTCTCGCAAGCTTTGCTCTTGTCACATCCTCCTCCGCGAGTTCTGTTGGGTCATGTTGGGTCCATAGGTCCATCGGTCCACGCGCACACTGCTAAAAACCAACATCCACCAGAAAATGGCCGTGGAATCACCAACAACCAGAAATAGCCATGGTTGTTTCCCTATGGTAATCCATACCCTCTGGTAATTTAACGTAACTATGGAAAATCACCGTGTTTAATGGGTAAATCCACTATTTCTATGGCCATTTTCAATAGCTATGTTAGTCATTACCAGAGGGTACATACGAAACGCTTCTTTGGGGAACTCAACATTTATTTTCTGCTTGTTTCAGGTTGGGATATCGATCGTTTTCCGATTCATGGCATGAGGAGATCACCGGACACCACAGAAAAGTGGTCGGTCTCTATCTGGTGAACAGCAGACGTTTAAACACCATAGTGGAATATTGATAAATGGGAATATTCCCAATCATATCCCATATATTGCTATGATAAATGGGAATATATATATATGTATCAATCATATCCGTTTCAGATATGGGAATATAACTACATATATATATATATATATATATTATATGTAACTATACCATCTGATTATTTAACATAGCGAACTGGAACATCCCAACCATCAATGGAGGTTTCTAGCTGAGAAAATCATCTATTTTGATTAGGGCCATCTATACCATGGCTATGTTAGTCACAACCAGAGACTAAATCGCCATTAAGCATTATTAACCAGATACAGATTTTGATTAAATTGACCATTATTAACCATTACCAGAGGGTACAAACAAAAAATATCTTGGAATCTTCCCAATCTCAATGCTATGATTCCCATCATATTGCAACCTTCGAATAAAGGCATCGGATGCCCGTCCCAAGTTTCAACATGTCCTTGGGTTGCTTGGTATCAAGCAACCTTGGGGCGGGTAGACAGAAAACACCCTGTCAACTCTGTTGGGATGAAAGGTATCGTCTATTTTTCTGGAGCTTTCCGTTTGGTCATTAAAGTAACCCCTAGTTATCATGTTATCATCCATTTATAGATGGATTTTCCATAAACCATCCAGCGAGCTTGGGGTATCCATTTATGGAAACCTCCATATGAACCCATGATCATGGATATGATTATATATATAATTATATATATATATATATCATTAATGGTCCATGAACTCACTGTTGCCGAAAAGCCTTTTCTTGGCGGAACTGAGACCTCATCACTTGATACCTCCAGGTCTGAGTTGCCATAGTTCACAAACCTGAAATTTTCGGTGATTTTGCTGATTTTGGGACAACCCTATACTAACCTGGTTGGTTGAGCCACCCCTCTGAAAAATGATGGAGTTCGTCAGTTGGGATGATGAAATTCCCAACTGAATGGAAAAATAAAAAATGTTCCAAACCACCAACCAAACATGAATATGCCATTACCAGAGGGTTAATCACCATTAAATCACGATTAATATCCCTATTATAGATTATTAACGATTATTAACCAGTTATTAACCATTATTAACCATTAAATCACCATTAAATCACCATCATTCCAGTCATTCCAGTCATTTCATCACCTCAGTGAGGCCGATACTGGGGGCCCCAGACATCACCATGCCGTGGTGGAAATTCCCTTGAAAACGAATGGGTAACAATCTGCAATGCACAAGGTAATACTCCCTAGTTGTAAGTTGGTTGATCAACTCGTAAACGCTACCCTACTCAACATATAAATCAACTTATGTGAGATAAATCAACTCATCAACCCCATTTTGCTGATGAACACATATGAAATCTCCACTTACAGCCCATCTTCTATGGTTTGTTGCTACTCCATGCCCCAGGCATTGGACCATTGGACTTGGAAGATCATTTGGCTCAACCCAAAAGGGCCGTTGATCACTGGGGGGGGTTTTCCTTTTTGGAGGTTTCCTACAATATTACAGTACAATGGCTACAATGGGGGTACCCTCTGGTAAACTAACAGTTTGCGAACTGGACAATTGCCATAGAAATAGTTAAAATTGTGATTTTCCATAATAGTTATGTTAGTTTACCAGAGGGTAACCCCAAGCTGGATTGTTTATAATGGAAAATCCTGTTAAAAAGGATGATTTGAGAGTACCACCATTTAAGGAAACCTTCATCTTCGTAGTACATGATCACAATTTAAGGGAAGCCCCTGACTTTTAAACAACCAAGGCCCAGGGTTTAGTAATCCGGGACATTTGCCATCTTGGTGTACCCAAATTTGACACTGCTGCAAAAGCAGAAAGAACGTCCCAGACTTGGTTTAGTAAGGAAAACCATCAATAGGATGTCTGGATGTTTGACAAAAAACAAGGGTTTCCAGCCAATATTCAAAAAGAAAGACGTCATTCTGATGAATGTCATCTTTCTTGGATTTTGCTTCTGGAAGTCGTCACTTTTACCGTGGGAAAAATCCTCACTTCCAATCACCAAAAAAGTGTCCCAGGCGGCCCGGCGATTTTCATCGCACTGTCTGCACTGTACACTGCCCTTCGATCCCTTGGTCGGTCAGGGTCACGTTGAACGCGGCTTGCGGCGCGTGCCGGCGCGAAGGCGCGGCTTGAAACGGCGAGGGATTGAAACTCAGAACGGCCTATCTTGGCCTTAAGCATCACATGCATTAAGAGGTTTCTCAGAGTGGGGAAACCCTGTCCCAAAGTCAGAAACTTCTTCGCTTTTGGGGGATTTGTGATAGGTTCAAGTAAGATTGGGTTGATGGGGAATAGTTTCTCATTAATCAAGTTTACCACATTAGCAAACATCCGGAATAGTTCTGCGTCGTTTTATAACCACATGATTACACATGCAAAAGCAAATCCAGTTTCAAAGTCTGGTCCCCTAGTTATGAAGTGGCGTAGAAACCCAGTAAAGTAGAGTCACCATACTATTATATAGAAATTGTTTCAACCAAATAACCTATGGACTGGTGGCCTCCCATTGTACATTTCGACCGTTTTATTGACAAATGAACAGTGTTAAAAACCAGTTTGTCAACCCACTAATGTTGGTAACACAATAATAAGCCAACCCCAATTTCACCATAAAGAGGTGGTACACACCACATATTACACTGATTAGTTGACAGCTATTCATAATGAGTCATAAAGTGCTTATCATACAATGTGGGCCGGGCCCCCTAATGAGCCAGTTAATGAGTTAGTCGGTTTATAATCCCATCAACATCCACTAACTATTATAAACATCAACATCTACATAAACATGTTTATAAACATCCACTATGATGTGGGCTATATCAACTAATCAAACTAATCATAAACCCATCCACTAACTATTTATAATCCAATGTTTATAAACCCATCAACATCCATTAACTATAGTTATACAATGTGAGGCGCACAAGATAGCTAAGTTGGTTTATAACTCCAATAACTAGGGTTTATGGTGCTTATAACTATAGTTACTGGGGCTTATAATTAACATCCATTAACTATAGTTAATAGCTATATCATAAACATCGAGGGCGGACCACGGCTGCCACAGCTCAGCCAGAGACACAAGCTACCCGGTACCATTAAGACAAAATCTAACCGGTTAAGGTCCCAAAATACGCGTTATAAAATGTTATAAACGGTTCTAAACATCAATAATAAATGGTTCTAACTAATGGTTCTAAAAATAACATAAACATCAACAATAAATGGTTCTATGTAAATGGTTCTAAAATGAGCTTACATATAGTTGGTGGTATACCTTACCCCTCTGAAAAATGATGGAGTTCGTCAGTTGGGATGATGAAATTCCCAACTGAATGGAAAATAATCCACATGTTCCAAACCACCAACCAGTTATACATGGTTATACATGCCATAAAATGGGATGTAAAGGGCGACAACTGTTCAGCTTGCGGCAAAAATATACAATCTACAGCAGCTAGGGCTAAGGTGGTTAGCTTTTGTTGCATTTTTGTCACTATCAATTTATAATCATCCAATCTTCGCTTCAAGCATGTTTCAGCCTGTTTCATGGCCAAACATGCTATTCTATCGGCATATCCTTGAGCCTACAAAGTGGGGCCCGCCAGTTGTATTTGTTAGTTTACACATCCATCAAACTATAGTTATAATCACCATAGGCCCCACTGAACCCAGTTTGTTCAACTCACCTATTTTTGGCACACCACATTTAAAAAACTGTGCGTCAAGGAGCAGTTGGGAAACCTGTGAGAAACCTCCGAGAAGGGTGGCATCTGACAACATCCTGGAATTTCGCTGGATGGAACCAGAAAACCTGCCAGAAACGCACAAAATGCAGCTGCAACTCCAAAGATGGTACTATGACAACATTATCTCGGCAAATCTCGGCAAAACTCGACAAATCTTCCACATGTATTTTTTCCATGTAAAAAACAGGCATCTTAAGCATGGGTCATTAAATGTCCCGATTTTTCACATCACCCAACCATTAGGTATATGGTCTATAATGGCTACTATAAGGTGATGTCCAATATACCCAAAATGGGACAGTTACCAACCCCTGTTAAGTGGCAAAAGAACGGTAAGCAACGTATTAAACTAAGCACCCGAGCAAGGTTGGCCCGTGATACGCTGTAGATCTCAATGTTGGGCAACGGATGTGTTACAGTCTGGATTCCACTCAGTTGGTGGTTAGATGTAGTTCGTAATGTGGTGAACCCATGTCGATAAAGCAGTGCAAACCCACTGACAAAACATATATTTGTAGGGATATCTTGATCTAGATCTATAATCTATATCTACATGCACCTAATTTTGCATTTTCATGAGTTTCATATACCTTAAACATCCTGTAAACATCTTTTACCGGGGTTTCTCTTTGGGTTTACCAAACATCATTCTCCATTTTTTTTTTCAGTCTTCCAAACCATATTTTAAGGCTTTATGTCACCCAATTTTTGCAACCAAACTCGGCCCGATTCTTTGGAGTTCCAGGGATTTAAACGTCGAATTGAGCCGAAGCCACCGTGCGTTTGTTTCACAGACCCGAGCACATTGTAATTCCTCGCGGAACATACCGAGGTCCCTACAGTTTGCTCAGGGCGCATCATGCGAGCTATGAAAATCTTGCCTCGCATTTGGAAAGGCTGCAAGTGGCCAGCGCACGGCTGCAAGATTTGCAAGTTGCCAATCTTATCCAAAAACATAAGTTTTTTTAGGGAAAATTCAGGTACGCAGGTACGTTTTTTTTTTCCGCTGCTGACCTATCTTCGGTCTATTGGCAATTTGAGGTAAGTCCCATTGAATCAGTGATGCTGCCTGAAAAGTTCGGCTAAATTGGGAAACTTGCCTGAATCCTAACTGTCCTAACCATTATTCCAGGCTTGTGTCGCGACGTCAGGTCGCTATAATTTACCAACCATTTATGAAATCGTCCATTTTGGGGTCGAAAAATAAAGATTGTCTGGATCTGTAATATTGCCGCCGTTGTGGGTTCCGTATATTAGACGGTTGAAATATTTTGCCATTGGCAAAATACCAGTAATTGGGACATGTAAAACAATCTAAAATTCATGGCAAAGGTAGATTTTTCTTACTGTGCGACAATTGTAATATTTTGCTTACCGCGTGGCGAAGGAAGTTTAGAAGCCAAACTTCCGACAATATGGACAGACGAAGCAGTAGAGGCGGGAAGAGTCAGAGAAGAGAAAGAATAAGAAAGAAGTGAAGATCGTAGAAGAGAAAAAAAAATAGAAGAGCAGAGAAGAGAAAGAGACAGAAGCAAGAAAAGCAAGGTGCGCCAAAAAGGTAGAAAAGTCGCGAAACACTGTGTCTTTCCGATGTTTCGGGGGTGCAAAGGGTCGAAAAGTAGACTCGCCGAAGCGGCGGGTGCGGAGCCACCTGGCGGGAGGAGAGATTGGAAGTTGAAAGGTTGAACAATTGCACGGCGTTGCGGCGCGAAGCACATTTCAACAGTCAAAATGGTAAAAGCGCACCATATGCTCGGACCACTTTTGCAGACGTTGTGTATCGTGGCAGGGGCACTGGGTTCTGCACCTTGTCAAAAGTGAGCACAACGTGAGGGTTTTGTAGCATTTCCATGCATTTCCAAAAACGATGGCAGGCGTGGGACATATTTGAAGAGGATCTGCAAAGATGCATTTTCCGTGGCAGGCGCAGTACAAGAGACATGTTCATCAGAGCTGTTAGGTGGTCCGGGCGCTGATTTCCTGAGAGGAGTCCCGTTTTGGAGCATCAGATCTCCAGGTTTGCTAAGATGATTTTGCGTGACAGGTGCAGCACTTCGCATGGCCTGGCCTCACTCTTTCATGGCAGTGAAAAAACCGCAAAAAAAACATTGGCACGAGGCCGCCAGCTCTGCACTCAATTTTCCATGTTTGAAGGAAGTCTCGCGGAATTGCTTATTTGTTTTTGATGTTGTCAATTTCAAAAATGGAGGCAGTCTCGCGGAATATCGTCGTTTTGGAGCTGTGAACTTTCATTTTTTGAAGAAGTCTCGCAGACTTGCTTCGTTTTGGTCCTGTCAGCCTTCACTTTTGAAGGAAGTCTCGCAGAATGGCTTCCTTTCAGACAAAAAGATAGATGGATAGATGGAGAAAGCGATAGAGATAGAGATAGAGAAAGAGATAGAGATGGAGATAGGGATAGAGAGAGAGAGAGAAGAATAGTGATAGAGATGGAGACAAATATGGTGATAAAGAGAGAGATAGAGAGAGAGAGATAGAGCGCAGAGAAAAAGAAGGATACAATGCTTGGAAGGGATTGACAGAAAATGGAATTAGAGAAGATAGATAGACAGATAGATAGATTGATAGATACAAACAGATACAGATAGATACAGATAGATACAAGTAGACACACAAACAGATAGACAGATAGATAGATAGATAGATAGACACATAGACAGACAAACAAATAGATTAATACATAGAGAGGGTGAGGGAGATAGAGATAGATAGAGTATGATGGAGAATCCTACTAACAGGACACCTTTATCTGGGTGTGTCTGATTTTTTTTTTTTCAATATAATATCCAGAAAATAACTGATTTAATGGGAAAGGGGAAAGTGATGATAAACCATGATGTTTTCCGGTACCCCATTATCAAACAAACCCGCCGTATGGTTGATATGACCAGAAGAATTTGAGCCTGCCCTGTACCGTACGCAACATGAATGTCTGCTAAACATATAACATACAATCTGGTTATTTGATATAGCCTAGCCATGGAAAATCATCATTTTTAATAGGTAAACCCAGGTAAACTATCTATAAATGGGCCATTTTCCATGGCTATGTTAAATAACCAGAGGGTAAATCATCAAACTCCGCATCATCACGAAAGGCAACCATTGCACTGACAATCGTTGAGCAGTCTTGATCCTCTCGACCTGAACAAAACACACGTCGAGTGGGTTTTTCTGCCCATGAAAAACGACTGACCAGTCCTATCCCATATGCGAACCATGGCGCTGGAATATGAATCCCAACATTTCCCCGAACAAAATCACCTAGTTTTGTAGGTAAATATACCTGCACCATGGAGCATATGGGTATATGCTTCCATTTCTGTGACCAAGAATCGAAGCAAACAGCTGAAAGTCATGTCACGTAGACACTCCGCTTCTCGCATCCAAGATTACGCTTGGAATTCTGACACCCAGACCATGCAGATCGGATGTGACAGGCTGCAGGAATAGCTGTCAGTGTCACCGATTTGGGCGGCTGAACATTTGCGGTGGATTGCGTATCATGGCTGTCCCCAACGTTCACTATAGTATATAGCCATTGAAAAATGATCAAAATTGTTGTAACACAAAATGGTTTCAAGATGTGTCAAGTACCATGTTTTTTGTATACATTCAGGGTCAATGTATTCATGAAACATGACGCATCGCCAACTTTGTTGGCCTAGTTCTCGCAACTCAAAGCATGGATTGAGATGGTTTAAGGGAAAACTATATAATATGGGGCCCCCAGTTATAAGTTGGTTTATAAACTCCATTCACTGTAGGTATCATAAACCATAGTTATTGAAGTTATAAACCAAGTTTGCTATTTAAGGGTCCCCACATTGTAGAAGACTTCATTTTCACGATCAACATGAAGGGGTTACTGTAAGTTTTCCCTTCAACATATGATGGTGGGATCTTTCGTTGTGGGTAGATCTTCATTTTTCCACGAGGTGGGCTTCCATAGTTGGCAAAATTGGTTTAAAGGTAGGTTACGTGCGATCTCAGGTACCCTCTTCTCATGTAACATATCTATGGAACATGGGCCATTAATATGATTCATGAGGATTTCCCTATTTAAAAAGGTGATTACGTTAAACAACCACAGTGGAATTATAGTTGATGGCATAGTTGACAGGGTTCATAAACCAACTGAAACTTATAATGTTTGGGGGGGTCCACGTTGCAGGTGCGCCAGATATGCCAGCTTCCAAGGATCAAACATCAGATGGCCTTAACCCCATCCGGGCCTTCTGTTTATACCTTGATTTATCCCAAAATAGCTGAGGATTTTACGATGTTCATCATTCCCAACTGGTTGGTGGTTTCAACCCCTCTGAAAAATATTAGTCAATTGGGACTATTATTCCCAATATATAGAAAAGTAAAATTCATGTTCCAAACCACCAACCAGTCATCCTTCCCAAATATTGTGCTAATAATTTGATGATGATATACCTTTCTATCTATTTGGGGATGACTCGGATGACTACTGCAACTCTTCTTTGACGGCGACCTTTTATGCAGGATATGGGTTTTCGCTGCTCATCCAACAAGCTAAAAGGCCGGTTTTGTGGTGGAGATATCACTCCAGGCCTCCAAATATTGATTTGCGGGTTTCCAATTTATGGGGGATCCCCAATAGCTGGATGGGCTGGGTGGTTTATAATGGACAATCCTATTAAAGTGGATGATTCAGGGCTACCCCCATGACTTCGGAAACCTCCATTTGTGGTTGCTTCAATCCACATGTCTACTTCTTAGATCCTATTTAATTCACGGTTAAGAGCCAAACTTGTAATTGTCTAGTCCCAGTTGGATGCGACCCTTCAGTAAATTATATAAATTAGAAAAAAGGAAAACCACAACAAAACACGCCAATTTTTACACACATGTCCTGCAGTTTTTCTATTGGTTTACTTCCCTATCTTCTAGCGGAAAACCCGTTGTACCCCACGTGAACTTCCATGGTTTGGGCTGTTTCGTTTCGCCCATTTCGCGGCGCCGAACAATTTCGGCGGGCGCTGACCTGTCATGGCTCACTTTCTTCGACCTGGAAGGTGACCTGGCCGATCACTGGGAAAAAAGTGGGAATTTCCATGGGATTTCTGGGACTTCACTCACCAAAAAGTGGGATTTAAACATCAACAATAAATGGTTCTAAATGGTTCTAAAATGAGCTTATCTGGTTGGTGGTTGAGCCTGCCCCTCTGAAAATATGAGTTCATCAGTTGGGATGATGACATTCCCAACTGGACGGACATATAATCCACATGTTCCAAACCACCAACCAGATTAACAATATGGGGTTAAACTAGGAAAACCCCGTCCTGCATTTCAATATTTTTGACTGCTATGATGGGTGGTATGAAAAAAGTATGGGGGCCCATCCTCAAGGCCAGGTTCATCTCGGATTCAACACCTTAAATGGGGCATGGTAATCAACCCCTGGGGATTCTTTGCAATAGGCATGTAGACCCCTACAAATATGCATGGGGGTAGCAGGATCTTCTATGCAAGATGGATGTGACCTTCAATTGTATTGAGCTTACCAAGAAATCCCAATATTTTCGTATGATCGCAACATTGCCAGTACTACTTGGATGTGCATTCGAGTTGGGAAGTGGCGCAAATTGGCCACATACAGCCCACATAAAACTGCCAATATTATCTGTTTGGTGGTTCCAACCTGCCCCTCTGAAAAATATGAAAATATGAGTTCGTCAGTTGGGGATGATCAAATTCCCAATATATGGAAAAATGTTCCAAACCACCAACCAGCCATTCATATTCCATTACCAGAGGGTTAATCACCATTGAATCACCATTAATATCCCTATTCATATCACCATAATCTTAAATGTTCCAAACCACCAACCAATATTTTTCATAGAACTGGCTGGTTCGTGGTTTCAACGCTTTGGGGATTCGAGAATCCATATCATCCCAGCCAGCTGGAAACCATGGTGGCGTTGTGGCGCTGCTTCGCCTCAAGTGGTAAAACCACCGTCTTCACCGGCTTCATCGCTTTCATTTTGCCTGGTAAAACTTAAGAACTGGAGAGATGATCAAGATGATCAAACTGGCGGAATCATATCATAATTCTGATAGCCTGGAAATATTTCTTGACCAAAAGATCATATAATAATCAGAATCATGTAATAGTTCAGGTCAATAGAATAGTCTGGAAATAACTGAAACTCGTTGACATTTAGGGGTGATTCACCAAATCCTAACCTGGAAATTCCAGTGACGCCACAGTGAGGTCACGATAACTCATCCTTAAATATTCCAAATTTAACCAACAAATAAAACATCTCAACAGCAAATCTATATAATTATCAAAACACATCAAATAAAGGGTCTCAATATCAAATGTGCATAGTTTGACGACATCAACCAGTCAAGGTAGTAACCAATGATCTTCCAGCTGTGGAAAAACAGCGAAACCAATAGAACTCTTTCTGGCCGGGCCAGGTTGTGGGTACCATACCGCAACATGTGTCTCTTTTGGGTTCGCAACCATTCACCATGTTCACAAGGATCATGAATCCAGTGAGGTCGCCTTGTTTCAGTCGCTTCGGTATCTCCAGCTTGTCTTTGCCCTGCGAAGATGGTTGGGCGATATTTTTTGGCTGAGATCAGTCCGAAAATCGATGTGCCAAAAAAACGGATTCCATACCCGGGTAGCCCAGCAAACTTTGAGGATCAATGGATTCCCCTCGCATGGGATGAATTCAACATGAAACATCATCGACCAAAGTCGCCACGTCTCCTGGGGTTCGATAACACGTCTAGTTCTACATTTTCAGGGCCACTTTGCGCCCCAGTTGTTGTTGATAAAACTGTGAGTTTTTATTCCACAACCGTTGTCTCCAAATTGAAATGGGGATTCACCTTGCAATGAAAAATTGACTATTCCATTTAATTCACAAATTATTTACTGTTCAATTAGTGGGTTTAAGGTAGATGTAACGCACCAGCTAATGGGTTTTAAAAGCCAACGCCTGTCTATCTATCTATCTATCTTATCTAATCTAATCTAATCTAGTCTAATCTAGTCTAATCTTATCTAATCTAGTCTAATCTAATCTAATTTAATCTGATCTAATCTAATCTAATCTAATCGAATCTAATCTAATCTAATCTAATCTATCTATCTATCTAATCTGTCTACAGAGCGAATCAGTTGATTCAAAACCCAACCCATCCTGAAATTTATGAACCCTGTTCCCGGGCCAATCATCCACAAGACAATCATTTATCAAGGATATTCATTACTTATTTGCCAATAATTTTCACGATTTTCTGTAATTTCCCTATGAACCCAAGGCAAATCAGCTAATCATCAACAAAATCTCCATCACCGCCCAGGACTGCCTGCAAGGCCTGGGGATAGCGTAAGCGCAACGTAGCGCTGGGCGGTTCAAGCGCCAGGCCGTTCAGGCTGAAGGCGCGCTGTTGAGTGGCCAACCAACCTTAAAACTGTGGACAAGCATTCGGTGTCATTGCCGTGGCGGGGAAATCTCCGAACTATGTATATACAATATATATATATAAATAATATATACATATATATATATATATGATATATGTGTATGTATGCATATATATATATACATGTATATATCTATATATGGTGGATGTTCTGTTGCCTTGTTTGGTTACCGGAAGATAATGCTAGATTATCAGTGCTTCATAGTTGATTTCAAGTGGTGATGAGCATGGTTGACCTCATTGCAGTTGACATGTCTACAAAAATATGAAGTTGCTCGTGAATAGTTTTTTTGGGGGATGTTTGTTTGTATTTTGGAGTTGTAACTGTTTTTGTACACATGGTCATTCATTGAAAATAATCAAATGTATGTATAGGTGTATCATCAGCTTTGAGCTATTGATGCTCTTTTGGGAACTAATTTTTGGAGTCTTTTGGCTTGTATGTCATGTAATATCATTACTTACTTTCGCATTCAATCCCACTTGTTTCTTGTGAAATCCCCATTCATTTTCCTTAAATGGAATGGGGGAAGTTTAAAGTTCAAATTTCCAACAGTATGGACAGATGGAAAAGCAGAGGTGGGAAGAGTCAGAGAAGAGACAAGAAGAAGGAGAAGAAGAAGAAGATAGATCAGAGAAGAGCAAGAGTCAGAAGAAAGAAGCTGCAGGTGCGCGAAAAGGTAGGAAAGTCGCGAAACACTATGTTTTCCCAATGATTTGTGGCTCCGGAGGGTCGAAAAGTAGGCTTGCTAAAGCGGCGGGTGCGGAGCCAGCTGGCCAGATGAGAGGTGAAAAAATGCACACCGTTGTGGCGGAAGCACATTTGGAAGTCAAAATGCGCAAAGCACCTCAGCTCCGGACCACTTTTGGAAGTTGAGATGTCGAAAAAGTGCACACCGTTGTGGCGCGAAGCACATTTCGAAGTCAAATGTACATAGAACATTTTTGGAAGTTGAGATGTTCAAAAAGTTCGTGCCGTTGTGGCTCGAAGCACATTTCGAAGTGAACATGTTAAAAGAGACAGCATGTTTGCGCCGCTTTTGGACGTTGAAGCATCGTTTGTGTGGCAGGCGCTAGGGTGCACGCTAGGGATTCTGCACCCTGCCAAAAGTGAGCAATATGTGAAGTTTTTGTAGCAGTTTCGAAAACCTTGGTAGGCGTGGGACATTTGAAAAGAACTGCAAAGATACATTTCGCGTGGCAGGCGCAGTACAAGAGACATGTTTATCAGATGTTGGGAGATCAGGGCGCTGATTTCCTGAGAATTGGTGCATCAGATCTTCAGGTTTGCTAAGATGATTTTGCGTGACAGGTGTAGCACATCGTATGCCTTGGCATCCCTTTTTGGTGGCAAGCGCAATACTTTAGATGGGTGAAATGGAAACAATGCAAAACGCATTGGTACGAGGCCGGCAGCTCTGCACTCAATTTTCCATTATTGAAACACGTCTCGCAGAATTGCTTCGTTTTTGATGTTGTCAACTTGGAAAATCATATTCTTTCTGTGGCTGTGGCTGTGCCAAACGGCCTCACCTGATGGGCAGTGTGCAGGCAATTTATCAAAGATAATCTTGCGTCTCAGAATGCTTGGAGGATGATGATGTTAAGGATGATGATGTCAAGGGGAGGAAGATAATGATGTTGAGGAGGGGAAGACGATGATGATTTTGCGGATGATGAGGTGCAGGGTGATGATGTTGAGCATGATGAGGTGGAAAAGATGAGGTGGAGGGTGATGATGTCAACCGGAAGGAAGAGGACAGACCCCTAGGTGCACACTTTGTGCCAGCCTGCGCAGTCAAAATGCTCTTCAACATGTCACAAGAGCCACTTTATACATTTTATACAGAAATTTACAGGAAAAAGGCTGCGCCCCAGGATGGGCCCAGAACATCCCAGAACGCGCGCGCACATTTTGTGCGATCCGCAGTCGAAATGCACTTCAACATTTCACAAGAGCCACTTTATACAGAAATTTCCAGGAAAAATGCCGCGCCCCAAAACCGCGGCGCAGACTTTGTGCGAGCCTGCGCAGTCGAAACGCATGTCAAGATTTCACAAGAGCCACTTTATGCGGAAATTTAAAGGAAAAAGGCCGCGCCCCAGAATGAGCCCAGAACGCAGCCGCACATTTTGTGCGCTGATCAAGCACCGGCCTTTACTCCTAACGTAAGATAACGTAAGAACCTCTCAGTGTGGACACACTGTTTCGGAATTGTAGTATCTCTTAGAAAGAAAAAACATACCCTCCGGTCATCAAACATGGGAAAATCCACCAATTTTCGATGAATTTCGCATGAAAACCATTTCAAACATCCAGTTGAGGATTTCCCAGGGGATTTCCTAGGGCCCTGGTCTCGCCAAGCAGCTCTCCTCGCTGGTCTTCCTGGGGGCCATGCTTGTACGAGTACCGCGCAGCGGCGCAGCGCGAGCTCCGGAGTGTCGGGTGAGCTGAACCAAAATGGGCTGAGCACCAGCACAGAGGGATACTGACAAGTGATAACGCCAAAAATACATATAGCAATAATGATCACAGTTAGTTACTCTATGCCGTATATTCGGAGGAAGTGATTCGGGTATGATCTGGGGGTCAACTAAAATCTAAGAAGGCATTCGGATCCATACAATGTGGCCCCCCCCCAGTTATAAGTTTGTTTATAAACACCATTAACTATAGTTACAGTATAGGTATTCTAAACCATAATTATTGAGGTTATAAACCAACTTAGCTATCGTTTGGGGGCCCCACATTGATGTTCCTTCTATTCTATTCAACTGATGTCAGATGGCATCCCAGTGAATCATATTGGGATTCATCCCAAACATCACTGCGATGTTTCAAGGGGGAGCCTGTGTGACTTTGAAGTTTGGATACCCCGTGCCACTTTTGGAAAAAAAAACCGTTGGACACATTTGGAAACTAATCCAACATTGTCTGGTTGGTGGTTTTAACCGTCTTGAAAACTACCAGTCAATAGGAAGGATTATTCCGTATATTATGGAAAATAAAAAATGTTCGAAACCACCAACCAGTTGTTCCCCGTGCCAAAATACTTGAATCAAATGATGAGAAATTGTCTGGGAAAAAAGGGAGCCAGTGTTGGATATCGTTTGCGATCAAGTACCTGGTTTTGAGTCAGGGGAAATTACCCCGTTATCCCTTCAATCAGCAGATATACTGTGGAAAGCGACATCTCCAATGGTATCACCCATTATACACTGCGGCAATCAAACACAGCAATGGACATGTAGCCTTTTAAATCTTTCCGCAACGGGAAAATCATTCGCACATGAAAATAAATGAGGCATTTTCCGTTGCCGCCGCAAAGAGGACCCCCATGTGTAAGTTGAGACCGATCAAACTGCAGATATGTCATATATCTATACTATAAACCTTTAAACCACAGTTCTGAACGGACTGTTCCATCGTTGGGGGCCCCCCCTTGTGTACAGAACCTACAATAAAGTGACACAGAAAACCTACCACTTATTTGCAGTGGAAAACCTTGGATGTGTATCCCCGAAATCGCAAGTGCTTAGCTTGTCAAATTAAATTTTACAATGATATACTGTATCCCATTGATCATTGATCTCACCCGGGATATTCCAGTCATCTAAGTGGTGTATTATGGTGATTCCTCACAAAAACTGGGCCCCACACACACCAAATTCATAGATCTCCACAAAAAGCATTGGTTATCCCCTTTTCCACTTATTTTCATTGAGAAACTCAATGCAACAGTACATTTGAGGACCTGTAAAACCACTATCTGGTATATATTCAAGCAATACATATCATGTAGCAGTTCGATATCTGTATATTAAAAAGTTAGTAATGTCACCTAATGTCTACCGATTTTTCTACCTTTTTTGGACCTCAAGAAAGGCACCGAAATCAGCACCAAGCAGCGTTTCCGCATCCTTCTCCGTCAGAAGCTTCAAGGTTTCAACCTTATTCGGTGGGCGACATCCTTGGGGTGTGGTTGAATCATGTCAAACCCGTTCACAATCATCTATCATCAAAGGTATACATATACATATATATATACATTATACATACATATATATATAAATAGAGCTTGGGCAACATTAGTCAATCATGACCTGGTTATATAATCGACTGGAAATGCAATTCTCTTGAAAACTAAGGCATATACTGAATCAATTATTACTGGCAATGAATCAATTATTACTGGCAATGAAAATAAACCAAAGAATAATGGCAGTCAACCACCATTTGTCACTTCCTAATCCTGGTGGTCAAGCCCATATGTCCCATGGTCAGGTTAGATGGTCATCCCATCATCATTACGGGATCCTTATAATGGATTGACGATCATCCATAAATATGGGTGCATACTCCAACTTTCGACCATGACACATCCCGAGGTTAATCATAAATGTACTCACTTAAAGGAATTATTCCAATAACGAACCACAGTCATCAAAATTCTTTAAGCTACATACTATCATACTGACTGACACATCTACAACCTCCCCAGTTGCAAGTTGGTTTCTGTTCACCCATCCAATTGTAGGTATATCCAAGGTAAACCCAACACCCAACACAATTAAGGATCATTTCCGCCACGTGACCAATCATATGGGGTGGCCCAACTTGAAACACGCTTGGTTGATTGAATCAGCCGCATGTTGTTCAGTAGCGGGATGATGCTCCACAAGGACCAAAGAAATCTTCGATCCTCAAACCTCTTTCAACATCTTCACAAACATTGAGTTTTTCATGGCCAATCTTAGATACCCTGCAAACAAAATAATTCTTAGCTGGGTAGTAGATAATCCCTTTGATACCTAGATTTTTTGCTTAACTCACACAAACGCAATTTTATCCAATCATTTGCCCCCAGTAGCTATCCCAGCTGCAAACCATAATAAGCACAATCATTCCAATTTTTTAAGCGGCGTCATCTTAACATATTCCAATTGCTTGCTTTTGATCGCCAACACTTAACGGACCATACCCAAGTAATCAATCTCCTAGATACCATGGGGGTTTTAGCATCACTTTACCTAGATTTATCAATCAATTTAACCATCCCCACATATTATTGGTTATTTATCCTATATATCCCAATTTTTGCTAGTTTATTTTCCACTAACTTCTTCTTATTTCAAAGGGATATCATCAACAATAATGTATTGATCTATGCATCTACCCCATTATATCCCCTTGATAACCCAAATGAGATGGCTACCAGTATATACCTATATTCTTGGTTGTACATCCCATTTAATTTCATTGGTATCCGAGAACTTTGATGCTTGCTTCTCGATTTATTCCACTAAATACCACTAAATCCCACTAAATCCCACTAAATCCCATTAAATCCCATTACATCCCATTAAATCCCATTAAATCCCATTATACTCCATATTCCCATTTTTTCATAAGTCAATTCCCTGAAATTCGATGATCCATCTCTTTGTAGGCATCAATGACAAAATCCTATTAAATCCCATGAAATCAAACATTTCCATTTATCAAATGTCAATTCCCATCAAGCTGATGCTTTATCTCATTAATATCTCATGATTATCCGATAATTATCTCAGTAATCTTCCATAAAATCGCGGTTTTTCATCACCATTTTCTTGCGGGGTGCTTTCTCTTATGGGATATATCTCATTATTCTTATATCAAATTAAATGCCAATTGTTCCCATCAAATTCAAAACTTATATCAAATTAAATGCCAATTGTTCCCATAAAATTCAAATCCCATGAATCTCGCATGAAATCCCACTAGAATCCCAATTTTCATCCAGTTTTTCTCCATTTTTCTTCATCCCAAGGCACCAAGAACTGCCGCGTCTGTCGCAGCTCCTTCCGCCACAGCGCCAGCTGCTCCGCCGCCGGCGACGGAGCGGTGTCCTGCAGGACCTGGGAGATCTCCGTGTTGAGCCTGGCGGAACCATCGGAACGTTGGGGAACCCTCTGGTAAACGTTTACATAACTATGGAAAATCACCATTTTTAATGGGAAAATCAACTATTTCGACTGGGCCATTTTCAATAGCTTTTTGTATGTTTGCCAGAGGAAAGGACACACCAAGCTGTGTTTTTCGGATGTTGTAATATATCTGGTTGGTGGTAACTTAACCATCTTGAAAAATATGAAAGTCAGTTGGGATGGATTATCCCATATATTATGATTATTATGGAAAAATGTTCCAAACCACCAACCAGAATATATGTTTTGCTGTGATCTGATGTGTTTTTTTGATGCTTTATCTTATGAACCATCTCGCATGATGTTTGTTTTTTTCAGGATCACTGATGCAACAACTGTGCCACAACTCGTGGTTCGGGGCTTGTTTCGAGCACTCCGTTGTCTCAAATTCCCAGGAGGCACTGATTCGTGGCATCAAGCCGGCACCGCTGATGCTAAAGATAAAACCAGCTTCTGCAGCGGAAAGCTTTCTTTTGTGCGGGACAGCATGTGGCAAGGAGCGCCAGAAAGGGATCCACTCGGCAGGCATTTCCTGGGCATCCCGTTTGTTTCCATCATCATCTTTCTCATCACCTTCATATCCTTCATCATCACCATCATCATCATCATCATCACCTTCATCACCATCATCATCATCATCATCAACATCATCATCATCATCATCATCATCACCATGATCACCATCACCATCGTCATCATCATCATCATCATCATCATCATCATCTTCACCATCATCACCATCATCATCATCATCACCTACATCATCATCATCATCATCATCACCAACATCACCAGCATCACAATCATCACCTTCATCATCATCATGATCATCATCACCTTCATCATCGTCGTCGTCATCGTCGTCATCATCTCATTGTTACCATCATCATCGTCCCCATCATCGTCGTAGTCATCATCATCATCATCACTATCATCAACATCTTCATCATCACCTTCATCATCATCATCATCATCACCACCATCATCACCATCATCATCATCACCTTCATCATCATCATACCCGTCATCATCATCATCACCATAATCACCATCATCATCATCACCTGCATCACCATCATCATTGTCATCACTATCACCATCATCATCACCTTCATCATCATCATCATCACCATCATCATCACCATCATCAACATCATCACCATCATCATCACCATCACCTTCATCATCATCATCATCATCAGCATCATCATCGTCCTCGCCATCACCATGTTAACATCACAGAAACAAAAAACATCACCGTCATCATCATCATCATCATTATCATCATCATCACCTTCATCATCATCATCATCATCCTCATCCTCATCGTCACCATCATCATCATTGTCATCATCATGATCACCGTTTTCATCATCATCGTCGATGTCGTAGTCGTCGTCGTCGTCGTCGTCGTCGTCGGCATCAACACCATCATCGTCGTCGTCATCATCATTGTCATCATCATCGTCATCATCATCATCATCATCATAATGGTCGACGTCGTCATCATCATCATGGTCGACGTCTTCATCATCATCATCATCATTCCCGTCGTCGTTGCCTTCATCATCATGATCATCATCGTCATAAACATCATCATGATTGTCGTCGTCATCATCATCATCGTCAACATCATCGTTATCATCATCACCATCTTCATCCTCATCATTATCATCATCATCATCATCATGGTCGGCGTCATCATCATCATCATCATCGTTATCATCATCATTATCGTCTTCGTCGTCATCATCAACCTCATCATCCTTATCATCACGTCATCATCAAAGTACTAAAAAGAAAACTCATCATCGACATCATCATCATCATCATCACGGTCGACGTCGTCATCATCATCATCATCGTTAACTTCATCATCATCATCGTCCTCGTCATCATCATCATCATCATCATCATCATCTTTATCATCATGTCATCATCAAAGTAATGACAAGGAAGATCACGATCACCATCATCGTCAACATCCTGACCGTCATCATCAACGTCGTAGTCATCATCATCATCGTCGTCGTCGTTACCATCATCATCATCATCATCGTCA
>Ga0126342_10002751_pt1 | contig 28023 bp, 27 predicted proteins | sample Cyp1metagenome_FD_92528 | JGI IMG/M metagenome (GOLD analysis project Ga0126342, IMG submission 92528) | Coral microbial communities from Lord Howe Island, Old Settlement Bay, Australia - Cyphastrea 1 metagenome | ecosystem: Host-associated > Invertebrates > Cnidaria > Coral ... | reverse complement strand
GGTTAATATATGTTAATATACTGTTAATATATGGTTAATATATGTTAATATACTGTTAATATATGGTTAATATATGTTAATATACTGTTAATATATGGTTAATATATGTTAATATACTGTTAAGATATGGTTAATATAATTAATATACTGTTAATATATGGTTAATATATGTTAATATACTGTTAATATATGGTTAATATATGTTAATATACTGTTAAGATATGGTTAATATATGTTAATATACTGTTAATATATGGTTAAAATATGGTTAATATACTGTTAATATATGGTTAATATATGTTAATATACTGTTAATATATGGTTAATATATGTTTATATACTGTTAATATATGGTTAATATATGTTAATATACTGTTAATATATGGTTAATATACTGTTAATATACTGTTAATATATGGTTAATATATGTTAATATACTGTTAAAATATGGTTAATATATGTTAATATACTGTTAAAATATGGTTAATATATGGTTAATATATGGTTAATATATGGTTAATATATGGTTAATATATGGTTAATATATGGTTAATATATGTTAATATACTGTTAATATATGGTTAATATATGTTAATATACTGTTAATATATGGTTAATATATGTTAATATACTGTTAATATATGGTTAATATATGGTTAATATATGTTAATATACTGTTAATATATGGTTAATATACTGTTAATATACTGTTAATATATGGTTAATATATGTTAATATACTGTTAAGATATGGTTAATATATGTTAATATACTGTTAATATATGAATAATATATGGTTAATATATGGTTAATATATGGTTAATATATGGTTAATATATGGTTAATATATGGTTATTATATGATTAATATATGGTTAATATATGGTTAATATATGGTTAATATATGGTTAATATATGGTTAATATATGGTTAATATATGGTTATTATATGGTTAATGATGGTTAATAATTGGTGGTTCAAAAAACATCTTGAAAAATGATAGAGTTCGTCAATGGGAAGGATGACATCCTATATATGAAATGGAAAATAAAAAATGTTTGAAACCACCAACCAGGTTATGAAATGATATGATCATGACGAATGATGAATATACGATGAATCAAAAATATTCATAGATTATGAATGTGCATGAAATGTTATATGAAGTTATGAATCAGTTGTCAATCATGAATGACATAGTATGACCATGGTATGATGAATCTTCAACTTTTCAAATGCTACAATTCCAAATGATCGAAAATTCCAAGATGCCAGGCGCATGCACAGGGCTCTTCTCAGGTCCCTTCACTTTGCGCATCTGGCCGTGGATGATTTTTTTTGGTAACCCTCGGGAACCAAGGGAATCTGAGGGTGAAATTGTAGGTAGATGCTGGTAGATGTGGGTAGCTATTTTTGGACAGACCCATTCCCATATATTTCGATAATCTAAAAAGGCAAAACATATGTGCTAGCAGCTAGCACGGCCCAAACAGTTCAGTTTTCATTTGCATGTCATTTACATTTGCAGGTGACTACTGCGCCGGTGCCTTCTGCTCAAAGAGGATCTTGGTGACCGATTTTGTGAAGGTCTTCTTCTGAGGTTTCCTAAAGCAATATCACGACACATCACGACTGTCACTGGTACAATGTAAAACATATCTGTACAGATTGAGCACAATGTATTCACAATGTATTCACAATGTATTCAGTGCCGGGCAAGACATGGCATGGATATGGCCATCGCATGGACATCTTCTTCAAAGCCATTACCATCAGAGGGGGGGTCCCCCTGGAGCCACTGGAGCCCCCGGAGCCCCACTCTGGGGACACCCACTTGTCCCGGCACACAGGCATAAAGATCCGCTCCACCTGCATCGCTTCGATGGCAGGATACCCTGGCCCTGGCCATGTTTGAAAAATCTATTGCTGCTCTGCCTGCAAGGAGTTTCATGATAATAGATCGTGTTCGGTTTTTTCTATCACAAATACTTCACAAGTAAAGGTCCTGGGTTCCAAGATCGATTCTGTATGTCTCAGTGCCTCCATCCACTCCTCATCATGGATTCGGAGTCCTAAAGCCTGTCTCAAAGCGTGAGCAGGTCACGCTCCCCCCGAACAGTTTGAACAGTAACGGGCACTTTGTGTAGAGTGATCCATATCCCATGACGGATCCATGGTGCTGGTATATATGCTAACATAAAGGGGGTATATTGATGGGATCCATGGAGCACCATATATAGCAGCACCATGGATCCGTCATGGGTATTGATCCATGTTGGATCCAAAAGGTCTGATGAAATTGCCAAGAATTCATCAAAGCCATTGCCAAAATTGCTGCTTTTGTGCCTCCAAACACGGGCGCAGCTGCTGCATGTCATAGATTCCATGCCTCAGACGGTCAGACGGGGACGACCATCTGATTATTTAACATAGCCATGGAAAATGGCTCATAGAAATAGATGGTTTACCTATTAGATTTTCCATGGCTATGTTAGTCATAGCCAAATGGTAAAATAGAACGATACAGAGCTCTGCTGGCCAAAACGGAAAGCCATCTGGTCGGTGCAAGTGGATGTTGTGAGGCACCATCGGGGATGAGTCGCAAGGCGGAACAGAGATGGTCATCGGGTGTGGCCTGAAGACACAGCGTGAAACGTAGGATTGAAAAAAGGACACCAAGATAGCGCCAGATTGAGAAAACAAGAGCTCCGAAACAGATCGAAGATCAGGGGAGAGGTTGAGAAAAAACATGCACGAAATGGTCGTGAAGCAAAGGTTTCAAGCGGATAGGTGAAAGGGATTCGCACCTGAATCAGGACACCTTGCCCTTGTTTGCTTTGCTGTCTATATGTACACATGTGTGTATAGATGTGCGTACATATCATATATATATATATATGTGTGTGTGTGTTTGTATTTCGTTATTTCATTTAAGGATAGGTAGATAGATAGATAGGTAGATAGATAGATAAATAAATAGATAAATAGATAGATAAGATAAGATAGATTAGATTAGATTAGATTGGATTGGATTGGATTGGATTGGATTAGATTAGAAAGATAGATAGATAGATAGATAGATTCATCGAAAGATTCATCGATAGATAGATTCATCGATAGATGGATGGATAGATAGATAGATAGGTAGATAGGTAGATCATTAGTAGATCATTAGTAGATAATTAGTAGATAATTAGTAGATAATATACATAGATAGACGGATGCATAGATGAATAGATGGATACATGGATGGACGGAGAAGCAAATGCCATACTGTTGTGATTCTCGGCCTCGTCCCCCAGCGGCCCTTTTTTTTTTAATTCTGACACGCCTCCCCTTCCCACATGTCCAGGATCCTCCAGTCAGCAGCTGCGCATCTTTTTTTCAGAGATGAACGCCTTCGCTGAGACCAACGAGACCTGACATGGCTGAGACTAAAAATGGGACTTCTGGATGTCTCCCACCCACACCAGAGATAGATGTTGTAGGAATTCCATGCAGCAACATGTGTTTTCTGTCCCTTTTTTCTTGGGTGCTACAAGCATGGTGACAATTTCTTTGGGAGTCGTGGTGGAATCAAAATCTTCAACACAGGCAGCATCTTTCACAACTGTCAACCAGCAGAGACAACAACTGTATTGTCTTCATGATATGACTAAATATCAATATAGTCACAACTTATAACTATATTATATATGTTATAACTACATTATAACGATGTGAACACTACATTAAAACTATAGTATAGCTATATTCTAACTACATGATAACTAAAATAGACCAATAATTTAAGCATTTTGAAACTGCATTATAACGATTTACGTACAACATATCTATATATGTATGTATAAATATAAATATATATATATATACATATACACACACATCTATATTTAAATATTATGCATATATATATATACGTATATATGTGAATATTTAATTACATACTTAAACAATATATATTTAAATACATATTTAGATTATATACAAGCCTGTGTATACTTATCAACATATATACACACCTACATTTGTATATACATGTATCTATATATATATATATATATTTATTATGTATGTATATGTGTATATGTATATATGAGTACATATATCTACATACCGTGTGTATATATATGTATATATATACACATATATATATACATACATATATATATATACATATATATACATACATATATATATATATATGTATATATATACATATATATATATACATGCATATATATACATATATATATACATATTATGTTTCTATCTATCTATCTATCTATCCATCTATAGATACATTCTATGTATATGTACATATATATATATATATATATTTGTATGCCCAGGAGATATACCCTGTTTCCGACCCTCAGATTGCCCAGGCACTTCGTGCAGGTTGTGGCGCCATCTCCGCCATCGGGGCCATCAGGGCCATCGGCATCTGTCAGGAATTTCACCCAGGTTTTTAGGCATCGTCCCTTGGTTTCCAAAATGAAACACACCAGAAAGCCTCTGGTAAAGCTACAAAAAACCATGGAAAATCATCATTCTATCCCTTTTTATTTTTTTGAATAGGCAAATCAACTATTTCAATGGCCAGTTTCAATAGCTATGTAAACGCTTACCAGAGGGTAGAAACCCTGGTTTAGTACAGGATGGGGCCGTCGAGCTCGCGTTCAGTTGCCTTGTAAGTATTTGGAAGTGGCTGAATTCTATGGTTTATGGTAGATAACATAACTATAGTTAATGTTTTTTTTATGGTGTATAAACCAACATATAACTGGGCGGGCCCATCCTGTAGGGGATTTACACTTGACTTATTTGGGACCATAGAATGGGCATGTTTCATATATTGCTGGGATGGGATTAGTGAAAAACATCGGAAATGTCAGCACGAATGTATACGAATATGGGATGATCATCGATGATCCATAGACACCACAGCTTCCGCACGACTTTTCCAAGCAAGATAGCACGCTGCTAGTGTCTACACCGGCGACACCGGCTTCAGAAAGGGCTCGTAGAACTTGGTCGTCATCAACCTATTGCAGATCGCAGGGTCATGGGAAAATCACCACCTGGAAAACATGAGGGTTTGTCTGACAATGGAGTATACCCACAAATTATCAAATATCGATCAGGGTCTGAGTCGGCAACCATTTCTATTTTTATTTCTATCATTTTCTATCCTATTTATCTATCTATCGATCGATCCATCTATCTTTCTTTTCTATCTATCTTTCTACAGATCTCTATGCAAGGTCTCTATGCAAGATCTCTAAAAGGTGTCTCTTGGACATATCTCTTAGTTGCCGACTCATGGTTGCCGACCCAGCCCTCTTGGTTGACATCTAAGCCCGTGAAATAATGTCCAGAGGAGGTGGCAGTTTTGATTTCTTATCAGAAGAAGTTGCCAATCAATGTATTGTCCACAGGGGGTCGCGAATTTAATCTTCCAGAAAGATACGTTGAAGGTAATATCCCGTTCAATGTATTGTCCAGGCGGGGTGGCAGTTTTGATCCCTTATCAGAAGAGATTGAAATTACTATGCCAATCAATATGTTGTCCAGAAGAGGTGGTGGATTTATGTAATCCCTCATGAAAATAAGTTGAAGTTAAACTGGCATTTAATAAAAAAAAATGTGCAGACTGGGGAATTTTTGCTTGCTGAAAATAACTTGGTGTAGTTGCTGACTCGGACGTTCTCGTTTGCTGACTCGTAATTGCTGACTCGGTCAATGTTCATAAAACATCATCAAATGGCAATGTGATGGTGGAAAATGATGAATCAGTGGTTTGAGGGTTACCCTACGTTCAGAGAAACCCTTGAATAACCATAAATGATAAATGCTGCCACTGCCACTATGTTGCAAGATTTCAGCGTCATGACCTTTCGTGACTCGCTCCCAATCTTTGGGGCAAGCCAAAGGGAATGTTAGAGATGGCCGAAACTTGGTATGTTGGAAATTGCTGTGCCAATCTTCTGGTACATGCATTAGATGGTTTCTGCTGCTGGAATTCTCACACTCACTGCGTCATGTGGCACTTGTTTGGCGTAAACAAATTGTGAAGACAAATTGTGAAGTACTTCTCCAAATCTTCCCAATAGCTACAACATCCCACAACTGCCTACATCTCTGCCTACAAGCGTACAACATCTCTGCTGCTGGAGCTATGAATAGCTGGGGCACGTATTTCTGAGTCTCTGCGGACTCAGTCAGCTCTGTCGTCCAGGTGGCAGTGACCGGCCACGCTTTGCTTTTCTGGAAGGAAGCCACCTGTAGCAAGGCCGCCTTTAATCTCAATGGAGGTCCCATGGATGTAGGAATATGTAGGGAGCTAGTCAGCTCGTGTTCTACTGATTTGAACTCACAGACTGAAATGCATCTTTCTCCAGTACTTACTTGCTGGTCTGGTTGCGGACAATCCCATTCTGAAAAACTTGCACCCCTTGACTTGTGGATACAACAATGCCACCAAAAAAGTGAGAAGCTTTACAAAGTTTTTGGCCCAGAGCAGCGTATGTATGATATCTTTAAAAATCCACACAACATCGGAGGATACGATCAACAAGCACCCAAGGTCTAGACTACTCCAATTCATAGATGATCCCAAACGAAGGTGAAGAGCTGGGCCCATGACGCCCTTGTGAATCAGGGTTTTTTCGCAAAACCTGATGTCGCAAGGCTGACGTTTTGATCCATTAAACGGGCGTGTCCAAGGCCCCCAACAATGCGAGAGTCGTGCGGTATCACAGCCAAGTGCTCGTGGCTGAAGATCAACTCCCATTCGGCCTGGAAAATCTGGAAACTGAGACGGTCAGAAATGCTGGGACATCCCGGAGCCAAATGGTCAATATACTGTTAATAATGGTTAATATATGGTTAAATTATATGGTTAATGATGGTTAATAATAATATCTGGTTGGTGGTGCAATGTGCCCATCTTGAAAATATTTGAAAATGATGGAGTTCGTCAATGTTTGAAACCACCAGCCAGCAGGTAACGTGAAAATCAGGAACAATCATCGCCATTTTTGATTCGCAGAAGGTACCTGTAGATCATTGGCGATCTGGCAGTGTGTCAAAACCTTGTACCCCTGTAGTTCACATCAAAATAGCTGGGATTTATGGATGTTCATCCCACTAAAAATGGTATTTTTATAGGTATTGACCCATCCCCATATCTTTGATCAAAAGGACCACCTTTTTGCCCAGCGAGGCCTCAGTCTCCTGCATCAGCAGGGCCTTCTGCTGCTGTCCCAGCTGCGCCATCAACGGCATCTCAGCCTCCAGCTGTAGGGCTGACTTCACCAGCTCCGCCTGGGACGGAGCCCCTTACGCGGGCGGATCACTTAAAAGTCTGTTAATCTGGAAATCTAAGAGCTAAGAGAATATCATGGAATATCCATAACAGACTTTATAGAAAACGTCCATGATGTACCCATGATCTCGTTTGATCTTGTTTGATCTTGTTGGATCTGTGTTTTCTGCGTTCTGCTGAGTTCGACTATGCGCTGATGGCCCCAAAAAATGCGGACATCGCATCACCATCACCTTATCCTCCTGTGGCACAGCGGCGTCCCAAAATATTGGGCCAGCAGCCACCACCACGTCCAGCGGCTGGAGAAAGCTCACCTGATCTGCGTCAACCCCCTGGTACCCTGGTGAACCCTCAAATGGGCAAACTCCAACAACCAAAAGGAAGAATCGGAATTTTCAGCCCCGTCTCAATAGCCCATATGCGAACCATGGTGCTGGAAGATGCACACCAACATTTGCCCTAAAAATCACCCAGTTTTGTAGGTAAGTATACCAGCACCATGGTTCACATATGGGTAGTATCAAGTATTCATCTGGTTGGTGGTATACCTACCCCTCTGAAAAATGATGGAGTGAGTAACAGTTGGGATGTTATTCCATTCCCAACTGAATGGAAAGTCATATATTCGTCATGTTCCAAACATTTCCAGTCAGCACCAACCAGTCATACTATTGCCGCACTACGTACCCTCTGGTAATTTAACATAGCTATTGAAAATGACCATTGATAGTGGATTTTCCCATGAAAAATTGTGATTTTCCATAGCTATGTTAGTTTACCAGAGGGTAGTCCCGGGTGAATCAATGGCAAAAGCATACCACGGTGCCTCCACGAGATTGGCCGTGCTGTAGATCTCGCCCTGCTTGTCGTTCTGATCCCATCGGTAGGGAACAGTGCCCAGCGCGTGGTCCAACATGAATTGGGTGTACCTGGATCTGGCTATGAGTCAAAACCCTGGTACCTAGTGAACCCCAAAATAGATCAAAATAGCTGGGATTTATGGATGTTCATCCCACTAAAAATGTATCTATAGGTATTGACCCATACCCATCTCACTGGCAGAATATGCGAAAAACAAATTGCGCCTATGTTTGTGGGAATATCATGGAATATCATGGAATATCATGAAGAAATCCCCACATATTTTTTGGCCTAAAGAGTGGTACCTCTATTTTAGGATCCTGAAGATCTCCCATTGACAATTGCTGCATCATTTATGGAAGTTTCATGAAGTTATCTGGATGGCAGGAATGTGGCTAGCACTGATTGATCATGATTGATTTATATGGATCGAAGCCTCTGGCTCAAGCAACTCCTAACGTTCTCATCCCAAAAAACCGAAGTCTTGCAAGCTCTCTATCAATTGACAATGTCCCTTTTAGGATGCTCTTTGAGACACAGCTGGAAGGAAGATATCGGAAGATGATCAAGATATGGGGCCCACCCATGGCATCCCATGGCACACATAGCTTTCCAGTCACTCGGTCTCTTCAACCTTTCCAGGTAGGTGACCATCTGCCCAGGATTTAGGTTCCTCAAATGGTCACAAATTATGCCACTGTCCTTCTGAACAAAAAAGAACCTGTTGCTTCAGTGAACTATCTGCGTAGCAAAAAATCATGCTGTGTTGCATTCTCTGACTTCGCTTGATGATCTTGATGCACAAGATGAACTTGCGCGCAGTCAGCTCTTGCAGACGTTCAAAAAACCATACACTTGGGGACAATCATGTCCTTTTGGTAAAAATAGAGGGGGCCGGTTTGGTATACCATCTATCATCATTTAGCTGTTGTGAAAGGGGTAAACATGACATCATCATGACATCTATGGTTGGGGAGTGTGATATGTGTGATGCTGTGATGCATCATTCAATCGTTGGGTGGACCTGGACATGTGGGCATTGTACTCCGCGAGGGTCTCTTCGCTTCCCAGCACCTGATGACCCCGCGACGGTGACGAGACCCTTAGGATCCTTTACCTTAGCGAACTGGAAAATGGCCCAGTCGAAATAGTGGATTTACCCATTGATAGCATGGTGGATCTTTCCATCGTTTTTGGTAGGTTTACCATTTCGGGTTGGTTTTTCAGCTGTGACCTGTGTGCTCATATTCCTGGGTTTTTCACCGTTTCCACGATTGGAATCAAAGGGATTTTCCAAGATCTGTCCCCAAATCATAGACTATTCACTTCTATTAGATCTACTAGTCAATGGGAAGGATTATCCCATATATTATGGAAAATAAAATTCATGTTTGAAACCACCAACCAGCTATTCACTTAGGCTTCTTATGACTTTGTCAAGAACGGCCCAAGGGCAGCTTTTGAACCTTGAAGACTTTCACTGGCGACAAAGTCATCTCCTCACACTGAGAATCTCTGCTGCCCCTTTCATGCTCACTTCTTTGCTGCAGCTGAGCCCAATTGTTGAGAACCAACTCTGTGACCATTGGAAAATGTTGAGTTTTCAGACTGATGTGGAGGATTTTCTGAGCTAAATCTACAGATGTATTTCACTCCAGTCCCAACAGGAAGTGACATCCGAGGCGTTCCGTTCGCCTCTCCTCAATTCGCACATCCTCTGGTGCCGTCCCCATCAGCGGAGTGCTGATTTGTCAAGCCATCGCACCGGGGAACGTTTTGCCGCTAAAAAGCCGCTGTCAGACGTCATGTGGGATCTATGTGGAATCGCACTGCTTAGACCAAAGGAAAAAAACAGGTACAGTACTTTGTATTGCAATGTATTATGAAATTATGACTGATAAAAGTGATTCTATTGGCATACTATCTATAAAACTGCTTAGAATACTCATGGCTGGTGTACTACTGTTTTTCTCGTCTTTGAAACCTTCACAATTCATGTTCGGGGAGTCAACCATCCTCACAAGCTGTTGAGCAGATGGCCGCACATGTTAGAGGGAAAGCATCTAGTCGACACCGGACATGTCCCCTTAAAAAATGGGCCATAACAACCAATCACCTGTGCGATCATCATCCTTACTCGCCTTAAGATGCCTTAAGGATCCTTAAGGTAACAAATAATCAGACAACAAAAAGATATCATTATATCATCCACTATGGATAATACATAAGATAATCATCCAGTAAGATACTGGTTGGTGGTTTTAAGCATCTTGAAAATATGAGTTCGAGTTCGTCAATGGGAAGGATGAATTATCCCAGATATGAAATGGAAAATAAAATTCAAAATTTGAAACCACCAACCAGGATACCCTCTGGTAATTTAACATAACTATGGAAAGATCACCATGTTTAATGGGAAAATCCACTATAAATGGCCATTTTCAATAGCTATTTTGACATAACCAGAGGGTAATGGATAAGATACTCATCCATTGTCATGATATCTTGCCACAGCGCACCTCTTTGGACTGCCAGGTGGCTGCCGCCCAGATGCCGCCGCTGCCACCCAAGGCCAAGGCACCCCCCAAGGCCAGCGCGGGAGAGACCCTGAGATCAGCCATAAGATCTGCTAAACACATGGAAATCCGTGGAAATCCATGGAAATCCATCGTGTCAAACACGTGAAATCCATGATGGAATCCTCGACTGTTGCTTTTGGCAGAAGCTTCAGGCTTGAAGGGGCAGTCAGGATTGCTCACATCTACCATACAAGTCCTGGTGCTACATGACCAGCAGGCTCATCGTTGCCAGGAAAGTTTATAGCTTTCGTACATGTTTCAACCATGACTTCCCATAAACCCATAAACCTCACCAGATACAGTATGGCAAGATATGACAAGTGTTCTGATTGGAACACAGAGGAACAACAGATCCAAAGGTGTCATATCATTTCACGGCCACATCCAGATCCAGCCTGGCCGTGGGCTGGACGCTCGTGGAACTCGTGGAAGCTTGGTGCACGTCTGGCCGAACCTTGCAGCTCACAGACTAGACCTGGGCCCATCCTGGACCAGGGTCATTTTCTAATCAGCATCATTGGCTCCGATAAACGAATTATTTGCTCCATTTGATAGAAAAGATTGACTTCTCAGAGATGTGAAATGATCATGGCTATGATCATGGCTGGAAAGAAGATATGGAATTGACAGTTACTATAGTGATTTACGTAGGTGCCTATGGGCTTTCGGACAATGCATCCCTTCGGCCCTTCAAATAAAACCACCCAATCCCAACCATCACTCTGGAAACCAGGGCTGTGTGTGATCTACTGTTCAATATTCAGGGATCAAGGAGGGCACCTTTACATATGCAAGGGCTGCAATGTTATCAATGTTCGAGACCTAGACATGCTTTATATATTATCCAATCATATTCAATCCATCCACTTTCTCAGCATCAATCTATTCCTCTGCAGTTGGGAGTGGAACCGAATTAGGGTGGCCACCCTGCTGACCACCCTGCTGACCACCCGCAACCGCAGCAACGCAACCTGCGGCACTGTCGAATCAACTCCACCATGGCGGCTGATCGGCCCTGGACCACTCGTTTCCGCAGCTGATCTGGCTCTGCGCGGAGCTCGTTTCCGCGCCTATGGCTGGGTGGCGTGGCTCGATATGGCTCGATATCGTGGGATATCTGGGGTCGTGAATCCTGATAGGTGGCATGATGTGGGATGCGAAGTCTACCAGCTGGTTATGACTAACAGTTCGCCATGGTTAAAATCACCATGCTATTTTCATAGGTAAACCATCTATTTCGATTAGTGATTAGGGCCATCGACAAACCATGGCGAAGTGTTAGTCATAACCAGGCCGGGTAACAAAATCTGAATGTTCTGAATGCGTGTTTTGTCTGTGCGGCTTGGTTTTCAACACCGGTTTTCACCGATCGTCACACCTGGCTCGAAAGATGCTGCACCAGCCAAGGCTCCAGGATCTACAGGGACTCCAGGAATTGGTCCTATCAGAAAGCAACATCGAAATATCTCAGGCTTTGGTCAATGTCCTATTTGTGAAAACATCACCAAGAAAAGGGAATATATATATATATATATATTATATTCCACAATCCACAGCAAATACTTCTTCAAGTGATGTTCAAAATCTCCCAACACAAGACATTTTCCAACCCCTGTATCATGTCAAATATCATAGCCCTAGGCGCTAAGTCGAATTAAGATGTATTTTTAACATTTTTTTAACAATCATATACTAAGTCGATCTAAGTCATCAAATAGTCATCAAATCACTTCGTCAAACGAAAATCAAATCCACCAAATTGCCGCCTCGACCAACGAAAATTCTGTCGCTGGGGCTCTGCCAGACGCAGGCGTAGGGCACGTAGGGCATCGGCCGAGAGGTCCAGGAAAGACATCGAAACCTGCCGTCTGGCAGACTTTGGCCATAACTCTAGGGTGAATAATGCAGGATAAAATTGATGTAAATAAATGTAAATAATACTATGTAATCTTGAAATATCTTAGACATCTTAAATCAATTTAAAATCGACTTGGCATTTGTGGAATTGGGTGTTTTTTTTTCTCGAGATATATGGCCCAAAATGGCCCATTTTATGGGTGCCTTCTGACGCGTCTCACCGGAACACTTGATGGGCCAGGAACGTGCGAAACCCATTGGATCAGCAAGTGGTCCGACGTGGTCCGTTGAACGCCTTCGGATTGGATTTCGCTGTTTTGATAGGGTACCCATGGGTATCCCAAAATCCAATGGTATGTATTGGTATGTATGTCATCATTTTTCCACACTGAAATCAATTACCCTCTGGTAAACTAACATAACTATGGAAAATCACAATTTTTAATGGGTAAATCCACTATAAATGGTGATTTTCAATAGCTATGTTAGTTTACCAGAGGGTAAAATTGTTACTTTCTGGGCACACCCCACTTTTAGATAAAACCGTTTCAGGACAAGCCGTTTCAGCCCAGCCCCACCTTCCGAAGCATTCCCGTGGCACTGACGCTAATCCAGTAGCGATAGCGCTGCCGCAGAAGCACCAAGAAGGCAGCGTGCGGCATCTGCACGGCTCTACAGCTGGGAAATAGCAAGCAGCTAACCAGTTTCAGAAAAAACCATGGTTTCTTGGAGTGATCCCCAGCGTGACATAGTTTCTGACATTTTATCTTACATATATATATAATTATATATATATATATAATTATATGTTGACTTTCTGTCTGGCATGTTCCGGCATTTATTCTGACATAATAGCTGACATCGTATCTGGCGCTATATCTGACGTTGTATCTTACACCCTTTATGGCATTTGATTTGGCATTCTATCTGACATACATCCGGACATTCAATCTGGCATTCTATCTTGCATTTTATCTGACGTATTTTGAAGCACAGGTAATGACATATACTACCCGACATGTTAGTTTGCAAAAAATCTGACATATGTTATCACACAAAATTCTGCTATACTATCTCACATTTTATCCAACAAATATCCTGGCATTCTATCTCACATATATTCTGACGTTCTTCTATCTGGCATTTTACCTCTCGACTAGTCTGACACTCTATCTGACATAAATTCTGCCATTTATTCTAACACTCTATCTGATTCTGATGTATATATATATATTCCGACATTCTGCCTGGCATATTTGCTGACATTCTGACATCTGATCTGACATTTATTCTGACACACAATCTGACACATGTTATCTGACATGCATTCCGACATTTGTTCTGACATAATCTTTGACAGTGTACATGGCATTATGTCTGACCTTGTTATCCGACATCCTTTCTGGCATTTGATCTGGCAGTCTATCTGACATATATCCGGACATTCTATCTGGGGTTTTATCTATGGCAGGGCCCAGAGAGCTGGCGAGCTCGCAATAGAGTGCATGTGTGTGTGTGTCAGTGTGTGTTTGTTGGTTGTTGTGTGCGGGATTTCTTGTTAAAATCTAGAAGCCCTCACCTGCCAGGTGGGGAAAAAAAACAAGAAAGTGCGATGTGCCCCACAAAGTTCATAGGCCTGCTTGCAATACCAATCTGTTATGGTATTTCTTGATTTTTCTAGGCCCACATGTTTCCCAATGGAAACCCAATTTGTTCCCACTCAAACCCTGGAACACCCCAGAAAACCCTAAATAAAATCATGGGAAATCCCAATCAAATCCTTGGCAATCCAGCACAATTCACACATGCTTTCTCTCTTCCAAGTTAGGCAGCTAATGAAGGCCACCGACAGCTGCCCCAAGGACACATGCTGAGGTAGGCCCATTTTCATGGCATTCCCATTGCCCCATGACCAAGCCCACCAAGCCCACCCATGAATGACATCGAATGGGTGGGATGGTGCAAGTAATCCTTTGGGAGTGAACATTTTCCAGGAATGCCCTTTCTCTTGGAGGTGGGCATCTTGCCTTGACCCAAATGGCGAGGCTTGGACTGAACCCATTCATTCAATCAGCAACTCATGTCATCATCCATTGTCATCTGAATATGTCATCCCACGCGCCCTGATTGCTTTAGCCTTAAGAAAAACCTACAAAAAGCCAACAAAACCAATCAAAATCTTATGGGGTCCATTTGGTGTTTCTTGGTTTGTTTGAATTGTTTCATGGTGTTTTGGTGGGATTATAGTGGTGTGTTTTTTTGCCAAAAAGACCCCTAGGCCCAGAGAGTACCCTAAGCCCTAAGCAGGTGTTAGAGTCTCAGGCCTGCGGGCGATTAAAAGCTCGGCTGTACAGCAGATGTAGGTTCCAAGCGAATTCCGGGATGGGCATGTTGTACCACCTCATTACCTTGGTAACACGTCACAGGAAAGCAAGTTACTCTGCAAGTCACTACAAACATGAGGATTGAAAGCCAGTGACAGGGGTCACTAAGTCAGTGTTAAAGCAGCAGCTTCACAGCTTGATATGATGTGTATGTAATATATATATATATATATAATTATATATATATTGCAAGTACAGTATAGAGTAAATACTAGTACATATATGTAACATGATTGTAAATCGTTGTGACTCCATTTCCCCTGCTTCCACACCCATCCTTTTCAGTATGCATAGCTCTGCGCAGCTGGTCGCTGGTCCAAGGTGCTTGAGACTGGCCTTGCTTCACCCACTGCCGCGCTTGGCTGGTGCCTCTCGGATGCTCTGTGATGGTGAAACCGACTGAAACCTGACGGAAATTTCCATTTCCAAACGAAGCCTATCTGAAACGCAAGGCATAAAAACAATTCAAAACACCAGGCCCTTAACGTGAACTGTCTATCCAAATCCAACACGATCACGCCATGTATTTGTGTAACTGTAACTCGTCTTTAGTCAAGGCTATTCCGGGACGTATCATTTGAAGCCGAGTTTCTGTTGAACGCATGAAACATGTGAAAAAAGGGGGAAAAAAAGGAACTTTGAGAAACTATGACAATTGTGGGCAAAATAATAATAAACCACCCATGACTGGGAATGGTAAACATACCGTAACATAAAACCTATAAAAATGGTGATGACATGTGATTTTTCTGGGGGATGGTAAACATATGACATTGTTTGACCCACAGTAATTGTGTTTCATCTTGTTTCTGTTGACTTTAAGTGTCCCTGTTTCAATTCTTCATGGCGCTTCGCCGACCTGACCAAGCTGACCAAGCTTCAGCTCCGGCTGGGGAAGTCTTGGGACCTCGACCATCGTGACCTGCACCCAGGTCTGTCAGTGGTTTGACAAGCCCCACAACCACTAAAAACCATCATTAAACACCCCCTTTAGCCCCATTAAATCATGTTAAACCCCCCATTAGTCACCATTAAATCAAGATGAAACACCCAAGTCACTCTTGGAAGATGTTGGAAGAATCAGGTCTGTCAGTGGTTTGACAAGCCCTAAAAAGATCAAGATGATCAGCTGGGTTTGTCCTTCTGGCTGTGCATCAAACTGACACCAATAATCATCCCGCTAGGCTCGACATTTTTCAAAATCTCTGGCAAAAAGGTTGAAAAATCAGCTACTCCAAACGGCAACCCATGGGTTGCTGGATGTTGCTGGATGTTGCTGGATGTTGGATGTTGGATGTTGATGATTTATGCATGTTACCCTCTGGTAAACATACAAAAAACCTATGGAAAATCACCATGCTATCAATGGGAAAATCAACATAAATCAACTATAAATGGCCATGTTCAATAGCTTTTTGTCATTTTGATGCCCAGTGAGATGCACAAATTCTCACATGCACACCCCCCATCCGTGGACCTCCACGAGCTCGCCGCGGCGAGTCAAGCGCCACATCGTAGGCCTTTCGCTTCACTGGGTCGCCAAGCACATCATAGGCCTCAGGTGAAATGCTGGTCGGGATAGAAAGCCACTGTCAAAACCATTGAAATGGATGTCGATTCTTGTGATATAGTGATATGGTGTGATATGACCCGTAGGATCCATGTATGCTATATATGCTAACATTTACCATCAATATACCCCAAATGTTAGCATATATAGCATACATGGATCCTATGGGTGATGTGAGTCGATTCACCAACTGTTTGTGATACACACTAGTCGAGACCTGGGAGCTGACACGAGAGGATGGTAAACCAACGCAGAAACCAACGCAGAAATCTTTGCTTTGAACCTCCAATTATCTATAGATACCATAAAATCCATAAAATGATCAAAACATTCAAAAGCCAATTAGTTAACCTTAAAAGGTTTTTGAACTTTTCGTATACGCTGCACGAATCCTCTTCGCACACAGCCGTGCGACCTCCTGTACACGTTGGAATTCTTGGGCGTCGCCGCCCAAATCAGGATGTAGGAGTCGTGCTCGCTCAAGGTATGCCTGGCGAGGCCAGTGTTCTTTATGGATTCGGCCTGTGCGGCTGCCACTGAATCACAATGAATCACAATGAATCTACCATCTGGTTATTTAACATAGCCATGGAAAATCCCTTATAAATGGAGGTTTATAGCTGGGAACATCATCTATAAATGGGCCATTTTCAATAGCCAACCGTTAAATAACCAGAGGGTAAATCTAAAATCATGGAAGTCACTGTTGAAAAACTCAATTCGTAGATCCTTCGCTCCGCAATGCTCCGCATTTCATAGGGAACATGGAGGAACACGGAGGAATATTCAATGACCATTTCAGGATAGATTGGAGGTACCTACCATATATAAGGCCTATTTTTTAGGCCTATGTAAGGGAATATCCCCACAAAATATGGCCTGAAAAATGGTACAGTGCCTCCATTTTAGGATCCTGGAGATCTCCCATTGAAATATGGAGGGTAGTCAAGACTCTCTCGCCTGTCGGATCTCTTGGGCTGTGGCACCAGGTGCGAGCTGCAGCGCGGCATAGTATGCCATGGTGACCAAGGTTTGTGTCTGAGATGTGCTGTAGAAATGGCTTGAAATATCTTGAAATGGCACCGCACCCTCTGGATTGGAACAAAAGATCGTGTGAAAGAAACTCACCCAGCAGATCAAATGGGGGTGAAAGGTGATCGCAGGACTCTACAGAATCTCAGAGGGCAAAGACATCAGAATTGGGGTTACGACATATTCAAAGCATTTCAAAGCCATGCTGGGTTTAATGTATGGACGCTGTCTTCTTCTGCTCCAACGTTTTTCTCAGTCGTCTACCTAGGGCAGATAAGTTGTTTCCTTCCAAACCCAGCACCATGTGGAAGAAGCCGAAATCGAATTGGAAGCAATTCATGAAGCTTGAGCAGAAAAAAGCTAATAGAAGTACCCACTACAAGCCGCTACAAACACTCCTGGAGTACACACAAGCTGAAGCCCTTTCTCAAAGGCTGGCAAGGTTGGCTCCATCTTGCAGTCTCCCAACTGAAGCATAAGATTGCTGAATTTCTCAAAATGGAAAGTCTCAGAATCCACTATTCGAATAGTGTAAACTCAATCACCAACCGACTCCATGTCGATGCTTCAATCCACTTCGGGCGTGATTGCCAGGATCTCTCAGATCTACCAAAGATTTGCAACCTTACATGGACCGTATCTCTTTCCAAAGACATTTTGGGCACTAACGGTCAGTGGGGCGTCCCAATTGAAAACTTTGAACCCCTGAAGACTGCGGCCATGATGAAGACATAAAAGATATACACTCTTAATCAAAACATATTTACTGATACATCCCCAATCGCACCAGCTTCTTTTGACGGTCAGGCATGGGTTTCATCGTCATCAAAGTCCATACACAGGATGGCCTCACATGCTGGCGCTACCTCATCAAACGGAGATCTTGATTGGCGCCAGTCGTTGATAAAGATCGTGTTGGCAGGTGTCACTGGGTTGATCACCAGACTGCAGAGCAGTTTCGTGGAGTCTGTAGCCAGGCAAAAGCTCCTGGCATCTCGTGGCAATTTCAACTGGCTTCTCTCTGGTGGAGCGATTTAGATCGAGATCCAAATTGCAGTGCGTTTCGGGAAGCACAGCATGAGGATGACATCGGATGTCCGACTTGTGACTTGTGGTTGTATCATGTTGTATCACGAACGGCATCATTTGCCAGAATTCTCACTGGGCACGTGAAAAACCGAGGTTTTTTAACAACAATACCCTCTGGTAAACTAACATAGCTATTGAAAATGGCCATTTGTAGTGGATTTTCCCATTAAAAATGGTGGATCTTTCCATAGTTATGTAAACGTTTACCAGAGGGTATATGACGTATATGTTATTTCCCAGCAAAACGATCGGTGGATATAGAGGATACCTTGACAATCCCCGATCTGGGGGGTTGGGGATCCCCTTTATCGCTGGTTGCTTCATGAAATGTGGAAATTTCCATCGAAATAACAATGGATGATAACTAGGGGTAGCCTCATATCCCATGTGCTACACCTACAAAACTGGGCCATAAAATTGGGGTAAATATATGTAGGTGTGCATATTCCAGCACCATGGGCTTCGCGAGCATCTGGGTATTAGGAAAGCTGCTCCCATCAAGCCATCACTGATCCCCACCTGGCTCTGCTCTGGTCGGCCTGATCCTGAGGATCCAAGTCCTCCAGGCTCGAGAGGCCGCGGAAGCCCCACAGAGGGGAACCACTTCGCATGCTCCAAACAGCCACACGGCCATCGGAAGCACCTAGCAGAACGGTTCGCACTTCGCAGTTGGATGAATGAATCGCTTCACCGAAACAGTTGGAGATAGATAGATCCCGGCCCGAAACAGATTGACGATAGAGGCTCACTATGTAGGTATCCATGAATACTTAGTATCACCCAAGAGTTCAGGCATTGCCAATAATATAAATCAATAATGGTTTGCGTCCCCAAACAACACAAACATCGAAGATTTCAGAGGCTCCAGGGTGGCAAGCAACTTGCTAACAGTTGTAGCATCCTTTTTGGCAACCTGATGCAACCTGGCCACTGCTCAGGAAGAGATCATCTGATAACATCCTCAAATCTTGCACATTGCTTGAGTGGAAGGGCTTGCAAATCAAAGCATCGCGCCCTTGACGCAGGATCTTCACTTGTCCATCTTCGAAGCCAACGATCAGCGTCTCCGATTGGAAGGCTAGAGCAGTCACAGCCTTAAGTTTTGAACATCAAAGTTAACATGTTTAATAAACAAAATTATTGCATATAACCTAACGTAGCATAACATAATAATCTAATATAATGTATAATATAATGTAATGTAATATAGTAAAATAATGTAATGTACTATAATGTAATGTAATATAATAAAATATACTATAATATAATATATAACACAATGTAATATAATATAATATAATATAATATAATATAATGTAAAATTGTGTAATATCATGTAATATAAAGATATGTGTTTATATTCATATAATATCGCAATATGAGCATCTCATAGTTTCTCACATGTTATACTCGCCATTTCGTATGACTCTTTGCAGCAAGGTGGCCTTTGGGGACCGGTCTAAGAGTCTAAGCCTAGCAACTCCAGACTCTGATGGTGGAAGGGACATGGAATCTGCGCACTTTCCGTCAATCATCACGACCTTCCTCACAGAGCCATCTTTGAAGCCGACAAAAACCCCTTGAGATCCTTGAGCAGCAGCGCACAAACAGAGAGGTACGCCCAAGAAACGCGTGCTGCTGGATGGATGGATGACATCGACAGAATCGACATCAGGATCTTTCAGGCTCCAGAAGGACACAGAGCCGTCACAGCTGCTGCTGATCATCATATCCCCTGACAAGATCAATCCAGTGACCGCAGCGCTGTGAGCACAGCTGGCACAGCCGCCGTCGATGAAGCTGATGTCAGGATGGGTTCTATACCCCCAGGAGCCTGGGAACTTGCTTTTCCAAGCATGCAATCGGCCCCTCAAGTCCCCTGCGACCAGCAGTTCTCCACCCTCATCGAAGTGAAGTAAGCTAATCGGAGAGGGCACATGCGATCCGACGAAATACTCACCTTAAACATCCCCCGGGGAGGTGTACCCAATTACAACTAACATCAACTAACCCAAGACGCATCCAAGACGTGTCCAAAGATGTCCAAAGCAACAAGTTAAATCAGAACTGGCTCCAACTTGTTTGGAAACTGAAGGGGCCACTTCATGCCTTCATAGCCTTCATAGCCTTCATGCTATTTGAATATAGTTGAATGAGTGAAAGAAAATCGGAATATCACCAAAGGGACAGCCAAGTTCAGAACATCATTCAATGGCCATTTCAGGATCCTAAATTGGAGGTACCTACCATATATAAGGCCTATTTTTCAGGCCTAAATTTCAGGGAATATCCCCACAATTCATATGGCCTAAAAAATATCTTATATGGTACTAACGTACCTCCATCAATTGGATCCTGAAGATCTCCCATTGAAATACCCATAGGATCCATGTATGCTATATATGGTAACATTTACCATCAATATACCCCCAATGTTAGCATATATACCATACATGGATCCCATTGAAATATGGAATATTGTGGAGATGTGTGGAGTTTTTTTCGAGTCGCCAACTTTGGCTCCACTGCGTAGGTCCACCACGCGAATTCGACCGCAGCTGGTGCCGAAGCACAGGCTCTCGCCCCTCAAGGCCATCGAAGTGATTGAACCTTGGCGGATGGTGATGCTGCAGTCCTAAAAAAACTGGCTCTTCATTTTTGTGGCTTGGTCTGGCTTGGTGGGTCTGTTCCAACGAAAAAAAACTTAAAATCATAGAAAAATCTGTTCCTAAAAGATCTCTTAAAATCTATCATGTTAATGAATCAAATATAATATTATCAAACCATATGAAACATCAAAAAAAACATATCTATTCAAAATATCTGAAAAATGTGACTATCCTTTTCACCTCCACCTGGTCATGGCGTCATGGCCAAGGCACTGGCTTCATGGCATACAACCCGTAGCTTTCCAGCTCCGCAGCGCCATGCGCTGGCGGCGCTGGCGTCCACGTTCTTCGACGATGGGGGCCCGATACGTGACACGAAGGCTTCCCAATGTCGACCGTCCTGATCTAGCTGGACACCTCAGGATATCGTAAAACTCCAGCAGAATGACAGCTGGAAACTTCAGACGGCTTATCCAGCTAGAGAACCAGGACATTCTGGACATGTTCGGATGATTTCGCAGAAGTCTCACATAAAATTCACTGATTTCTTCAATCTATCATAGTCAGATATAGTCAGCCTTGGAGTGTCTGAAGGTTTCACCAGTTTCACCGAAGTTTCACCCGTTGGCCTAGAGACTTCTCTGAGGTGCAAGTGCACCCTCAGCTTTCCGCCTGACGCGCGCAGAATTTTGCGCTAAGCGCAGACACAACGCCAAACCGACGCCCAGCTGCACCTAGGACAAGTTGCGCACTTCACACTGCGTGCTTGGAGGTGCTTCTGGAGCATGAAGTCAAAAAGTCAGAAAAAAGATTGAAATGAAAAAGATACTCATGGCTGGTTGCCCATCAATTGCAGACACAAAGCTGGAAACCTCCGAACAAGAGGTTTTCCAAAGTGCCCTACCTTAAAAAAATCAGCTAAACAGGCTGATGGTCTGGTATTGGTTGCTTCTCCGGAAGTCTCCTACGATGTCTATTACAGAGTGCCTCTCTGTTTCAACCTAGCGAAATTTGGAGAAACTTGGTCAGATGTCAGAAGTGAAACAGTTCCTCCAAGAAACATTGTGTCTTGGCAAGTGGGTCACAAGAACAGAAGGACCCGACGCTCGGACCCCTGCCACAACGTGGGGTTTCACTGCCAGAGAAGGACATGGCACTGGAAACACAACGGAGGCCATTGAGTGAGCCGCAACGCGTCTTGTTGAAGCCATGCCTGTCCATGTCTATCAGTTCTATCCATGTCACTACAACTTGACCTGCTCATGGGCTGTAGTTGAAGCATGGGGCATTTGTTACTATCCTGTTGGAGCTTGGTCTTGGAAGGCGGCAGAAGCTTCAAGTGAGACCTGTCAGCAAAGTAGTGAAGCTTGAGACTTTTAGGTGCCCAGAACCAACCCATCCATTCAAGTGTATAAACTCGTGCCCAGAACGAACAAAAACCCAAAACATCAAGTCTGAGAAGAAGGCTCGTCTAAGGAGCGGCTGAACCAGTACTCTAGGTCCTGAGGCCATCGCAACTCGCAAGTTGGCCAAATTTGCAAGTCTCTGACCGTCCGAAGCTGTAAAGGATGATCAAAAATCATGAAAAACTCATCTGGTTGGTGGTATACCTACCCCTCTGAAAAATATGAATTCGTCAGTTGGGATGATGACATTCCCAATATATGGAAAAATCATCCAAATGTTCCAAACCACCAACCAGTCATGAACAGTCTCAGAAATGTGGTGTCATGGTGCAATGTGTGACTTTTCAAAACGTGACCCAGCATGGCCCAGCCTGTCTCTTAGCCAATGCGATTGCCTCTGCGGCTCACCATGTCACCATCTCCACAGAATACATGTTGAATTGCCCAAATCCGTGGGGTGAAAGCGGCTTGGGTGACATCACATTTATTCAAAGGTTTGACCCACGCTCTTGGCATCCGTTGGATGGATTTCAATAACTGTTTCCAGTAGAAATATCTTGGTAAGCCTTGGGTCCCTCTATCTGGGCAGTTGGTTCCTCTTCTACCCGTGCTTAATATGCTCATGTCCACCTTTGTCTCAAAAACAGGTTAAAAAACACATCAGTAAGCCACACATCCTTGATGAAGGGAAGGATAATACAAAATGATGATGTGTCATGTCGAGCAAAATCATCTTTTCATCTGGCGCTTTAAAGATGTCAGCTTTGGGAATTCAAGAATATCTTTCTGCAAGTCATTCTTTCAAAGCTTTGTTTTGGCATGGTTTTGCGCTTGCATGTCACTTACTCAGTATTGGCATTGCAATTTCAATCGGAACTTTGTATATTGTATATGTATGTTATAATATATATATATATATTATAAATATATGATAATATATGTATTATATATATATATATAACTATATATATATAAGTATATTCTGTGTGGGTGTCTTCCTTCTAAATTGCCGGGATTTGATCCCATGAGAAAAATCGAAAAATTTCCTCCGCGCTCCAAAACGGGCAGGGCCGCACCTCCCAGATCTTGGGGACCAGCTGAGAAATGACGTAAAAGTCCAGGCCGTTCTGGGGGAATGGCGATTTTTTTGTGACGCAAAACACTGAGCCAGGAAAACACCATTTCCCATGACGGATCCATGTAATTATGCTCTATATATATATATATGGATCCCATCATTGTAACACCATACCCTATTGGGGGTATATATGCTATATATGGTGCTCCATGGATCCCATCAATATACCCCATTTATGTTAGCATTAATATAGCAGCACCAGCCGGATCCGTCATGGGAAATGCTGTGTTAAATGCTGTGTACGCTTACGGTGTACCATGCTGTACCTTTCAAATGAACGAACATGAATGAACATGAATGAAGCACCAGCCAATGCCGAATCAGAATTTCAACTGGAAGGTCCGGAATCGCTGAAAAACTCCGGCTTCAAAGTGCCTGTTGAAATATCTCACCCCACCTGTTGAGGCTGGGCGCTTTGCAGCACTTCCGTCATCGCACGCTTTTCCTTGGGCCGATGATTTTTATCGGGCATCCCAGGGCCAGTCGCCAAGAGGATGATCGATTCATGGATCAGAATTCCCAAGAGCTGGGACCTGGGGAGCCCCTACTGGAGGCAAGCTGGGATGGATGCCAATATCTGCCAGGCAGGATCTCACATCTTTCATCGGCAGTTCACCTGAAGGGAGAAAGAAACTTGCTCCATTTTTTGGGTGAAGTAGGGATAGACATTGCCCGGCATCTAAATGAGCAACCAGCTCATTACTGAGAACCAATCCGCAGAGCACAGCCAAGATCACAACTCGGATCCAAATTTTGGGAAGCAGACATCGACTTAATCAGTTCTGAAGTGCCAGTGGTGTGTGGTTTCCAAGTTTCGACCTAGTTGCCTAATGTTGCCTATAAATAGTTGTGTAATGCGGAGATGCGTGTGCAGATGCGTTTCATTAATCAGATCGGATCTGATCCTATCTGATGCGTCTTGACGGGGTCTTGTAAAAACCCAGAGCCCTTTCAAATGGTTTTTTCACACGTTGTCGTTTTTTTTTTCCTCTTATCGTTTTTCCAAGTGCTGGCTAAAAACACCTTGACCAAAGGATTCACATGAGCGAGGAAAGGGAAAAGGAAAAGGAATAGGAAGAGTAAAGGAAGGGAAAGGAAAGAATAGGAAAGGGAAAGGGAAAGGAACAAGAAAGAGAAAGGGAAAGCAAAAGAAAAACGAAAGGAAAAGAAAAGGAAAAGGAATAGGAAAGGAAAATAAAAAAGGAAAGAAAAAGAAAAAGGAAAAAGGAAAGGAGAAGGAAAAGGAAGAGTAAAGGAAGAGAAAGGAAAAAGGACAGGAAAGGGAGAAAAGGGAAAAAAAAAAGGCCGTGTCTCACGCGGACCATTTTTGACGTCAAAAGTTGTCGTTTTCGTTTTCGTTTTGTGGTCGTTCGTGAATCCCGACAACAAACAATGAAATGAAGAAACCAAAAACACTATAATAGCTGCAGAACGACGGACAAATGGAAAAAAACATTGGATTTTAAGAGTCTGGACACAAATCATTAACAGAACCAACGTTCAACTTTAATATCGTTTGTTTGTTCCTCTTATCGTTTTTCCCAGTGAAAGCTAAAAATGGCTCATGGGGGATCATGGAAGACTAAACAAATAGGTGCGAGGTTTTTACAAACTCCTGTATTTTATACATTTTTATACATGTGTACTATGTTCATGTGTAAATATATACATTAAATATTAGTACTATGTGCATGTCTAACGATGTCCAACGTTTGCACACAGATTTTATGAGTTCCACATGTACTCCAGACATTTCGCAATCTCCCAGACCTTCATCTTCTCGGTCATAACGTCTGAAGGCTTCCAAGAGGAGCTGTCCCTGATTTCCGGGTTCGGGAACTCGGACGGGAACATTCTGCCAAAGGTCTGCGCCCTGAAAATCTGAAAACGGGAAAATCATGGAAAATCGATCAGGCGAACAAGAATCAATCTCTCGAGACTCTCGAGCCATGTTTAAAGCTATATATGTCTTGAATTGTCTTGATACTTTTAGCATCTTTAAAATATATCCAGAATCCAGAATCCAGAAATAAAAACCAATCTCCAGTCGACTGCTACGGCATTCCCGGCATTGAAAAAGCTGCTGGGCCATGGCTGGTGGGGCCATGGCTGGTGGGGCGCCCCTCGCCGTGCGCCGTGCCTCCGCAGTGTCTGCTGCCTCCGGCGGCCGTCGCACGGAGCTGGTTTTGGAGCTGCGGCGAGGCACCTCCGACTCGGTACTGCTCTCCTGCGAGAAAAATATGGCTGGTTTATAAATGGGCTGTTTCCCCAATAGCTGGATATAGCTGGATATAGTGATCAACGGGGAAATTCTATGAAAATATGGATGATTATTGGAGGTATCCCCATTTTAGGATATTTTAGGGACCTCCACATGACAAGAAAAATGCTGGCAAAGGTCCAAAACCATGCAGATCATGCAGAGTCTACGCATTTCAATAGATTTCAGGACGAAGAAGTTTCTGAAGAAGTGATAAAGATCAAACACAATATTATCTGTGCTGTCACCCTGGCTTAGGACAATCTGCTAGGACGTCTTTCAACAACAAGTCCCATGGCTGTGAAACTGGTGTAAACATTGACATGGCAGTTTTCAGAACGCAAAGTTGAGCAATGAGCAAGCCCTGAAAGACGTTGGAACAGCAAATGATATTGAAAAGTACAGATATGCTGCCTGTTCCATCGCTCCACCTTATGAAGAACTTGGCACCATGTTCACCATGCTGATTTCTTCATTAATCACATAATGAATGTCTGGGCAATCATGAATCATGAATGTCTGGTTTGCCAAACCACCGTTTGATGTTGAAAGAAACGTTGAAAGAAACGACCTGCCGGACGGCCGCTTACAGTTGAATTTGACTCCGACCAGAACCCTGGCGGCAAAGCGCGGCCATTTTCTGAAATTCTGGCATCGATCAGAACCTGGCGCAGCATTACTTCACAGCAACAAGAATCTCCCAGCAGGATCCAGCAAGGTGTCGTTGTCGAAACATGTCGAAGTTGTCGACACGGCCTGCTCCATAGCCAACCCTTTGGTTTTTTTTCGTAGATGCCCTCCTGCAGCTGCAAAGCCTCTAATCTCTCGATGGTATGAGTCTCAGAAATGCACGTTTCTTCAAGGCAAGCTGAAGTTCAATGGCACAAAAAGAGGCTCAGAAATGATGCGCATTACGACTGTATAGATGCTACATGATGCTACAAAAATTGCGACTGTCACTCCTTTCCAGCCACGATGACGACAGAAGTCATATCTTAGCAGCTGCAGTTCCCCGCCCAGGCAAATCCGTCAAGAAGATTGCTGGTTCATGGTGTTACTTCACAAATGATTGGAAAGTCATTCTGTTTGGTTCCTGGTTGGTTGGTTCATGGGAAAACATGGGAAAACTGAAATATGCTGCCTTCATTACCTGTGGAATGCTCAGCCACCCTGCGCACAATGTCTAGTCTGACCAGCCAATGCCAACAACCATCAAGTCCACATGGACACTTCACTAAGGAAAGTCATGTTGAAAATTTGCCCAGTGTAGTATGCTCGCGCAGTAGACCAAATGTCCCTCCTGCAGTCTGGAGCTTTCCGTTTAGTCATGGGGGTACCCCTTATCATCATTTTATCATCCAGCTATTAGATGGGGAGATTTTCCGTGAAATAAACCAACCAGCGGGGATCCCCCATTGATGGAAACCGATAATATCAGTACCAGAGGAACATCATCATCATCATCATCATCATCAGCATCATCGGAACATCCTTTTCTGGGACACTGGACAACCCTCCCCCAGGGCCCCGCGCCAGTGAAGAAGCCATGTTCTACGACACCAATGGTGCTCTTCCTCGGCACAAATACTCCAGAACCGAGACGAAAACTGCGAAGATTGGTGACAACTGTAAAATTTGATGACAAATGAAGGTTTCCTAAAATGGTGGTACCCCCAAATCATCCATTTTAGATCATTTTAGTGGGATTTTCCATGAAATAAACTCATCCATTTGGGGGTACCCCCATTGTAGGAAAACCCCAATTGCCGTTTCCTTGTGTTCGGTCTGTGATGAAGTTGTTGTTGACGACGATGATCACGATGAGGAAGACGATGTTCACAATGATGAAGATGGTGACAAGACAATATTCATACGGTGATAATTATGGTGATGATGATGATGATGATGAT
>Ga0126342_10002750_pt1 | contig 28024 bp, 24 predicted proteins | sample Cyp1metagenome_FD_92528 | JGI IMG/M metagenome (GOLD analysis project Ga0126342, IMG submission 92528) | Coral microbial communities from Lord Howe Island, Old Settlement Bay, Australia - Cyphastrea 1 metagenome | ecosystem: Host-associated > Invertebrates > Cnidaria > Coral ... | reverse complement strand
TGTCATGTCTGAACACGGGATGTCTTGCCATGACTGTGGCATCATGTCCATGTATGACATGACATGGAATTTGCATGAAAGACATGCCATGGGGGGCTTTTGGGCGGGCAGGTCTGGGGGGGGCTTTTCAGCATCAAAAAAGTTGTGGCATCAATTTTAACAAATTCCTTCATATAGAACATCATTACAAACAGTGGGCCTTTCATAGGGATTTTATTCCCGGGGACACCGGAACGCCGAGGACTTAACTACCAATCTTTTGACGGAATGGCATCGCACAATGGGTTTACCAATGGGGAAATTTTCTGCCTAAAGGGCTTTTTTGTTGACCTTGGATATCTGCCTCCAAATCAACTGAATATGTTGGATCATTCTGGACTTAAGGGGCGAATGTAGTCACGCAACTATGTGGATGTTGCCTAAGGCCTAAAGCTCTGGGAACCTTCATGTATGCCATATCCCTACAAGTTGTTCACCACGTCTTGGTTTGGGAAAGTTCATAATTTTAGCTTGCCCTCTGATAAAGGAACATAACTATGGAAAATCACCAAATTTTAATGGCAAAATCACCTTGTTTTATTGGCCATCTATACCAGAGCTATGTTAGTCATAACCAGAGGCTACCAGAGGGTATCCCGCCACCTTTCCTGAAACATCCCGAACCGCAACCGCATTTCGCATGGCCAGTTTCGGATGCCCCGCTTAATGGATTGATTTCAAGGACTGATTACAGGAAAATCTGTGGTTTCCGGCGTTTTTTCATATTTTTTCCACACCAATCCATTGAAGATTTCCATGTCGCCCTGCGCATTCTCTCCTTCAACACATCCAAGACCGGCTCTGAGACAACAGGCACGGGAGGTAACTCGCTACTCGCTGGCCAGTTCTTCAACTGAACCTGACGCGCAAACGTTGCGCAAACGTCTGACACCGGCCCTGTCGCCCAGGGCTGTGGATCACGGCAACTTATTAGCATAAAATCAGCAGAAATGCTGGCTGTGGCTAATAGTTGGCTGATATACACATCAGAAACTCACCAAAACTATGTATGGTCTTGTAAGGTCTGAACTACAGTCACTCCCGTAGCCCATGTCTGGGATAGGAACATCTGCCCCAAACATGCCCCAAATGCATGTGAATATACTATGCATAAAGTGATGCCCGCCAGTCTGAAGTCGCGTCAAGTATAGATCTTATTGATATTACCCTCTGGTGAACTAACATAGCAATGGAAAATCACCATTTTTCATGGGAAAATCCACTATAAATGGCCATTTTCCATAGCTATGTTAAATTACCAGAGGGTACACCAGGGCCAGCCACCAGTTCACCTAACCCAAACATGTCTAACCAGTACATCCGCCAAAACATCCCATCCAGCACGGACCAGTCAGTGGATCAATCTAAGTCGGGTTATAAACACCAAGAACTTATATTGAATGTATATATATATAGTAATAGTATATGTGTGTGATTATACAATTACAATTGTATGGGTTTATATGGATTTATGGTAGTTATATATTTGATATATCTTAGATATTCCACATAACTACAGGAATTCACCTATAGTCGTTTCAACATGTTTCAATCACAATGGCCTCCCGCTTTTCGCGCTGTTCCTCTTGTGCTTTCCACTTGGCAAAGTCCTAATTGTTGAAACCACAAGCGGGTTGCTACCATAGTGGAGCTGCCCTATGTTCTACCGGTTGTTTGTTGCAGTTTGCTATGGTTACTAGATCGTCCATTTCATTTAGTAAAAAACATGTTTTGTGATGTTTATTGATGTTTTTAAAAATGATGATTTTCCGAAACTGTTGCATGACCAAAAGGTAACGTGTTCTAATGACGTCTGATAACGAAGTTAGTCCTAGTTTGTTTGTTTTCATATTGGATGATAAGCCTCATGAAGGTCCGGTTAATCACCAATCTAATAACCCTCGTGACATCTGCAAGTTTTAAGCCTTGAATTTGGTTTTGGAAATTGATAAGTCTGAGACTGATGGTCCTATGGGATGCGGACAGTCTCAGATTCAAGGGGGGTACATCACAGGGCGTCGCAGCACTCAACGTCGTCACAGCACAGGGCGTCCGGAAAAAGCTGTTTCTGCCCGAAACGGAAACTCGAGAAACATGTCAGAATTGTTAGTCATGGTTCACAATGCTAAAAAGAATTATGGTTACCCCCTGGTAAACTAACATAACTATGGAAAATCACCATTTTTAATGGGAAAATCCACTATAAATCACCATTTTCAATAGCTATGTTAGTCATAACCAGAGGGTAACACTGGTGTTTTTTTTGGAGTTTCAGGTCACAAGCAACAAACCGGTGACTCGGTTACTGTCTCCTCCCCAGTGACCGCATCTTCTTCGGAGCCATTCTCCTGTGGGCCAGTGGGCCCTGGCTATCGCTGACCATTGGACCATGGCGACCGAAAAAAGACGAGCTAGGCATTCCTATCATAACAAATGGGTGGGATCCATTCTTCACATGAATGGTGATATCATGTGATATCTAATTAATCTAATTAATTCTACATCCCACTTTAGAAGAAGAAATTGACACCACTAATGTGAAACCACATTTTAAAACATATTTATGATTAAAAAAACATTCCATTAACCAACCATGACTGAGGATAATTTTAGATCATTCTTGTGCTATATCCAAGAATGAATCTCCATTGGGGAGATTCTTTTCAGCCAATTTTTGGTCGCTAATGGTCGCTAAAACACCTTTCTGAAATCCCATTCGATGAATTCCCAAGTCCCAAAATCCCCCCTAAACCCACCTCAGCGGATTCGGCATGGGCATCATCCACCATGGCCTGTGATGTTCCGTTGCATGAAAATGATTCCACGGTAACGGTAGCACAACCACCAACAACCAGCTGACATTGACAGAAGAACCTCCAAAGTTCCAGAAGCAAACAACATGACGTCAGGTGGTTCATGAGGACGTCCAGGGTTGTTTTATTCCGTATGTCCATCATATATATCATATCTTGCTGATCTTGAGCTAGTCTTGATCATGGGGAAGCGATGTCGTGGTGGGCAAAGAAACTGGATCTAAACAAAATCTGCAGTCACTGATCATCTGTTTTCTACTTCAACGTTTTTCCGAAAAGTATCCCAAAAAGCCAAAAACTCAGATACCCTGCGAAGACTACAGTTTTAGCCGGGGAGATCCGGGCCATAGCAGTCACCCTTTTGTTGTCCCAGGACCAAACAGTCCAGCACCTTCTGTGCCGCTCGCCTTTCAGCGGCCTGTGGACAGCGGATTTTAGTGGCTCTTCCCATCGGTTTTTTTGGGCTCAGAATCCTCAAACAGTTGGAGAAACCCTTTTTTGGGTGGTAATGATGGTGAAATATGGTGAAGTTTCTGAAGGCAAATCCCATCAAATCCCTGATATTGGTGGTATATCTCTCATTTTTGATGGTGAAATCCCAATTTTTGAGGTGGCTTCAAACTTCAAACTGTGAAATTTGCACTTGGACCGGACTATGCCTGGCGTTTGGCTGCTTCTAGCTCTGCTTCAGCAGCTTCGTATTCGGCTTGCCTCCCAGATGGTGAGGTGCGTGGAGGTGAACTGAAGGTTTTGTGGCACCAGTTAGCATGTTTCTATCCATTGGGTTTGACTGAAAATTGTGTGATATCATATTCATTCATTTTCCCTATCAAAATTGCAATTTGGGCATGTACCCCATTTTCAAACCCAGCGATGACCCTGTTGAAGGGGCGACCGCAGCCTCTGTTGCACCACTTCCGTGGCCAGCGGCTTTGCCACTTCAGGCTCCTTTCCTCTGAAGCGCCCGTAGAAACGCTCGGGAAAATGATGTGGCTGATGCCTGAAATGGGGTATACCCCCAAAAACTTACTGGTGCTTAGTAGGGAATGGATAGGAACGGGTGTTGCTGGGATGATTATTACTAGTGATTATGGATCATTCCCGAAAATTCCCTGTGTAGTGTTTAGCACCAGTAAGAAAATGGCAAACGCTAAAAGAGTGATCATCATGAAAACACTAGACTATGTTTGAAACTTTGAGAACTCAACTCCTGATTTGAACCACAATTAAAACACGATATTAAAAATATTAAAACGCTTTGATGAGGCAAAAACCATAATCAAACCATCTCCAACTTTGGCTTATTGGTGATTAATGGGATGGCTCATGTTTTAAGGCCAAAGCCTGACATTTCCCACACCCAAAGTTGCCAAAGCCGCTTTCCCCTGCCTGCAGGGCGACTCCGAGCAATCTTTGGCCCAGGGCGTTCAACTTGTGTCTTTCCTCGAAATCTCTATCGTCACAGGCGAAATGACATGAATTCCATGTTTTTTTCAGTATGAAATTCTTTGATACACACACACATATATATACACAATTGCATTTATATATGTATATATAGTTGTATATATATAATTATATATATACATATGTGTGTGTGTTTTTTAATTGTCTGTATATATATATATTATGCCTGTTTCTTGTGTCATGTCACATGTCCTATGAACTTCTGTGATATGGCTAAATCATGCTAAATCATAGGTCACAGGCAAATAGTAGGTGAAGATTCACAGGAAGCAAACTGAGTTTACCAGCAATGAAACATGCGGGTTGCTTACATGCGCATGCAAACCGGTTTTGAGAAAGAAATGACGTCGCAAAGGCATACAAGGTACAGGCCTCAACTGGTTTGTAGCATTCTAGAATCACTAATCCCAAAAATACACAGGTCAAACGGTCAAACATCTGAAACTACAACTGACAATCATGAACCTGCAATTAACAATCTCAGTTGAGATTGTTTGGAGCGCCGGTCTTTTCTGATGACCGAGGCACCTGTCAAGATGTTGGCATAGTAATACCTTGGCCAATCTTCCAAAAATGGTGTGTGTTTATAGTTTGTTGGAACTGGTTCGCTAACATTCCCCCCATATATCTTAAGCAGCAAAAGATGATAAAGATGTATTACAATAGCAAATACAGCATAGTAGGTAAATCAAAATAAAGCGATCCAGCTGACCGAGATACGCTCCCTTCTTGGATTTGGATTCCTTCCGAATCCATCCATAGGGCAACGGCGGCGCCGCCTCTCTGCTCCGCTTCTTCTCCGCCTTCGCCGGTGCAGCGCTGGCCTTCGCCGGCACCGGGGCGGACGGTTTTTGCGGCGCGGGCGCGTCCGCAGTGGCGACCACGTCGTCGTCAGAGTCACAGAGTTCAACCGACATGGCGGATGAAGGTTGGAAGCGATCAGCGGTTCGCCCTTGTTTACATAGCAACGTAGTATCTAGTTGCATTTATATGGGGGGGTTCCTAAGTCATAGGGGTACCCCCAGTCACCATCCATGTATAGTAATGGAATTTCCATGAAATAAACCATCCAGCTATTGGATGCTATTGGGGTACCAAGAAAACATCCCCATATGAGATCATATTAGTATAGACATGAGTTCAGATGTTTCTGTAGACATGACTATCATGACACATCTGTGAAGGATGACGTTTTGCGCAAAAAAAGACTGAGATGTGGACCTCTTGGGTCCTGGCCGTGTCCTGTTCGGTCATGGTACCATGGATGATCAAACGAGGCTGGCAGATGTTGCCCAACCATTCGAATGGTTGGAGGGTGCGACTTCATGCCTGGATTCCATGAAGATTCCGGTACTAGATTGTACTAGTAGGTATCATTGCTTCATTAATCAATGGATTGGTTTAAGGGAAAACCTACAGGAAACCATAGATTTTCCCATTAAATATGGGGCTTTCCTGTAAATTGTCCCTTAAACCAATCATTGATTCATTAAAGTACAGTGGTGATACATCTGATTTGATCGTGATGAATCCCTATCTCTTTTGCCGTTGCGCATCCCTGACTGCCACATATGAAACGAGGCATAAAGAGCCAGCAGAAATACACCAAAACAAATGGCAAAAAGTTGGCATCTTATGATTTTTTTAAACGCAGGAAAAAACTTGCGCAGCTGATGTACTCATGTAGGGCCTCATGTTCCAGTGGTGTACCTGTTGGAATCTTCCCCTGAACAATCACCCGTGAACGGCCAGAGTGCTATCCCAATTTAATCCCAGTATTTCCCCGGAATCATGATTTACTTGTTTGTCAGTGGTATCTTGTTACATCCGAATCCTATCCTCAATCATATCTAAGTTATATCAGATTCTAATTGATCAATTATTATCAGGAAGACCATATGTGAGTTAATTGGTTTGCACCAGCGAGTTTCTTATCACCAAGCGAGTTTCCAAAAAATGGGTTTATCTATTTATCAGAAACTTATCCATGTCTAACAGTTAGTTAACAATACGTCTCATAATATTAATTTGATTAATTTTCCAATGAATGCATGCCCCTAGACCTCATGAATCTACCTTATTCTAATTGAAAAATTATAAAATCAGGAGGATCATATGCAATTTTCACCAGCGAGCTTCTTGTGCAAAGCATGTTGGACTGCTCCTTTCGCCGCTCTCCCACCAAGTCCAGCCACATTGTGATTCAAAATGTCTTGAAGCCGCAGGTCCCCTTCAGGCGACGCCTCGAAGGAAGGTGGTTTCCAGTGGAAACCACAAAAAACATGGCTGGTAAACACCAGTTTCCCAAGGGGAAACATATGGGAAAATGTGGGCAAATATGGGCAATTATGGAAAATCATCCATAGATAGTTTGAGAAGTGCAACAGTCATGTAGGCATGATTGTGAATTTGTATCTTTAAAAAAAACAGCGGAGGGTGAGCATTGAAAGGAGCTGAAATGATCCAGTATGACTCATTTTGGGGAGCACCCTGTTGACACACTGGGTTTGTGCTTCCCAGGGAACATCCGGAAAAAAACGAAACGTCGAGATAGATAGACCTGCAAAAACCAAAGCTATCCAGGACTTAAACTCGTACCTGCAACATCCAGGCACAACTATAAGAGGCAACCACCCAAATCAAAGATCGAAAAAAACATGCTTTCTGTCATAAGTCATCAAGGATATTTCAACGGAAAAAAAAGCCGGAACTTGTCCCATCGTTAATAATAAAATCCCATGGTTTCCAGCCCTGTGCCTCCACGGTTGGTTCACCCGGGGGCTCGTCTGCGCGAATGAAAAGCTCCTCGCGGTCTTTGGATCACGGGGGGAAAGCCATTCAACTCAAGAGTTTACCATGTTTATAAACAACATGATATTGAATGTTGAATGTATGTGATATATACAATCATATAATATATATATACAGTATACATATATAGTTAATTATATAATCATAAATAATATATATATTATATATACATAGAGCCAATATGACAACAAATACCACCCATGACTGAAGCCTGTCATGAATGGATCCAATCTATTTCACCACGTTTTCATCTTCAGCACGGAATGTCTGCTCCCAGCAGCTGAAAAAAAATCAGCCCTCCCAACGTAATCTAATCTATATACCCTAAGGATGACATGCCATTGCTAAATGGCCGATCTTAGATACCATTGATTTAGCCAATGAGTACCATCTGGTTATTTAACATAGCGAAAATCCATTATAAATGGAGGTTTCTAGATGGGAAAATCATCTGTAAATGGGCCATTTTCCATAGCTATGTTAAATAACCAGAGGGTATATCATAGATTTGCATTTGCTGCAAAAGATTGAAGTACTAAACTACCCCAGTAAACTGCTACTCAACCGTTAGATGGGACTTTTTTTTGCGGAATCAACCCCCCCTCACAGAAATAAGTTGCATATGCAAGGTCAACAAGTCCCTGGATATATAGATATATATAATTTTAATGTATATATATATATATATACGTATATATGTATATATAATACGTGTATATATGCTAATTCTCACCAACCCGAAAAGTTTGGGCCATTTTCGGGATAGTCCAACCGATGTTACCCTCATCCTAGTCATCATCTACAGTGATGTCGCAGGGTTAAAGGTCGTTAAAAAATGTCTTATCTCAAAATGTTCACCCAGGTTTATGAACAATTTTCCACACTAATAATACTACAATACATATCAATACTGGTTGGTGGTTGAGCCTACCCCTCTGAAAAATATGATTTCGTCAGTTGGGGTTATGAAATTCCCAATATATGGAAAAATAAAAATGTTCCAAACCACCGATCAGAATAAATTGCAAGAAACCATATATCTGTACGTACATATAACTGAGGATGTCTCGCAAATAAATGGTTTGTAGATGCTTGTAGCACATGTCTTTTCTTGGATTTGCCATAGGAACCCCAGAAAAAATGGAACCTATTCCTTTCTCATCGATTCCCCGACTATCCTGAGTCACTTCCTCAGGTGACATGGTGGATCCTGGCGAGCATGGTGGCTCAGCTAAATCGCTGTTAAGAGGGGAAATATGCACAGAGTTAGATACAAACATTGTTTTATGTTATAAGATGTTATAAACCATTGTCTTAATGAATATTACATCATATTATTACTAACTGCATGTCACTTATGTAACTTGAAGTCAGCTTGAGCAAATTGTTAGTGTGTGCGGACCAAGGGAACTTGAAAAGGGGGGAAGGGCCCCTCCTAGATGGAAATTCAATTCTTTCAGGTCTCTTTTTCAGTGAAAGACTCCACATGCTGGCACCAATAAGTACTCAAGTACATGGAACTCAGGTAGCCTAGGCTACCTTTCGTGAAAAACCTTGGTGACTTGACGCATTACGTATGATCCCAGGTCTTAATAGGTCTTATGGGTGATGTAATTATTTCAAGAAAAGATATAAATCACTTATAAATCACCTATAAATCACTTATAAATCTATAAATCACTTATAAATCACCTATAAATCACCTATAAATCACCTATAAATCACCTATAAATCCCATTTTTTGGCTGTTGGAAGGATCCCAGCCACCATCGCGCCCACCCGGTCTCCTCGCGCCCCGCCGTCCGCCAAACATTCCAAGCGCCGTCGGGCGCGCTGAGACACGGCACCTAACGGGTGGTGATCCCCTGGTGCTATGTGTTTTTGGTGTAACAAAACCATCATGCACACGCACTATCTATATAATATATATATATCTATATATCTATATATCTATATATCTATATATCTATATATCTATATATCTATATGTCTATATGTCTATACAATATATATATGTGTGTGTGTGCTTTGTGTGTGTACATATATAATTATATATATATATAATATATATTGTGTGTGTACCGTGTATATATCTACAACTACATTATAAGATGGGGTCACGATCTTTCACCTACACCAAAACCTGTAGCCACTGTAGCCACAAGTGAGTTCCACTTGGAACCCCATCGAAAATGAACGGTTGCTTCGCCGTGCCCGATCATTTCTGATGTGAAAATGTTTAGTATCAGGCGCCAGTCACTAAGTCATGAGTGGTCACCCTGTGGAATGTCTCCTGCAGGGAAGGAAGTAGCCCTGGAACCAGAAAGTTGACATTTCGGCAAGTTGCTGTGGACAAACCTGGACACCCAAAAATGCCATGGTTTGCGGACATTCTGCTTGTCAAACCCTACACTTCCAGCAAGTTCAGCCCTGTATTATCAACATGCTTCACATCACACATCCTCCATAATCTGGACAAATCTGGACAAGTTATAATCGATTCAATGCTTTTAATCAAAAGGCGTTCTACCCGTTAAAATAAACATGAAGACTCCTTCAAACAACGACTTTTCTTGTACATGTTTGTTGCTCAAACATGCTTAAACTCCATGTCCATGTTTTTTTCACCTAAAAAAAATCTTGGAACATGGTTTATTTATATGGTCATAATATATGCTGATTAATTAGATGATAACTGAGGAACCCCCTTGACTTACCCTCTGGTAATTTAACATAGCTATGGAAAGATCCACCATTTTTCATGGGAAAATCCACTATTTCTATGGCCATTTTGAATAGCTATTTTGACATAACCAGAGGGTAACCCCCAGGGACTGAATATTACAGTAACTGAACTATTATATTTATCATTAACCATTATTAACCATCATTAACCATCATTAGCAAGCGACACTTTCGCCGCAGCTCCGCCACCAGCAGCGGCCCGTTCTGCGCGGCGAAGGCGATGGGCTGCGCCACCATCAGCACCTCGCCCGCCTCGGCGCCGCAGCGCGGCGCAAGCGAACAACATGGGAAAACAATGGGGAGATCAGATGGTTAATGTGGGTAAAACATGGTAAAAACCAATGTTTATGCCATATATAATGGTTATTATAATGGTATAACCATGATTTTATATGGTTATGATGATATCTTATGATATCTAGATATCGTATATGGCATATGGTTATCCATAATAGATGATAATGGATGATAATCATGGATTAACCAAATGTGGGTAAAATAATGTCATTCTTACCACCCATGGGAATGGTAAACATACCACCTATAAACATGGTGAAATTGGGTGGATGGTTATGGCATTGTTTTACTTACCATCTGGTTATTTAACATAGCCACGGAAAATGGCCCATTTATAGATGGTTTACCTGGGTTTACCTCTTAAAAATGGTGATTTTCCATAGCTATGTTAAATAACCAGAGGGTGCATTATCCATGATAGAAAATCGTCTCACTGGTGCTCAACGCAGGGAATCGGGGTTGCTGGGATGAGTGATCGGATCATTCCACGATTTCCCACCTTTAGCACCAGTGATACCAAGATATTGAACTACCCTCCAGTAAATTAACCTAGACTCTGGTAGATAGGGGTTGGAAGATTAGTTTCCATTAAAAATTGGCTATTTTCAGGGTCTATGTTTATTTACCAGAGGATATATTGAAATATGAAAGCCTTGGAGTTGATTGAGGTAAACCCAAAGATATTGAACTATTGATGATATCCAGGGCACGCGCTAATTGCAGCTGTAAAAAAGAAACATATCGCATGATTTTTGACCATATCCCATGATTCTCACATAAGATGCAATGACTAGAAATATTGTTATTATAATGAACCGGGAGATATTATGTGATACTACCAGTATGGGATAACAACTTGGATAATCATGAGATCTGAGACTTGGTCAGTAGCTATGTAATATGTTCATGATAATGTTGGATATTGCATCAGCATTAAATGGTTTGGTTTGATATGTCAATGACGATATCAAGGGTATGACTGTTACATAATGTTACATAATGTTACATAGTTAATGATTATATCAATATATGTTACATAATGTTACATACTGTTACATAATGTTACATAATGTTACATAATGTTACATAATGTTACATAATGTTACATAGTTAGTTAATGACTGTTACATAGTTAGTTAATGACTGTTACATAGATAATGTTTTAAAGAGCCATCAATATGTTCCTGAATATGTTGAATGACGGTTTGGCATCGTCACCACGTTCTCAATGCACCAGCCAGACTTGGTGCTTCTCCGCAGTGCCATGTGGAGAACTGACACAGCCCAATCAAAGTGTTTTTAGTCCTACTATTGTCACTAAATTGGGAATAAAATATAGACGAATATAGTCACTAAGTTACTAAGTTTGCACTGTGAATTTTAGCGACAAAAAACGATATGATGAGTAACCTATCATATAATATCATATAGTCATATAGTCACTAGCATATGTCACTATATGATATGATTTTAGTTACTCATTTTTTATGAGTCATATGACTCGCGATATGAACATCGAACTTTAAGAAACCTCTATAGGTAGCTCCTTGGTTCCATGCTGATTTTCCATGTAGTTCGCTCCTACCCGGCCTGGTAAACATACCAAAAAAAAAACCATGGAAAATCATCATTTTTGATTGGTAAATCAACTAATTATTTCTATGGCCATTTTCAATAGCTATGCAACAAATTACCAGAGGGTACAGGCATTCTTTTCAGGCATTCATGGCCCATCTTATCTACCCTGAATTTTGTCTAGCTGCTAAGGTATCGCCGTTTCTGTTGGATAATCCCATGCCCCTTTCATATTCAACACCCCCAAACGAAACCATTGCTTAGTAGGTGATAAAACGCCTTTAAAAACACACATGTTTTGGGACCATAGAATGGGGTGCTCAATATGAATGGGGTATGTGATTATCCCTGATTATCTCTATAAGATTCATCCAATACAAATGATATCTGATGATATCTCTGACCTAATCACTGCAAACAATTAGATAAAAAATGCATATTCTATGATTCCCCATGTAATGTTATGTGTATATATATATCCATCGCCCTCTCCGGGATGTTATGTGTATATATATATATAATCTACATGGTTGTTGTCTCACTAACAACCTACGTTGATAGTGAAAACATGTCACTGACAGCGCCATGTGCCTCCCCCAACCGAAGCGCGGGCCTCGACGGCTCGAGAAGTGAAAAGCCTCGGCACGAAAGAGAACCCACGATGGTAAGAAGTCACACCATAGTGACATATGGAGGTTTCCTAGAATGGAGGTAGCCCAGACATGGATGGTTTAATGGAACATCCCATTAAAATGGATGATTTAGGGGTACCCTCATTTTTGGAATCCCCTGCATATCACAAAAAAATACCCTCTGGTAATTTAACATAGCTATTGAAAATGGCCAGTTATAGTGGATTTTCCCATTAAAAATGGTGATTTTCTATAGCTATGTTAGTTTACCAGAGGGTAGTGATTGAAAGTCCCAGATTCTTTTCGCAGACACACCTAGATCCTGGTCGGGGACTTTCAATCACCCGAATTCACCTTTTCGTCTCTATATGTCACGATGTATCACCATCTAAAACCTCATCTGGTTGGTAGTTTCAACCCCTCTGAAAACTATGAAAGTCAGTTGGGATTATTGTTCCCAATATATGGAAAAATAAAAAATGTTCCAAACCACCAACCAGTCATTGTGTGTTCTTCAATGGGCAAACATTCTTCAACCTTTCTTAAGTTCTCAAAAATAGAGCATCTAATCGTCAACATGGATTGGTTATGTCAACTGGGATTATTCTGTTCATAACTTAACGATACTTAACGCCAACTGGCCAGCCAAGGTATATCTGCATTTGCCCGAGGATGATGTGATGGCCATTTCGATGGTTGTGTGGTTTTGCGTGGTGCCCTCATCTTGGAGAAATCCAAGGGCCCAAGACTTTGCAAGCACAAAACAGTGCTGCTGGTTGGTGGTTGACCTACCCCTCTGAAAAATATGACTTCGTCAGTTGGGATGATGACATTCCCAACATATGGAAAGTCATAAAAGCCATGTTCCAAACCACCAATCAGTGCTGGGTATGTAAATCTTTAATGGATTGATGACCATTCCCTAAATCCCAAAGTCATCGCCATGGATTTATGGGATTATAGTCCCATTATAACCAGTTATAACTTCTACTGGTTGGTTTTTTCAACCCCTCTGAAAAATGTGATCAACATCATTATACCATAGTATACCCATCATTATACCATACTATCCCATATTATCCAACACACCACCAACCAGTGCTGGTTTTGGTTTCTCCCAAGGTCAAAGCAAATCTCGGCTCCCCAGTCGTCCCCAGTCGTCCTCAGTCGTCCCCGAGTGCCCAACCCTCTCTCGCTTCCTTCAGTCCACCGCCTCAGCCGGGTGTCCAACGTGGATCTGATTCCCATGACGGATCCTAACGGTGCTGCTATATATGGTGACATGGATCCCATCAATATACCCCAGTCATGTTAGCATTTTTCTACAAGCACCATGGATCCGTCATGGGATTGGATATTACCAAAAATCGATTTTTCAAGGGGGGAATCCCTGAACATCATGCCAAGAGAACTATTTATTGCGGCCCCAATCCCAGAAACCATCCCAGTTACCATGGCCTTTTGGTCATTTCATTCATCCCAGTAGGGCGGCATCTTTTTGGGGACGATGTGCATGAATAAATTACCATCTGGTTATGACTAACATAGCCATGGTATAGATGGCCCATTTATAGATGGTTAGATGGTTGTTTACCTATCAAAAATAGGTGGATCTTTCCATGGCTATGTCAAATAACCAGAGGGTATATAGACGAATAAACTGAATGAACAAAAACACCAAGTTGGTGCTCGATAATATGATGAGTAAATTCACCCTGGATATATTTGTTCACCAAGATTTGTTTACTACCAAACTGGATGATCATGCGAATCACAGGCGCACGAAATGGTACAACATGTTCGATCATGTGGCACTATCGAATTGACCAAGAAACAGACATTGGTAGACACAGTCCAGAAACAGCATTCCAGAAAAAAACATCAAAAACGAGTTCAAATTGTCCAATGAAATCAGAAACAATTACCACTTATAGTGGATTTTCCCATTAAACATGGTGGATCTTTCCATAGTTATGTAAACGTTTACCAGGCCGGGTATTCTACCAGTGCAGCGAGCAGCAAAGCTATTAATCTGGCGGTCGTATCTGCCCTCACCACCATGCTATCCACCATAAAATCCATGGTCACCCCCAGCCATGCATTTTCCGGCGCAGATAGGTGAAACCATCGGCAAAGCGGACCGAACCTGCAGAAGGTGCTGGGAATGTTGATCGATTCTCTTCGACTGTTTTTCAATACCCCTTGGAAACCCTGTTTAGTGTTGAAGTCTTAGTATGGGATCTATTCCTTTTTAGGGTGTGGCGGATATTTCATGTTTGCAGTTGTGAAATTACCTTGGATTGGTGGAAATTCTCAGTGTTCAATAGGAAAACACACACCTTCAAAAGTGATCCACTCCACATCGTGAGAGTGAAGGCATAGAAACACAAGGGCAAACATATATAATATATGTACACATATATCAACATATTTCAACCAACCATGTCATCATGTTCTAGTCCAGACAGGTTGTGATTTCCCCAAATGAAGAATTTCCATGAATTTCCATGTTCTCATCACAGCTTTTGCATCGTGAAATGTCCCGCCTAGCGCTCCAGAGCCCAAGTGATGAAGTCCTTGTAACTCACCATGTCCTGTGGATGGTTCAGGTGAAAAACTCACGACATTTATAGGCTAACATGTGAATGAATAGAACATCAATGGAACATAAAAGGGGAAATCTTCAAGGTAAGTTTTGAAGTTATTTTCAATATCATATATATATATATACATACGCAACATATGTTATATAACATTAAATAACTCTATACACATATCTATATGTTGAATATGGTTCAATAAATCTTAGCCCAAAATTACCGGCCGCTCTATGTGATGTCCAACCCCAACGGCCTCGTCACTTTTCAAGTCCGCCATCCTCGGTGAAACGCCCGACAGAAGCACTGGGAAACGGGTTTCTAGTACGTGCGATTTTTTTACGCAAAAAATCAAAAAGCCAATGTGGATACATTATGATGAATTATGATAACTGATATGTTAATGTCATCTAGTCTGGGTAAATTATGGTAAATTATAATAATTCACTAACCTGAAATAATGCCATTTTGGGATGATTCCTCTTATTAACCATGATTCCAGGGTTCGGTCGCAGTGAGGTCATAATTCACCCAGATCAAATGTCATCTAAAAGATGGCATGGTTCTTTTTGAAACATTTGAAACTGGAACCTGTGACAAAACATGCCGAACATTAATAACCCATGACGGATCCATGTATGGTATATATGCTAACATGACTGGGGTATATTGATGGGATCCATGTCACCATATATAGCAGCACCATGGATCCTATGGGTAAGAATACACGTTTCAGAATAATTACACGTTTCCCATAAGAATAGTACATGGATGGTGACTGGATTTCTGGGAACTTTGTGGAAACACGAAACGCCACTGATGTATACCATCCCCAGTTTCACATTTGGAATGGCCGTTAAAAGCCCTTTTCATATATACTATATACATATATATATATATATATATGTGTGTGTATGAGTGTATGTGTGTATGTGTGTATGTGTGTATGTATGCATGCATTGCATTGCATTGCATTGCTTTGCTTTGCTTTCATTTGCATTGCATTGCATTGCATTGCATTGCATTGCATTGCATTGCATGCCATGCCATGCCATGCAATGCAATGCCATGCAATGGAATGGAATGGAATGGAATGGTATGTATGTACGTACGTACGTACGTAAGTATATAAGCCTCAAATTTCTTGGAGGTTGGTGGCCTCCAATGTGTCCCACATAAAAATGAGGCCAACTGGTTCTAGCTGTCTCTTGCCAACAGTTTGGACGGAGTGACCAGTTTGGGAGTTTGGAATCGTCCAATTGGGTTTTAAAATGGTGCCAAAAAAAAGAATTTGTGGCTATGTTCATGAGGAAAAGCATGATTTATCATCAAATGTATTTGCAAAAGCACCCAAAGTTCATCAAATTTCACAGTGGCTCAACCAAACTTGGCTCCGATAAATGAAAACTGCCAAAATCACATATGAAAATCCATTGCTTTCCGGTGTTGGTGGTTGTCATCACTTTTATTTAGGCTAATGGCAATCTTGGATGTGCATCCCACTTAAGAAGTGGCTTATAACTCATAGCCAAAACAGGCCAATACATATCTGGAGATATTCCACAGGATGGGCCCCCTAGTTATAAGTTGGTTTATAACCCCTCTTAGATATATTTATTTGCGTATCATACACTATTGATATCATAGTCACAAACCAACTTCGCTAACGAACTGGGGCCCCATCCTGCACATACAACTGGACTATTTCACGACGACAACTCCATGACTGGTTGAATCGCAGTGGGAAGGGACGGCCAAAAGCGACCAATTTGGCAATGCCCCATGGTTTGAGGGAAATTTTACAGGAGGTTTTCCGGTTCCGATTTTCCCTTGAACCAATTCAATGAGAAATTGGTTATACGAATCCTCTGGGAATGGGTCAATATATGGTCAATATCTGTCAATCTTGATTCACAGAACTTGCATCATAGCTATCATCAATTAAATAGCTAATACCAGTACATGGTCGGTCAATCATGTTAGCCCATCTTGGGAAGATGCATCACACACAATAAATCATAATAATGCATTGGAGGGGTGCATGCTTTCAATTTTTTCCTAGCCTTAAGGGTTATCCTTGGAAAAAAAAAAAACGAAAACGCCAAGAAACAAACAACATTCTTCAACATAAGCCATAACCCACCCTTGTTTGCCAAACGGCATGGCTGTCACCTCCTCTGCTTCAAACCTATCTCCCAAAGAGGTCATGATGTGAAGGAACGCCTCCGGCCGATTTGCAGGGCGAGTCGGAGGTGGAATTGATAGCTGTTGGGAGTAGTGGCAATATGTGGCTATGATATATATGAAGGGTAGAAGGGGGACAAAAAAACGAACGAATCATCAACCAACAGGGGTTTTGAACACTGCTCATTTACCCTCTGGTAATTTAACGTAGCTATGGAAAATCACAATTTTTAATGGGAAAATCCACTATAAATGGCCATTTTCAATAGCTATGTTAGTTTACCAGAGGGTATGTGGCAACAGGATGAATGAACATGATTTCACTCAAGACATGGGCTAATCCAACGGTCACGGAAATTTTGAAATCACCCCGGGCCGATTTTCCGTAAGCGCCAACTGCCAACCGATTTCCCAGCGACCAGCTGCCTTCTTGGTAATGCGCCCAGATTTTTCCTGGGCCACCCCGGCTGAGCCGCTCGCCATTTTTCAACGAAATAAACATGTCATATTCGAGTCCTATGCTTTACCAAATGCATACCCTCCGGTAATTTGTGACATAGCTATTGAAGCCATGGCCCACTGAAAATAGTGAGTTTTCCATAGTTTTCCCATTAAACATGGTGGATCGTTCCATGTTTTTTTGTATGTTTACCAAATGCATAACTATTGATTCACCAACAACTCCTCCACAAAAAATATCATTCCCGGCTCGATTTGGTGAACCAATAATATCTCAAGATATCTCAAGTATATTGCAATAGTATATATATATATATGATATATATATATATATATATTTATATGTATATGATATATGATAATACATGTGTGTGTGTGATTCAGTATGATTCTATTGTGACGTTAAAACATCATTTTTCATGACAGTTGAGGCATCATTTCTGATTTGGGAAGTCCCGGCCGGGTCCCAACAGGGTGTCGGGACCCGGATGTGAAAGAAAAAAAAGGTGCCCCAGTGATGGCCATGGTGGGGTATAAACTTCATGACTTAGTTCGATACATCTTAGATACCCTCTGGTAATTTAACATAGCAATGGAAAATCACCATTTTTTAATGGGAAAATCCACTATTAATGGTCATTTTCGATAGCTACGTTAAATTACCAGAGGGTAAAACCAACAGTTGATTGGACTTAACCAACTTAGCTGATAAAGACAACAGTTATTGGAACTGTAAACCAACTCCACCACATTGTATCACTGTATAGAGATGAAGCTTGAAGCTTGGAAGTGATTTGAAAACACACAAGCCCATTTGTTTGTATCGTCGCTGCTATCGGCATGCCTGGAGTTTAGATCAAAGACGTCGAAAGCTGAAAAGTGGTAAAAATATGGTAAAAATCATCCACCAACAGATATCTAAAAATCAGTTGGTTCCTATGGCAAAAATGTTGCCACAATACCGAACCTACCCTCTGGTAATTTAACATAGCTATTGAAAATGGCCATTTATAGTGGATTTTCCCATTAAAAATGGTGATTTTCCATAGCTATGTTAAATTACCAGAGGGTAGCCACTAAATCAGCATCCAACATCTGGGTTCCTGAAATCTCGGCTCTTCGTCCCACAGCCCACTCCGATTCCGCGCTGACTCCGCCATGTGTCAGGGTCAAACTGCACGAAGAAGGATGCAAGCTCTTCAAAGGATGGGTCCTATGCAACCGGTGCATATCGATGCATGATGGTATGATTTAAGATGTTCAATCATATTCAATCCCATAGGATCCATGTATGCTATATATGGTGACATTTACCATCAATATACCCCTAATGTTAGCATATATACCATACATGGATCCTATGGGAATCTGAATGGTGGCGGAAACACCGGCTCGGCGTTTCCAAAACGATCCAAAAACAGACAGCTTGTCCGGATTGGGGATACCATTGTGCTGTGGGATTGGAAATCCAATCTGGTTGGTGGTGCGTTTTAACCATCTTGAAAAATGATGGAGTTCGTCAATGGGAAGGATGAAAACCCATATATGACATGGAACATAAAATTCATGTTCCAAACCACCAACCAGCAATAGACTTTGGAAAAAAACAGCCACCACCAATGATTTGAGGTTCTCGTTCATGGCTTCCAAGTGCAGATTTTGGATGGTCAATTCACCCCAAAACTCTCCAATATAAACGTGGCGTTGAACCATGCAAAACCACCATATTTCATCATATTTGTAGGTGTGTTTCCTTGGGAAACCATGGCCGTTTAACCCATCTGAGTTTGTATCCCCGGGAGGTTCATCAGATCGTCCCATCTTTTCAAACGCAAGCGCAGCTGGCAGAGCAGAACGGAACCGTTAGGCCGTTACGTTCTTTCTTCGACGTCCACAGTGGGAGGCTGCAGGCAGCACTCGGAAGACGGACCATTGTGGAGAGCTACTTCAAATGATAATCCAAAGTGGTTGGCCACCAAATCCCTCCGGAGAAAACACTGGATTACATATGGATCATGTGATGAGTTTGTGACGGTGTATTTTTTTGGGGTCCCAAAAAAACTTCTCAGCACATAGATCCCAGAAAGTCATGGTGGATCTCCTGAGAGACAGGACAGGATCAGCCGGAGGTCTAGGCTTCGCTGTCATGTTTCCCCCAGGGATTGGCCGGCGGATCGGCGTGGGACCAACCACGCGGTAAATGGGATTATGAGACAAAAGAGCTACGCTTGGCCAGGCTGGTGTGGAAATCCCAACGGAGTGGAGTTATCGCTTTGAAAATCGTAAAAAAAAAAGGATCCCAACAAAACAAGCTCTTGGGATTTCTAGTTTTCACAGTTGCGTGCGCCACTTCTGTGATCTCCAATGAAATCTAGGTTATTGTGAGTTGGTTGAAGAGAACAAGTGAAAAATGACAAAAGTTCAAAATGTTCAGCATCCAAATGGAAGGTCTTAATGCACATGTTCCCTCTCTAGGTGAGACCTGAAACCCAACATATAGACTAGGAGAAAGCTAGAGTCATTTCCATGGATCGAAACATCACAGTGAACATCAGTAGACTACAGACTTCAAAACGCGCCATCAGTGATCTATGGCTCTGATCTATGGCGCAACCCCCAGAAAGATACAGAAAAGTTGGAACCTGGAATTGATGGGGGAACATCATTGAACAGTTATTCTTTTGGATACTTTTGGGTATCTTTTGGGGGTTATGTGACCCATTGACTGGGATGAGCCAGGGTCCAATATCCTTAGGATCATCACATCGGTGTCCCATGGTGTCACTGATCAACGACGACTTCTCCCCCGCTGGATCGTGCTCGTGCACACCGATTCAGTGCTGACGGCTCAGAAGCATGCCTTAGACTCGAGGAGAACCATCTGATCCTTCCTAACGACAACAGAAAGTGTCCATTGCCAGGTTTGGTTATCCCAGGGCGCGACAATTGGCGATTTGTTGATCTATCCATCATGTCTCTTTCTCGTAGTCTCTCTCTCTCTCTCTCTCGCTCCCTCCCTTCCTTTCTCTGCATTTATGTATAACCTAAAGTCCTGTGTTTTCAACCTGATTTGTTTTTCGCGTTTGATCTTCAGAATGTTTTTCAGTGGTGAAAAAAGCCATCTTGGGGTACCTTCAACATCCGCCAGCATCCCCTGCAAGGTGGGGTTTGCTGTTTCTTGGTTGATAAAATCCAAGAATACCCGGCCTGGTAAACAAACAGTTTGCAATTGAAGCCATGGCCCAGTCGAAATAGTGAGTTTTCCCAGCTACATAGCATGGTGGATCTTTCCAGTTCGTTATGTGACAGTTTACCAGGCCGGGTAACCCCATTAGCCATGTAGAATTTAGTAATGTCCTCCATGAAGCCAACAGTGGACCCAGTGATCTGCGTGAACTTCGCTAGCGAAGTTCACATTCCCATGGAAAAATCACCATGAAATCACCATGTTTTTCTGGGTTAAGTCACCATTTTCCCATAGTATTCCATGGTTTCCTATACTTTTCCTAGGGTTTTCCATGGTTTTCCTATACTTTTCTCAGGGTTTTCCTAGGGTTTTCCTATGGTTTTCCTATGGTTCTCCTATATGTTCTCCTCTGGTTTCCTATGCATCCCCCGCCCTCCATACCTGAAAAAAACTCCGCCGTGGGACGATGCGAGTCCGCCACTCGGCGCATCTGCAGTAGCGCCAAGCCTAAGCGACGGATTTTTATGGTGAGTCTATGATGATTCATGATATATATATATATAATCACATATCTATATTTTTTCACTTATATATTGCATGTATATATATATATATTCATGATGATTGATGATGATTGATGATGATTCATGAATTATCATAGTTGTATCTCTCGACATCCTAACTTTGTGGAGATGGTTGATGCTGAATACCAGGCCTGGTAAACATTCACAGTTTGCTATTGAAGCCATGGCCATTGAAATAGTATCATATCCCTATTAGATATCCCCTATGGTGTTGGTTACCCTCTGGTAAACTTACAAAAAGCTATTTGAAAATTGCCATTTATAGTGACTTTTCCCAACAATAGCATGGTGGATCTTTCCAGTTCGTTATGTAAACGTTTACCAGATGGTAAATCTAAATGGATATGGGTCAAAACCCTATACCCCTTCTGTTCACATCAAAATAGCTGGGATTTATGGATGTTCATCCCCCTAAAAATGGTATGTATAGGTACTGATCCATAGCCAAATCATATCCCTATCTATTACCCATAGGATCCATGTATGGAATATTTACCAACATTTGCCTTAAAAATCACCCAAATGTAGGTAAATATTCCATACATGGAGCATATGGGTTAGATATCCCCTATCTATCAGACCTATCTCCACCAAAAAACACCGCGGTCCAAACCGCTGCCACGGCACGTCCGGTGCGAATGACCTGCTCCTGCTCCGCATTCATCAGCCGAATCTTTGAGACGTCCGGGAACATGCGACTCACCAGGCGTTGCCGCAGGGAACAGTACCTGGCACCAGCCAAGGGATCAAGGGATCCACCGCCAGGGGTAGGGGTTGGGTATATACCCTTTGGAAACCCATAGGAAAATGGTGGTTTAATGGGATTTAATGGGATTTAATGGGATTTAATGGGATATAATCTGGTTACCCTCTGGTAAACTGTCCCATAACTATGGAAAGATCCACCATGCTATTAATAGGAAAATTCACTATTTCTATGGCCATTTTCAATAGCTTTTTGTTAGTTTACCAGAGGGTAAGAATAGGTAATGGTTGAGGTTTAAGAATGGTTACCCTCTGGTAAACTAACATAGCTATTGAAAATTGCCATTTATAGTGGATTTTCCCATTGAAAATAGTGATTTTCCATAGCTATGTTAGTTTACCAGAGGGTAAATGGATGTTGATGGTTGATGAATGTTGATTATGTTTAGAGAATGGTTATGATATAATTGGTCCCAAAGCAATTTGGATGGTGATGGTGTTGGGTGGTGGGATGGATTGGGATGGGCTGATGAAATGAGCCTCTGGTCATCTTCCATAATTTCACTTTCACTCGGAAAAGGATGGTACTTGGTGGCTCATCCCACTTAGTAAGTGGGTTATAACCCCTGTTATAAGTGGATTAACCCTACTTATCCCATTTATAACTGGGGTTATAACCCACTTACTAAGTGGGATGAGCCACCAAGTAAAACACTACATTCGTTTTGCCTGACTTGTTCCATTGAAGTGTGTTTTTTCTCGGGGGTTGCGATATGGGGCATCCTTGCTGGCATTAAGCCACTGAAACAACCGTCCTTTCACATTTTTGCTCAAACTACAAACAACTTGGGCAGCCTACCCTGGTTTTTTTCTGCTTGTCCCCCATCTTCCAGAACTTTGTACAGCCATGATTTTAGTGAATTGAAGCCCGCCGCAGTACCATGATGATCCATGATGTAGGATTGTATACAATATATAAATAATACATATATGTATAATGTATGATATATATATATGATATAGATATGACATCAACTGACCATAGATTCTATCCATTCCCCCTGCAGCTTACATCATCCTCCCGCCTCAACAAGGCTTCGATGCAATTGTTGAAGGCATCCTCCAACGCAGCGATGCCTGGTCCGGGGTAAACATCTGACGCTGACATAGACTGACACTTTTAAGGAGAGCTCAGATGGTAAACTAACATAACATGGGGCATTTTATAGTGATTTAATGGGATTTTTAGTGATTTAATGGGATTTTATAGTGATTTAATGGAATTTTATAGTGATTTAATGGAATTTTATAGTGATTTAATGGGATATACCCGGCCTGGTAAACGTTTACAAAAAGCTATTGAAAATGGTGATTTATAGTGGATTTACCCATTGAAAATGGTGATTTTCCATTGCTATGTTAGTTTACCAGAGGGTATCTAATGAATCTAATCCCAAAAAAAGGCAGAACAGTTCTACATCTACTGTACAGCTACAGTCACAAAAGGAGCCAGACAAGTGCAGGGATTTGATATTTTGACCTGTTTTGATGATAACGGCCCCCAGATCCCAAGAAACTGCATGGAAATGTTGCATCATTCTTTCAAGTTGGGCATTAGAAGCATCACCTTAAGTATGTTTCAGCAAGATATGTTGGCTTTATTCCAAGCATATTCAAGCAACAAATTGGCAATTTTTTCGCTCGAAGAATTGGGAAATAGATATGAAGGGACTAGCGCAGACTAGCGCAGCATGGCTGACATGAAACAGCCACACATCCAAAGGAAAAACTACTTGTCCAAGCCGCCCTGTCTCCTTGATCCCATATGATCCCATGGGTCCCATGTGAATAAAACACCCCCGAAAGAGATGGTGCTTGACGCCACTGAAAGTCAGGAAACAAGAGGTCAACGATAATTCTTTATTGGCTAAATCATGCTACACTTCATGGTATAAATCATATTAAAATCCAATTTGTGTAACGTTTTTTATCTACAGAAGATCCCCCCAACATCCCCAACTAACAAAAAACCAGCCTGCCAAAAATGGCGAATTCTCGGCCGGCACTATGAGAAACTCTCCAGTTGGTGGTGATGTTTTTTATTCACCAAGGCTACAACCATTCACAACCATTGCTGGTTGGTGGTTGAGCCTACCCCTCTGAAAAATATGACTTCGTCAGTTGTTCACCTTATTCCCAACTGAATGGAAAGTCATAAAAGCCATGTTCCAAACCACCAATCGGATTTTCATATCTACTTCAAGCTCCAAAAAATCAGTTCAATCACCCAATCTCCCATTCATCAGGATGGGTCTACCACAAATTGCTTGGAAGGTACAAAAATCCCTGCCGTCCTCCCCTCCTTGGAAGGTGCCTTCCACGGATGCCTTCCGCCATTCACACAGGCAGTAGGCTCGAACTGAGACGCCCATCCCAAGCTTGTCCTAACTAAGGCCGACATGAATTTGAATGGAAAACATGGGTTTCTCATCATTTTCCCTGTGAACATGTTTCTATATAAATGAACCTTTGGGGGTACCCTCTGGTAATTTAACGTAGCTATTGAAAATGGCCATTAATAGTGGATTTTCCCATTAAAAATGGTGATTTTCCATGGCTATGTTAGTTTACCAGAGGGTATGCCCCTCAAAATCCTTGAGACAAAACAACAAAAATTGGTCGACCAGGTCCCAAACAGTCGCACGATCTTGGATAATGTTGCTGAAAGAAACCCTACAACGACTAGGACGTCGTTCCGGGAAGGCGTCATGTAAAACCTGGTTTTCAATCAACCATGATCCCAAAAAATAAATTTGACCAAGAAAGAACGGTTTTATAAGTACTAGATAGTACTAGGCTGTGTATGCATTTGTGCTCGCCATTTGTGCTCGCCATTTGTGCTCGCTATTCTGCATACCATGGATACCTTAACCTGGCAAGGAGCAATCCCATAAAACATGACATGTCAGAATCATCAAGCATATCATTATTTATTTGTTTTTTTTTATCTGGTTGGTGGTTTCAACCCCTCTGAAAAATATGAAAGTCAGTTGGGATGATTCTTCCCAACATATGGAAAGTCATAAAATTGATGTTCCAAACCACCAACCAGATAATAGTTGAACTATAGTTGGTTTGATTGTGGGTATTATGGTTCTCTGCTGGTTAATTACTGTATATTTTATCCTAATTAAGTATATTTTTTACTATAGTTGTAATAATAACTATATATTATGGTTTATATCCTAATTACTATATATTATGGTTAATTAATCACTATATTCTATAGTTAGCGAGACGATTTCAGCATTCTCTGATGACATGGTTTCAAGACATGGCTTTTTCCGCCGAATCTCCGGACGTTCTCCACATATCACATGTTGGAAGGTTTGGGAACCACACATAGAAATGAAAAAAAGATTCACCCTAACAGGTAAGCCGGTAGCCAAGATCCTTTAAAATATATATATATATACCCTAACCAATCAACAAGTATCACCATAAACAGGTGGTATAAACCATTCCCAAATGGGTGGTTTATGGCATTGTTTTACCCACATTCACCCTAACCAATCAGCAAGCATCACCAAAAACAGGTATCTTCTCAAGGGCTCAGCCAAGCTGCCAGAAAGTCACGATGCTTCGTGGCCATGCAGCGCCGACCCTGCATCTGCCAATGTTCTTGCAATGGCCCTGCGATGCCGTCGAGCTTTCCTGGGACGACGATGAGAACTCCAAGGGTGACACAAACATGACCTGCAAGATTTAGACAAGGATTAGACCAAATGAGCTCTGAAATTTCATAATGTCCAGATGTTCAAATGCGTTTAATGGTTCAATCATGTTCAATCCATAAAAAGCATGTAGCATAAGATGGATTTCTCTGAAAATAAGGCCCCAAAATGTTGCCAAATCCACTGGTGAATCATCATTTTACTATGGTGGTTGTACCATCCACTGGTGCAGACCATGAAATCATCTCTAACCCGAAATTTCGATGGTCAAAGCGACTTTTGGTGTTAAACCCTCAATATGTTGATCTCTAAGCCATCATATCTACCCTGAAATGTGATAAAAAGTTATTTTTTGGTAGTCAAGACCCCAAGTTGTTGATCTTTAAGCCAGCCTTGTTCAGATTGCCGTTCCGTCGTCCACCAAGGCTCTCAGCCCCAAGATGGCGTGCAGCGCGGGAAGCAGCGGTGAGGAACCTTCGGCATAGACCCAAACCTCGGAAACTGTGTTGGCTATGCTGAGTGAATTATAATATGGTTACCCCATCGTATGTATATAATTAATTATAATTACATATATTACCAGTATAAAATGAGGGATCATCCCATTTTTACATAGATCTGAGTAAATTAGAATATTTCACTCACCTGAAATAAAGCTATTTGGGGATGATTCCTCGAATCCTAACCATGATTCCAGTGAGGTCGTAGTGAGGTAATTGTAATTTTTCCAGATAGACATATAGTGGTTATGAATAGAAAGTCATTAACATGATGATTGATAGAAATAGCATTGAACTAGTGGTTGATTTATAGAAATAGCGGTTGATTTATATAGATATATGCATAGTGCTTATAAACCCGGCATTCCCTGTTAGTGTTCGACCACTATGTCTATTTCATGAACCGCTGTCTGTAAATAAATTGTGGTATAATTTAATGATAGTATAATGGACAATCAACCACTATAATTTATGAACCATAGGCATGATGCCACCATTCAAAAAACCACTGGGCCAGGTTCAGTGCAGTTCCAGTTGGATATTCTAAATGGATCCGATACATACGACCATAGGCTTAGTCATATCCCAACTTGTAGGAGGGATCGTTGAGACATAGTTTTTACCCCTCCATTCTGGTAAACATACCACCCACCCATATGGTGATGACTGGGAATATACTGGGAATGGTTTATTATTGGGTAGCACCCATAACACCCATCATCATCATATTATGTTTACCCATAATATAAACCCATAATATGGTTTATTATTGTTTTAACCACATCATGTAATATAAAGCATGCTGTATAATTCCGCATTTATGGAATTTAATGGAGATTCTCATGGGATAAGCGACAAACGTGATATGGCTGTGCCCGAAAAGGTGGTATACCAACAATCCCCGAATTCAGGGCATGTTTTTTGGAGGGAAATGGATGATAAATCACAAAAATTCGACGCACCCTTTCAAACAAACCCTAAATTTGGAGGAATTCCCAATAAGATTAGATCTACAACCAACGAACCATCACTTATGCAACATATCATCTAAATAACACCCTTCATTTAGATGAAATTCGAAATTCATCTCTCATGACAACCAATGAACCATCTATGAAACATCAAGTAAATTGACATGACGACCCTGGCATGAGTCGGGGTTGGAAGATGAATGTTTCCACTCAAAATAAGCAACTTTTCAGGGTCGAACCATGTCGAACCGTTAATCTACCAAAAGGGTGACACTGGTAATTTATGTGTACATATATATATATATATGGATATGTATATTTTACTGTATATATAACTATGATTAAATATGGATAAATTATATACCAATTCATGATGATTCACTAACAGTAGTTCATCATTCATAACAAAATTCATCATATGAATTCATATATAACCATATATATATAACCATAATCCTGATAACCATATGTTACTTATGATTGGTTATTTAACATCGCCATGGTATAGATGACCCTAATCGAAATAGATGGTTTACCTATTAAAAATGGGATCTTTCCATGGCCAACTGTTAGTCATAACCAGATGGTAATCATATGAACCATATATCTGGGTAAATTATAATATTTCACTAACCTGAATTAAGGCCATTTGGGGATGATTTCCCTTACTAACCATGATTCCAGTGAGGTCGCAGTGAGGTCGTTATAATTTACCCAGATATAT
>Ga0126342_10002749_pt1 | contig 28027 bp, 16 predicted proteins | sample Cyp1metagenome_FD_92528 | JGI IMG/M metagenome (GOLD analysis project Ga0126342, IMG submission 92528) | Coral microbial communities from Lord Howe Island, Old Settlement Bay, Australia - Cyphastrea 1 metagenome | ecosystem: Host-associated > Invertebrates > Cnidaria > Coral ... | reverse complement strand
AACTACAACTACACAACTACACTCCACTACACTCCACGACACTAAATTACACTACACTACACTACATTACACTACACTCCACTACACTACACTACTTTACACTACAATACGCTACCTTCCACTACACTTCACTACATTACACTACACTACACTCCACTACACTACAACTACAACTACAGAACTACACTCCACTACACTACACTACATTACACTACACTCCACTACACTACACTACACTAGCTTCCACTACACTTCACTACATTACACTACACTCCACTACGCTACAACTACACCTACGACTACACAACTACACTCCACTACACGAAATTACACTACACTACTACACTACATTACACTCCACTACACTACATTCCACTACACTCCACTACACTATACTACATTACACTACACTACATGACACTGAATGACACTGCACCACAGAGAGAGAGGTAGACAGATAGATAGACAGATAGACAGGTAGACAGCTAGACAGATAGACAGATGAAAGAGAGAGAGAGAGAGAGAGATAGATAGATAGATAAACAGATAGATAGATAGATAGGTAATTAGATGAAAGAGAGAGAGATAGATAGATCGATAGAAAGATAGATACATAGAAGATAGATAGGTAGGTAGGTAGATAGTCAGAGAAAGAGAGAGAAAGAGAGGAGACCTCAAGCACCTTTCGGTCCATCAGTGGATTCGCTCTGCATCCCGGAGTCGCAACAACCAATCTCTCCCATAGGTTTCCTATTTTTGAAACTTCCGCCACCGCCTTGTGCGGTACTATTGGTATCCGTCTTAATTTTCCTTGATGAAAATCCATGAGCGGGTTAGCAGCATTTGAACATGCCAGGTGGAACCTCTCCAAGATACTTGGACACTTTACACACACTTGTTGGTCAATACAGCTCCATTGTTATAATCTTATCAGTGCTGACCGATGGCATCTTCATTTTTGATGATATATTAAGAGGCCGTAGCTTGATGATTTGCTAGGCCTTTATTTAAAAAAACAATAAGCACAAGAGAATGGCAGGCTTGGCAGAGTCGTTGATAGCTGGAAACTTACTAGTGGCTGAAGCAAAGTTAATGAAAGCATTGGCTGAGAATTTGGGTCCCATTTTCCGCAAGCAGTTGAGATTCGTCAAGATCTGCTCCCGCTGACAACTAGGCAAAAAAAAAAGGAAGTCGAGGTTGCGGGAGAAATCTTCATCGAAGAACAGTGCTACAGAAACCGCCCAGCATTCTGTTTGCTTCAGGACGGTGCCGACGAGAAATTTCATCTCTATAGCGCAATGGGCTTGCAGCACCAGCACGACCATGTGAGGGTATTGCTGGCAAGATGTCGATCGACAGATCTCGCCTTGCTCTGGATGTGTTTCCTGACGCATGAGTATCAGCTTACTCTGTTGGCAATGCAAATGCATGGTGAGGACGACGCATTGCAGAAATGGCAATGGCATGCAAAATGCAGGAACTGGGATGTGTCTTTCGATGCGCAGACAAACCTTGGAGTCTTGAGTTCCGCAAGCAGCAAAAGATATGTTTTTCTGTGGACCAAAGATTAACCATGTCAGCAATTTCAGTCACAGATTTACATGGACAAGTTGTGTTGTTTTCCTTTTCGGATTTGTTTTTTCCGTTTCAGATGTGTATTGATGTTTACCAAACATGCCAATTTGAGCACGGTTTGCAGAAGCTATTGAAGGTGTATAGTGATCCATGCTTACATCGCCACATTGAAGAATGACACCCCAATTGACAAGACTTGGTGAATTCGTTGTTGTCGCATGGAACTTTAGTCATGCAGGTTCCCCTCACCCATGATGAGCCATTTAGCATACCCGTGTTGATAGTTGGTAGGTTATATATGGTTATATATTGATGTCGATTATACTGCCTACTTGGAAGATCATCTTTCTTAAGTGGTCGATTTTCTTTTTCTAACATGTTCTAATCATAGTTTTGAGCCATGTTATAACCACTTTATTAATTTTAAATCGGATAAGCCATAAAAAGTGGCCCTACGAAAAGCAGACAAAATCCCTGCGGCACAGAGTTTTTGATCCTCCAGGAGAGGCACGGGGGCATGATCCTCATGGCTCATCATTTCTATATTTCGATATTTCGAAGAGCAACAAAAACCAGAGTTTATATGTTTATATTACCCAAATCAATTATGGGCTTTTAGTAATTTTCCTTGCCTACCTTGACTTCAATCCTAAGTTCAGTGGTAAATCAGTTACTAAATAATTCTTTTGACCACTTCCAACGGTTCCCTGGCACTTCACGAGGTAAATGTAACCTGTTCTGCATCTTTTGGAGGGGGCTTTTGAACAATTCTTGAGGTCAAAATTTGTGTGGTGATTTTGGTGATTGTCATCGGCTGGCAGAAAATGCAGATGAGTCACTTCGATTCGCAGATCTGGTTTTTCGTGGCGCCCTCCAAGATGCAGTCCAGATGGGATGATAACAAGAATTAGGACCCAACCAACAGCAATCAATTGTGAGATTTTTGATTTGTCCATATATTGATAATCCCATTTGACTTTCATATTTTTCAGAGGGGTAGGTATACCACCAACCAGAGTAAATTCAATATGCTTCCAGAGTAATTTCAATATGCTTCTAGTCATCCCCAAATAGATGGAAAAGAATCCCCAACAGCAATAAATTGGGACTTATCTGTAACTGGTCGGTGGTTTGGAACCATGGAAGTTTATGATTTTCCATTCAGCTGGATCCCAACTGACGAATTCATATTTTTCAGAGGGGTGGCTCAACCACCAACCAGCTATGTAAGTTGGTTTATACCTTGGCCAGGATTTATGGTGGAATATCTCTACAGTTTCAACAGAATCCAAGTCAGTTTTCTTGGGGACCCCTGTGGGTCAACAACCTTTCGCGACCTCAGGGTGGGCAACACTTTAATAAAAGGGTGGACTGCGAGGGGAATCATCCCAAACATTCTTCAGGAAATATGACTGGTTGGTGGTTTGGAACATGATTTTTTCCATCTATTGGGAATAATCATTCCAACAGGCTTTCATAATTTTCAGAGGGGTTGAAACCACCAACCAGATGATAACTTGCCCAGATGTACCTTTGAACATGAGCAATGAGCACACTTTTAGTAAGGTTTAGATGTAAACTTACGAAAGTGTACCGTATACCCATCTGAAAAGGTGTGTTGACAGGTACTTCTAAGCCTTGAATCCAAAAAGGCGATGGGGTCATGATGGGAACATGGTGGATTACCTGGGGATCAACCAGACTACATGGACCAAAAATTGGATCTGCAGCAGATTTGGGGTCAAATGCGAACCTAGACTTCACAAATCACTAGGTGATCTACGTAGTAAATGGGTGATCCATGCCATAAGAATCCATCCCCACTTGCCTTTGTGATCATGTACATCCCTATGGTCTATCATTTACAACAATCTCCACATGGTTCGTGGGGATGCCATTGTGGACCCATCACATAATTTCCAGATGTTTCTGCAGTTTCAAAAACCCAAGCCCCAAGTTGTGAAACACAGATTTTTCATGATTTTACACCCTCTGGTAAACTAACATAACTATGGAAAATCACCATTTTCAATTGGTAAATCCACTATATATGGCCATTTTCAATAGCTATGTTAAATTACCAGAGGGTACCAACCATAACTATCATAGATGTCCGTGTCCAACTGGTTGATAGGCGGTGTAATATCAAGCAATCGATGAAGATGGTGCCCCTAGTTCGCCGGTCGATAACCGACGAGTCCGATAGATCTACAATAAGCCAAGAAGTATTGGTGCTATGTTTGCCAACTTGGCTAACGACCTGCACCACCTTATATGATCTTATATTGGTGATAAAATGAGTTAACATATAGTTAACATATAGAGGCTATTAGGATAAACTACGCTGACCTCACAACGCGACGTCACTGGAATGATGGGACCTTAGTTGTCATGACAACTATCCCCAAATGGTCGTAGTGAACAATTGTAATTCATCCAGATGGTCTGCTGGTTGGTGGTTTCAAACATTTTTTATTTTCCATTTCATATAGATAATCCACCAACCATTGACGAACTCGTATTTTTCAAGATGGTTATTGCACCACCAACCAGTTCTGATTTCTCATGATTTCTATCTACCCTCTGGTAAACAAACATCACTATGGAAAATCACCATTCTTAATAGATAAACCATTTATCGGAGCTCAGGCTATTTGTATCCCTTCTTCCCCTACGGCTTTACGGCAACCATCCAATCCGCGGCAACGTTGAGCTATGCCTTTATTGGTTACGATGTGACTCTTGGAAGGAAGGCCATGGATTTCTGGTTGGCGGTTTAAAACATTATTTTTGTTTCCATATATTGGGAATCTCATCATCCCAACTGACTAATATTTTTCGGGGTTGAAACCACCAACCAGATGTTGTTATCCAAACTTTTTCAATATGCTTATAGTCATCCCCAAATAGATGGAAAAGAAAATCACCATGAAATTAATAGGGGATCTACTTTCCCATCTATTTGGGGATGCATAATGATGATAACAAACAGTGCAACGGTGCGAAACCAAGCAGGATGTGAATATACTGTATGTATACATGTTTATACCTGGTTGGTGGTTTGGAACATGTCTTACTTTCCATACATTAGGATTAATAATCCCAACTGACTTATATTGTTCTGAGGGGTTGAAACCACCAACCAGATAATGATGTTCACAATCATAAGTACAGTAATAATAATACTAATAACCATGCCAAATCATAACAATATTTAACTATAACAATGAATGTTTGTATATACATTTATAATCATTTATATGTATATATACATTTAAAAACCAAGCTTACTGTAGATACTACTATAAACAACAGTTTTCCTAATTAAAAAGCAACTTGCCTATCTTAGGGGCCCACCTTGTATAATACATATATATATATAGATATGTTCATGTATGTATATATATATATATGTATTTATATATATATACATATTAATGTACGTATGTTTATAAATATATATTTATATATGTTACAAATCCGCCATATATATATACACATATGGAACATATATATATATATATACATTTACACATGTAACACATATATATATATATATTTATAAACACATATGTATTAATGTGTATATATATACGTATGAAATGTTTACCTGATATATACCCTGGGTTATGCAACATTAACCCTGAAAATAGCCAAGCTTTACTGGAAACTAATCTTCCAACCGCCTATTTCGTATCGGAGGAGGTATCTTCTATATGCTCTACATATGCTCTAGTTGCCAACATTTGGGCCATTTGTGGGGTACGGGTATGAACATCTGGGTATGTGCATTCTAATAAAAATACTTTCTTCGTGTGATCCCCCACGAACTGACTGTTCTAGCTATATTTGTATGCGTTTATATCTCCGGAGTTTTATATTTACATATAGTATTTAATATAGATGTGTATTGTCAGGGGTTTTCACCTTTAGTTGGATATCAGTTTTGTACGAGGAGAGAATTATGCGTACATTGGTCTTTCAGCTTCATGTACTCACAATCAGGTATTTGTATCCAAATCTTCCTAGCCATGCGTATCTATATCTATCAACATGTGTATTTATATTTTATGTTTGTGCTTATTTAAATACTCAATATTTGTGTTTAAAGATATAGATATAGAGAAATGTAAACAAACTATATAAAACAAAACAAACAAGTAAATAAATAGACATAAATAGACATAAATATACACCATCAGCTTGTCTTTTACTGCTGTCCACTAACAAGTCGCACTTGTTTTGTTGTATATGAGTTGTGTCTGGGGGTGGGGCCGGGTGAGGCGAGACAAATGTTCACGGACACTTGCACGCATATTTGAAGCTACCCTACTTACTGACTAGCTGGAACTTGAGGCTTCCAGAGGTAGGAAGTTTGAAGTTGCACTTAAAGTTCCATACCATGAGTAAGTTCAACTTATAAGTTCAATAAGTTGCATGTTTGTATTGTAGAACACTTAAGCAACTTAAAAACTTATAGTACTTCAATGTACGGAACTCATTCTGACTTAACTTCTACTTCTTTATGTTTATTTATGAACATCTCTTCCACCAAGTATTGGGTTTGGGTTTTATCACTTATCGTACAAAATGTTTTTTAGCTTTGAACTTTCAAAAAGCGGGGAGGGGCATCATGCCAACGTTTTCACAAGAGGATGGCTGCAATGGCAGTCGTCAACGATGTCACCACCGAAGCCTTAAGAGGGACAGCCACCTTTCTCTCGAAGCCAGACGCTGGCCGCATGTCCCTTACTCTGGCTACCCTCTGGCAAAGTAACATAACTAGTGAAAGGCACCATTCTTAATGGGTATAATTAACTACAAATGACAATTTTCAATAGCTATGTTCAATTACCAGAGGGTATTCGTTTAAGGGCTCTTTGAATTTTGACGCTCTAGCAGGGCCATCGGATCATATGTGCAGATTTGCACATGCACTTGATGCTAATCTGACAGTCGAAGCCGCTGTATATATGTGATATACACGTATCCACCACGCCTTTATATCGGGCGCCTGGGGAGCTTCTGCTGGAGCTTAGGAGACCTTGGACTTTTGTTTCTACGAGCGTGGCGCCGCCAAGCGCAGTGAGCGTGGCGAAGAGAACGCAGTTTCTCGTGGATTCACGGCTACTGTGGTGGCTGAGTCTCAGTGGCTATAGCTGTGGAGAACTGAGCTGCGGGCTCCTCGATGTGCCAGCTGTATGCACGCAACAGAGGTCGTTGAGTACTTTATCTCACAATTGAATTCAGTCTGTACGGCGATGGAGACGGCATCCTGGCAGTTGGCAGGAAATAATAGAGAGGCAAACACCTCTATGAAAGCCACCTCGAACAAGATTTTGACTGACTGTGCGAATCAGGTGGACCGATGAAGTCAATGAGAAGGGAAACCAAGGCCCAGCAGGAGGAACTGACCAATGCCTTTGCATTTCAGACTGTTGGTTCCGTATAGCGTCATTTTCACATGTGCAAAAGCGCTTTTTTTCACACTAATCCCTCACCCCAGGGGCCCAGCCCTTCCGATCCCATCCCATCCGATCCAATAATGACCTTGGACAGGGCTGGGTTTGATGCTTACGGATGGGCTGGTCGGCTCGGCTCACTTCGGGTATAATTACCCAGAGGAAGTATCCTAACTTCATAAAAGTGTTTTGTAAATATGTATCTGATTGAATATGTACATCTACTCCTTTCAATCACCCGGATCATGGCAGAATAATATCATCATTACCCTCTGGTAACTTAACATAGCTATGGAAAATCACCATTTTTAATGGGAAAATCAACTATTTCTATGGCCATTTTCAATAGCAAACTGTTAGACATAACCAGAGGGTACGTTCTGGCCGGGCACGGGGCTGGCTGCACCTAAGGATTGCCAATGCGGCCGAGGAATGCGAAAATCCCTCCAGAGACTCGGCGCAGGCTCATATCTATAGATCTTGTTCCTCGATGGCCATAAATTCACGGTCAGTTACAATGTGGGGCCCCCTTTACGATAGCTAAGTTGGTGAACATACCTCCAATAACTATGCTTTATGGTAGATATATCTATATACTTACTATGGTTTATAAACAAAATTTTAAGTTGGTGCAAATAACTCCAATAACTATGGTTTATTGTACTTCTAACTATAGTATTCATGAGGTTTATAAACCAACAAACAGAACTGGGGGGCCCACATTGTAGCCAAAGTAACCGTGGATATATCTGCAATAAAACCCAACATTTATTGGAATTATAAGCTAACTTAGCTAACTATGAGCAGCCACCGTTGTATGTGTTGGGGTCAATTCATGAGGTTTATAAACCAACAAACAGAACTGTGGGGGGCCCACATTGTAGCCAAAGTAACCGTGGATGTATCTGCAATAAAACCCAACATTTATTGGAATTATAAGCTAACTTAGCTAACTATGGGCAGCCACCGTTGTATGTGTTGGGGTCACCAAGGAGACTTGCCCAGAGCGATGATCATGGCCTTGATGACTTGTGCTGTTCTCTACGTTTCCTGGCTGCGGTTCAAGCTGGGTGGCGGAAGAGAGGTCGAGCCGGCCAAGAAATCCCAAACTGGGCGGACAGTTTGCTGGTACTCTCTGGTAAACTAACATAGCTATATATTCAAAACGGCCATTTACAGTGGATTGTCCCATTAAACATGGTGATTTTCCATAGTTATGTTAGTTTACCACAGGGTAACCTATGGATGCAACCATGGTGATAACCCCAATAGGTTGGAACAGAGCTCAGTTTTATTATTGGTTTATTATATAAGTGGAACTGCACCGCCAAGCAGTAACCCCAAAAGCATAAGACAAAACGATCCATATCACTATTATGTTTTGTATGATTTAGACGTTTTTCATGAATCAAAGCAGGGAGATCTTTACCAATTCGGACGAATCCCCATGTATGACTAGGCGATACTAGGCGTTTCACAACTTGGTTCCCATGTTTTCCTGTTCAGGAACATACTTGTCATGATCCAACTCAAGTCGAATCCACATATGGCAACCACAGCAACCTGGGGGTTTTGCCACCACTTGTGGACCACCAGAATGACCAAATTCGCCAGCTTGAGCCCTGCTGAAGAAACCACACAGCGATCGACTGACCGGTAGCAACCCGAGGTTTGTGTTTGCCTTGTTCTTTGCGGTATGCAGGCGCGAATTAGTATGACAATGATACCCAGCTGCCAAGCCGGAGTTAAAATTGCCTACTAACTCAGATATTGAGACGGCGGAGACGGTGAATTTGCTTGATGTGTAATTTAATAGGCTAATCGTTTGTTTCACATTACATGAGGATACATACAAACCAGCTAATCCTGTTTTGCGTGGGATAACTAAGATTTACCATGTTGCTGGGTGTGAAGTATTGGTACGACCACCCCTCCCCCCAAAAAAAGGAAAGATGTTGTGTTGATATGCTGTGATATGCTGTAAGATGTTTTGAATTGTAAACCATACGTATATCAACATTCTATTCACACATATTAGATTAGATTTGGTTTTGAACACCCATTGTGTGTTTAGATTCATAAATCATGTTTGCGTGTTTCTCTCTGTATAGATATATGATGTATGCACAGATACATACATGTACATACATAGACATACATATACACACATACACATATATACAAATATATATATACATATATATTTACTTAAGCAACATCAAATATCCTTCATATATTGCATACACATTGCATTAAATATCCTATTTACTTTCATATACATGTATCATAGTTTTATTGATTGAAATTTGTCTATTGAATACCATGTTGTTGAAATCTAAATCCATTAACATTTTCTATTATCCCATAGTATCCCAAACAATTACTATGATTATCCCATAATTATTCCATGATTATCCCATAATTATCCCAATTTCTTGAAGTCCAAATCCATTAATAATATTATTCATATGAATAATCCCGTAATTATCCCATAGAAACTATTAATGATAATCCGTAACTATCCATTCCTATCTCCTAATAATATCAATAGTTAATATCCACCAATACTATATAATAATATGCATTATCCATAATATCCATTAATAGTATGTTAATAGTATGTTAATATCCATTCATATTAATAGTTACTATTATCCCATGATCCCATGAAAAACACGAGGATTTCCCATCGATCACCTCGCTTTGCGCCAGACCTTCTCTTCCATCGACACCTCGGCACCGGTGAGCACCACCTTTGAGTTGGCCGGTGCCGTGGCTGATCAAAGTGATTAAAGTTCACATCCACCGGGCTGGGATAAAACTACGTGTATACGAAGTATATGAGTTATATAATGTTATATATATATATTTATTTATTTATCTTTATTTATATATTCTTTTTACATATTTACTAGTTATACATAGTTATCCATAGTTATATTAGTTATACATAGTTATACTAGTTATACATAGTTATATTAATTTTACATAGTATTATTGGGATTCTGGTAATATTAGGTTATAGTAACTATATCATAATACTATAGTAATATGGAAGAAAATCTATGGGTATTTTAGTCATACTAGATTTATTCGGATTCTGGTTATCATAACTTTGGGTAGGCTTTGGGTATACCCTCTGGTAAACATACAAAAAACTATTGAAAACGGCCATTGAAATAGTGGATTTACCCATTAATAGCATGGTGATTTTCCATCGTTTTTTGTAGGTTGACCATTGCAAATGGTGATGTTCCGTAGTTTTCCTACTAAAAATGGTGATTTTCCCATTAAATGGTATAACATTCGTCACATAATGATGACATTCGTCACATCTTCCTGGCTAACATGTGTGGTCCCATTGATCTTCGCTGGCCCCAGGGGCGCACTTGGTAAATGAAGAAGTTTGGATGGCTTGAATTTACCATGAGAACCTATGGAAATCACAATTTTTAATGGGAAAACAATGGAAAAATCACATTTTTTTATGGTAAACTAACAAAAAACTATGGACAGATCCACCATGCTATTCATGGGAAAACTCACTATTTCGACTGGGCCATTTTCCACAGCTAACTCTTAGTTTACCAGAGGGTACCATGAAACAGTGTGGGACAACTGACAATGAACGGGATTTTTCATGCAAAATGATGATAAAGATCATACTGTAGTTGCTTTATAATGGTATCACAGTATCTCATTTTTTGGACGTTGGTTCATATTATCGTGTTTGACTTGTGCTGTTTGATGGTTAGGAACATGAATTTTATTTTTTCCATATATTGGGAATAGGAACCCCAACTGACTTTCATATTTTTCAGAGGGGTAGGTATACCAGGCAGCGGCGGCTGGAGCTTCTCTACGAGTGCGGTGACGGTGCGCTGTCACAGAAGATGCACCGCATGGTGCTGACGCAGCCACTTGTCTGCGAGAACTTATTCCGGACGCGGTGGTTCCGCCGTAGCCAATCGATAGGCTCAGTGCCCATATACGAGGAATGGACGACCACGACACTCAACGATTTCGAAGACGCGGACCTCGAGGTCTGGGCACAATTGAGGCTCGCCAAGTCGTTTGCGCCACTACTGCCCACACGCCTGAACGTCCGAAGGAACCAGGCCGCAGCGATGGAAGGGCATTCCGGCTCAAAACAAAGTTTGCCCTTAGCGGGACGTCGTCACTCCCCGCGGGTTCTTCGCCATTTTCGTTGACTTGGCATTGGACCTTTTCCAACGTTTGTTAACGTTGTTGACTTTCACAACTGTCACTGTCATTGGCTTGACTGACAAGGGTGGTTTCAACAATCTATTCACTGGCCTTGATTCCTGATATCCAATTCAGCGGCATTGATTTCATCTGTTGCTATTCATTGGTGGTCTGGCATTGGGGTACATTGGATATTTTGATTTTTCTGATTTTATTGGAGGGGCCCCACTACTGACTGGCTCAACCTGGTTCTGCGGTGACCTTACACCGGATACAACTCCTGGTATTGGTTGCAACAATCGTGGATTTTTCTCTGGTTTATGAGCGTCAGACTTTTGTTGTTTTGGATTTTTCTGCAACAAATCAACATCGCCTCTGATTGCAAATCAGAATTTGTGCCCTACAACGACTCCGACACAAAGGAGAGCACACAGACGAGCCCGAGCCAAAGCGCGCAAGTTCTTACACCTGATCAAGAGAAGGCAAATCACTGCCTCACACCTCAGGATCTGGAAAGCCCTTCATCGCTTGGGCAACCATCACTCAAGAGACGCTGGACACATCAGCAATTTTGTATCTACAATGACGGAAGCCTCTCAAGCATGGAGATGCGCCACATGCATGAAAATTTGTGCAAGATCTCACCAATTTTGCGGAGTTTGTGGAGTTTCATGGCATCTATGTGCAGACCCGACATTCCAGGCAGGAAATCGGGTAGCCAAGGAGCAACGCCAAGTACAGTGGAGCTATGCTGCCGACTGGAACGATGCAAAATGGGATGGCCAATTCTGGCCGGAGGAGCACCAGGACAATGCACAATGGACGGCAGCCCCAAGACGTCGACAGACGCCCAGGAGAAGGCCATCCAGAAAAGCGAAGAAGCAAGATGTGCAACCACCGGGATCCCACAAAGGAAAGGGCAAAGGTGTGAACCTGGACATGGAAGGTTTTGGTCCTCCAGCTCTTCCGCAGAATGTCACAGAGCCACCCTGGCTTGCAGCTATGAACACCCTTGCGTCAGCGGCACCGCCTCCCTCACAGGCAGCGCCAGAGGATCGACAGCTGAGAACCATACTGGCAGCTCTCAAAAAGCACAACGATGTGTTACCACCGGAATTGCAAAATATGGTCAACGATGCAGCCATCAAGGAAGGGCAGCAGCAGACAAAACAATTGCATGCAGTGGTAACGGCTCATGGAAAGGCACGCAAGGAATTGCAGCAAGCACAACTGGCGAGATACAATTTGCACAATGCATGGAGGTCCTTCCTCAGCCAAGCGGTGACGCAATGGCAGGGCTACAGCGCTCAATTCATGGAGCAAGAGAAGCAAATGAACGAGCGAGTCACTGCAGCTCAAACCGCACTGGAACAGGCGAGGGAATCCCTGGCCACAGCCAAGGCGTCAGCTGGCATAGAGACCAAGGACGACACCATGAATGTGAGCGACGAGGAGCAGGACAAGGATCTCACAGGCACGGCATCCCACCGCATACAAGAAGGCCTGACAAGCTTGCAAACAAATCTCGAAGCGCTGCAACAGTCAGCAACACAGATGTTGGAAGACGAGCAAAAGGCCCTCAAGAGACCAAGAATCGAAGAAAAGCCAGACAATGGTGCCAAGCCATCCGAGCCCTCTGCTACAGTACCGGGGTTTGGTTAGGCCGAGTAAATACTAGCCCGGAAAGTATTGCTCCATGGCCTATGCATCCTCAAGTGGACACACAGCGTTCTTGAGGAGCCCAGTTTTGTTTCAGAGTGGAATGCAGCTGACATAGCTTTTCACCTTGAATGGGAACTCAACATGCAAACTAGGACTCCTGCTCTGTCTCAACCAGTGTACAGGAACCGATCTGCTCAGCCGATGGTCTCACAGGTCACCTTTGCAGATGCAGTAAGCATTAGAATTGGCCACTTTGATTGTGACGAAGTTCATGATTATGTAGTCTCCACTAGTGCACTGCGGCATGCTCAGAAACCGTGGTCATTGTATGGCTCGGATGCAACCTGTGTCCATCAGTTTCCCACACGCCCAAGAAAAAGGTCCCGTACATCGAGGCGCATTGAAAAAGATAAGAACCTGAATGTTTCATTGGCTCAAACCCCAAACACTGAGGTCCATGCAGCACCAAAAGGAACAGCTTCACAGGCTCTGATTTTGTCCGATGCAAGCACCTGGAAATCAGCAGTGCCAATAGAGCCTGCAACACTGAATGCTTGCATCCAGGAACCTGATGCCATCCTGTTGAAGCGCAGTTTTGACCAGCAAGTTGTGTGTAGACATGTTTCACCCAGGTTCTCCCTTGCCAATACTGCCTTAGCATCCGATGCATCCGATCCAATTTGCCGCAGTTGGACACCCTCGAAGCAGCACCAATTGCGCTCTCAGACACTGAGAAAATACAGCCAATTAGGACAGATGTCTCAGCAGAACGGTATTGTGGAAAATTTTTCAATGCTGGACCTCCGAAGCCACCGTCGATATTGCACTTTGCAGCCCCATGTCAAGACAGGCAACAATTTTGCTCAACCAAAAGTGGAATCACCCAGCATGGACGGCAACCGATCACTTGTGTTTGCTCACGTGCACACCAATGGACACACTGCACATTCACCCAGGTCCCGATGTGCGACTTATTCAAATGGTGATCCCTGTGCTGTCAGTACATGCATTGACCAAACCAGGCTCGAACATGAAAGCCCAATCATTCATCTAACTGGCTCAAACCAAGCAGGGGATGCCACAGATGATGACAACATGGACGAACATGATCAACCGATATTGCCAGCATTTGTCAATCATTTGACCAACAGGCTTGAGGCACTTGGACTAAATCCCCATGACAATGACTTTGATCTTCCAGTAAGAACTTGGTACATTGATCACCGCACCATCCATCGCTGGACAGCCCCCAGGTTACTGCAACTTGTTGGACCCCCACGTGGATGGGAGGCACAGATTCAATCCATCTGGGTTGATCAAATCAACACAGAGGACTGGTTTGATGTCATCATCATTGAACCTGACCCACCAAGGCAGGCTCAGCATGCATTTGTCGTGTATGATATGGTGGTAACACAGTCCCTCGAAATGCCAAGATATGCCGCCATGGTCACTGTCCTTCCGAGTCGAGCCAACACGTTCTCAATGTTCTCGGTTGCATGCTCCTTACCAGAAATGGTCAGTGGCTATGACCTTGTACAGGCTGCAGACGCAGGTCGCAACTGCAGGCATGCTGAATGCTTGATCACATACCGATGGATGCAAATACCCAATACACTCAGACCCACCCACAGAATGGGTCACGGAGATGGTTTTCAAATTGCGGTCCATCATGATCAGCATCAGGATGTAAATCGCAGGCATGATGACACCAGCTCATCTGACCTCACTGCTAGCCCTAGGTACTCCCCCGGCAGGCCTGAACCATCCGCATCCAGTCATCAACCGAACAGGTTCACTACAACGCTGCACCTGTTTCAATTTCAAGGAGCTGAAATTTGCCATGAACTAGTCAATGGTCAGCGTATCCAACCAACACAGGAAATTGCAGATGCGTTGCAGATTCCATTTGATTGCTTGGAAGCCATACATGTCATGCCCAACCCGCCTTATCAAGTGCCAGACTATGAGATTGCCGCAGTTGTCCAACGCACAGGTGATCTCGCCATCCGCACAACTGACAGGCTGTTACTGGTAGATATCCTTTACCACCACCATCCCACCAGTGAAGGTATCTCACATCGGCCCACGCTGGTAAGGGAAGTGCACAGGGTTGGACATCAGATTTTGCGACAGCAGATCATGTTAGCGGCAGCAGTTCATCACTACTGCATCATCATCTCCAACGACTGTACAGTCACGCTGGACAATCAGCTGTGGCCTGAGGACGACCCTCATCCGAGAGCTGTCCGCCATGGATCCTATGCACTGGTAGTGGTCCCGCCACCGAGCACACATGATGTTCCAACACCGCAAGCTGTTGAAGTTGTCCAGCAAATGGTTGATGATGACAGAATCATGCATGACCTATTTGGGATCCAGGAACCAAACCAAGAGGATGACAGCAATGACGAGGCCATGCTTACGCAACTTGCGTCCAAGTTCAGGCACAGCACCTACCAGGTCCTCAAGCTGCCCCGAAGCATCGGTAATGATGATGTCATAAAGCGACCACAAATTAGCCACGAGCATCGCCCAGCCACCAGTCGCCTCGAAGTGGGTGCGGTACTGCAGACGAAGTCTGACCTGAACCCCCACAAGCATTCGCATAGCTGGGATCTTACAACTGCATCCGAAGTTGCCCAAGATGCGCATATCTGCCAGCCAGGCGAGCTTTCCGGACCTGACCACAATGGTCACAGTAACTCCGAGACTCAACATCACAAGCTGGCAACACTGGACCAACTACCCAATGGTCCGAGGGAACCGCATGCAAGCTCCAAAATGCGTACGGTTGCATCCACATGCAGGGGTCAACAGAACCCCACAGAAAAACTTTCGCACCAGAAAAAGATTTCTGATTTCTTTCAACAGTGTGTGAAACCGATTGCCAAGAAAGGCTCTGCCACGCAGACGACCATTCCTCATTTCTTTCAACCCACGAAGAAGCTGCAACACCAGGATCTGCCCAACGAGCAGGACCTTCCTGTTGCCAAGCCCCAGCAGGCCAATGTTGAAATGCAGATGATGAGTACAGGCAATCTTGAACAGGCAGTGGATAATAGCACACAGCACGCCCTTGAAGCACGTGCCGCCCCATACCATCATGCTGACCCTCCAAGTTTTGTCACCAACAGTCCAAATGCACCAATTCAGGGACAACAGCAGAATGCACCACGACCCCGGCCACTTTGGCACATTGAAGTCAATGGGCTCTTCCTTGAACATGGAGAGGTTCGGCACCCGGAGACTGGCCCAGAACTGGCAGTGGAGGTATGGTTTGTACATCACACGAGAATGCCCATATGCAGAGCTCCACGCTTGATCTGGCTTGACAACATCCATGAGTTGTGGTATGCCGATCTATGCAACGCATGGTTCGATCAAATCCAAAGGCATCAGCCGTTGCGTGTACATATCGTCAAACCAACACCACCGTATCAACTACGGCAACAGGCCATGGTCCACATCATCCTTGAGCAAGGCATGGCTCCACATAAAGCTGCAATTCTATTTACAGCTGCTTTTCATGGAGGCACCAGGACAGGCATATTGCAGCAGGCTGAATCCTCACCCGATCAAATCTCCACGGAACAGATGATTCACGATCATGCCCTGCAACAGCAATGCACTTTCCGACCTTGTCATCTATTCTCTGGGCGCTTTCGATTTGACTACAGTACCGTGGAGAGAGTCCCATCCGGAATCAGTGTCCTGCTTGATGTAGGTGACCATCGTGCAACAAATCCCAGTCGAGGCTCAAGAGATGCCATTCATGCCAATGAACCTTCAATTGACGATGCCAGCAGCGAGGACGATGACAGCCAGCCCAGTGAGGACACCCTTGCGCTCATGCAGAGGCCCAAGTTCAAGGCTTTTCCCAAAACTAAAGCCCCCTCGCTGGCGGTTGCTGGACAGAGTTCAGCCACCGACCCACCAGGTCCAATTGCGTGGTTTCATGTACATCGTGCCCTCCCAACCGGTGGAGTTGACCAGCATCAGCCCATACAGCGAATGGTCATCCAGGCCAGGAACCTTGATGAGTTCCACCAAATGCTTCAATGGCAAACTCAGCGTGCCAGTGAAGCCTGCCTGATGCCGTCAAGCCGTAGTACCAAGATTGAATCATGGTTCTCTGACCCCACAACCTTGCCAAGAAGTGACCATTCAAGGGAAGTCACACTGTCCACCAGCCCTACACAATGGCCAGTGGACGTTTTACAAAGATGGTCCGATTTCATTCAACCAGGTACACCCGTCTACCTGTTTGTTGTTCAGCCAGACCCACCAGGGAGGCAACCAGATATTATCGCACATGTCATTGTTGCCCAAAACCCACCTGCTGACCGTTTTGCAGCAATCGTATCGGTCACGGAGCTTCTTGATGACCCATGGCATCCGACCAGGTTCTGTGCCTTGCTGCCCAACCCGGTATCACGTAATGAATTGTTTGATTTGGCCGGCATCCCACCTGACCAGGTAGCAGCAACCCCAGGAATCGGTGCTTACCATGGCAATGCCCCCATACCAGAAGGTAGTTCATACCCAGTTAAGCACGGTTTTGCCTTTGAGGTCATCACCGATACGCTGGAGTTTGAGTCAGATGCCACCACACTCTGGCAGCACACCTTGCAGGCTAATGGTCAGGTGCCGGTAATGCCAATCACCAGAAAGTTGGCTGTGCCAGCAGCTCAGCGGGTCTCCAACACACTACATGACGATAACATTAAAAGCCAACAGAAAGCCACATCACCACTGCATGGGTCTGAACCTCAGATCACGCCGAACGAAGCCCCTCAGTACCAGGTAGATGACACAGCCGAGTACTTGAGTTTTGTCCAGCTTTCGTTTCAGTCCATCCATGATGACATGATGCAGATACATGCTGTCACCAGTGATCCCCTCAAACCAGTGTCGAACCACGAGGACACCTGGAACATGATCGCTTGCACAGCCAGTTCAACTACCCATTGGCACGACGCACACGACCTCAAAACTCAAAGCGAGGTTGGGACGATGATGATAGGACCAGACATCATTCATCGATGGCACCACCTTGCCGCCTTGAGACCACCAGCAGCTTCCATGATGGCACCCATAATCACTTGGATGATTGATCATGAACGCTTTCCTCAATGTTTCCGGCCGAGAGAGGTTTTCATCAACCTTCACCCCCATGCTTGGCAGGACACAATCAAACGTGCGTGGAATGATGTGCTACTCCCAAACCAACCAGCAGAAATTACACTGGTTCAGCCCCACCCAATCTACATGGAGGCTCATGTAGTTGCACATGTTTTGATCACCCAACAGCAACAACCAGGCTTTACATCGGTTCTGCTTACCACGCTGGATAGCTCCATGCCACACTCCCACCGACGGCATGCCACCATTGTCCCAACGGCACTCAGGCGTGACACCCTGCTGGCACTGGCCTTTATTGCCCAAGACTGCAATCATCCAGATAATGTGTGTGACACTTGGATCGGGGATGCTGAAGTTGATCCCATAATCCCTTATCCAGTTACACTTGGCCAGTCGTGCACAGCTGCAATTCACAGACACCACAGACCTGAACCACAGGACCCAGACCCATGGGAGGCCAAGGTCCCTCTCAACAAGGAATTCAGAGTCAAGCTACACCTGCAGGCACCCATTCCGATACAAGCAGACGCTGTGCCCGTCGATGCCACATCGGAAGATCCTCAGTTGTTATGGTTTGCCAACGAAGCCTGGAAACACGCTTTGGAAGCTGAAGACCCGTGCACGCTCTTGCCACTGCCTGACGGGCTACATGTGCCAGACCCATCCTACTGGGCTCTCCTGCAACCACCACTGTGCCATGATCAAGAAGAGGTCAACTATACCCTCTACTTGGATGGCGCCGCCAATGGTACTGATGCAGGATGGAGTGTGATAGTAGTGGCCAACATGCAAACCACAGAGCACTTCCTAGGATGTGCCTACGGCACAGTCCAACTAAGCTCCATGCAGCCAGATTGGGTAGGGGCAGAAACAGCAGACAACATTGCTGCAGAGCTATCCGCCATGCTCTTTGCGCAAAATCTGATCATGCGCTGGCAGGAAAACACCAAAGCATGCATACGGCCTGACTTGTCACTCAGCAGAACGGTAGCAACAGCTGCTACTACATGTAGGTCCAACAAGCTCTTAGCACAACTGTGCTGTGCCTTGGGCCTATGGTTGAGCAAGCGGGTCACAATCCAGGAAGTACGGGGTCACCAAGGACATGCATGGAACGAATTGGCCGATGCAGTAGCCAAGTGGGCAATGCAACAACACAGCAACCCACTTCACAATAGTTTTGCCCAGCTTCACCAATTGGCCTCCAATCCCCATGACGTCAACTGGACCTGGATGCAAACTACCCATCCTGCAGTAGCCGCATGTTTTCCGCCCTTGCTCCAACAGCAAGTGATGCAGTTCACTAAGCCAACATGCAAACTAGGTGTGCTGCCCACAGAACGGCTCCAACCAGCCGACACAGTTGAAGGATCCCCATGGCACATCCAAATGTGTACTGCCAACGTCCTTGCCACTGAAACCTGGTCAGCACAACATGCAGGCTCTAAAAGAACTGGTCAACGCACCCTACGCCTGGATGCTCAATGGCACAATGCCAAGGTCCACATCATCGGCATCCAAGAAGCCCGAACCGCCCAGGGCAGGTTTCATGCACCGCATTACCATATCATGGCCTCAGGTGCTAAGCACAAAAGAGCACCGTTATACGGCTGTGAATTATGGGTCCACAAAACCCTCCCTGTCGCAACCGACAAAGGAGGACGCCCAGTGGTCCTAGGAAAAGCTGTTCTCACGGTACAGCATGCCGATCCACGCAGGCTCCTGGTTGAAGCCAAGCTCGGACGTGCCACATATGCATTCGTGGTCCTACATGCCCCCAGCCTGGCCACCCCGAGCCAAGAGAACCCAAATCCGGTTCACGACGTTACACAATGGTGGAATGACACCAGTGCCCTGTACACCCAACACGTCACAGCCAAGGACCAATGGGTGTTCCTCGATGCAAATGCACCCCTTCCCCAGGGGGATGGAGACCTTATTGGACCCCACGGGGCTGAAACCAGCAACAAGGCGAGTGAACTGCTGATTGAATTCATCGAGCAGCACCAGCTTGTGGTACCATCGACATTTCCCCAGCTCCATCAAGGGCCCACCGCAACGTGGACACACAGTACGGGGAAAAAAAGCAGAAAGGATTATGTGATGGTATCCCGATCAGTGTATCCACTGGCTACAAAAAGTTGGGTCGATGTCAAGCATGACACGACCTTTGCCCACGAAGACCATCTCCCAGTCTTCCTCCAATGCCAGGGATGGCTGGAGGCATCAACAACCATGCCACCCACCTGCTGGGACGACCAAGCCATGTTGGATCCCCACAGGCTACAAGCCTTCCAGTCAGCCTTGCACACGCTGCCACTCCCGGCCTGGCACACCCAAGTTGATGACCATGCAGCCATCTTTGAACGTCAATTGCTTACCCTCGGCCAACAGTTCTTTGCCAAACAACCAGGCAAGCAAAGACTGATCCAGTTAACAGAGAGTACCAAGGACGCCATTGCCTTCAAGCGGCACATCCTTGACTATGGACGCCAGCAACAATGTATGCACCATGAGGACTTCAAAACTGAACTCCGAATCCTGGAAAAAGAAGTTGCACGGCGGGTCAACCAGGATATACAACTGTTCTATACCGACCTTCTTGCCCAACTGCAGTCGTCAGGGGAGATCTCCAACCAGAAGTTGGTGTACAAGCTACTGCACCGACTCGGCCGCAAGAGAGGGGCTGGAGCTGCCGGTCCAAGACCATTACCAATGCTGCAAAAGCCTGATGGCACAATGGCTCAGTCCTATCTCGAACAACAACATACGTGGATGAAGCAGTTCTCCCACATAGAAGCTGGCATTGAGAGAACATGGGAAGAAATGACCATGCAGCATGAAGCCCAACAAGCAAACCCCCAGTGCACAGACCTTGAGCCAGCTGCCTTTCCAAATGCATGGCAGGTACAGCAGCTCATCTCGCGCCTGAAAAGAGACAAAGTCCCGGGCCCCAACCAGCTGCCGCCGGGCCTCCTCAAAGCAGGAGGTAGTGTGCTTGCCAAACACCTGACGGTCCTCTTCACCAAAGTTGCTGCAGGATCCACTGAGACACTACATTGGAAAGGGGGTGTCCTTATCCCGCTGTGGAAAGGGAAATTGCCACCCCATGTGGCAAGCGGCTATCGAAGCATCTTTCTCTCGAACTACACTACCAAGCTATATCACCAAACGTTCAGAGCCCATTTGGTCGATGCATGGGAACGTAGTTTGATGCACCTCCAACGTGGTGGCCGCAAAGGAGTTGGCGCTGACGTAGCCCACCACATTGTGCAATGCCACCAATCCTGATGTAAGCAGAAAGCAGTCCCCTCAGCCGCCCTGTTCTTCGACTTGAAGTCGGCTTTTTACATGGTCTTGCGACAAAGCTTCACCAGTCTTCCGTCGCACGACGAGGCATTCATGGAGGCTATGCAACGCTTTGGACTCACACCCGGTGAAATACACCAGTTGGTTGCCACAGCTAACGAGGATAATGCCACGCCCGGCCTAGCACTCCACTTGCAGCATGTGTTGCGTGACCTCATGCAAAACACATACTTCACTGTTGCTGGCCTCATCAACCCGTGCCAGACCACACGAGGGACTCGCCCAGGATATCCAGTAGCGGACATCCTCTTCAATCTCTGTATGTGCAGAATACTGAAAGATTTCCGTCAGGAGGTGGAAGCCAGCTCCAACCTCCCTTGGTTGGGTGACGCCACTCCTGTCAATGATTTGGAGCAAATCCCATCCATGCCGCCAGAAGGGTTTGTCGATGTTACCTTTGTTGATGACTGCGTGGTCCTGCTTCACGGCCGCAGCAACGACCGCGTTGCCCAAGCCATCCAAGTGCTCGTGACAGCCCTTGACAAAGCATCGGCACAACGCGGCCTTAGCATCAACTTTGAACAAGGCAAGACCGAGGTCCTGTGGACGATACTGGGTAAAGGAGCACGTGAACAGAAGCGTAGGCTCCATGAAGATGGACAGCTCATCCAATGGATGGCAGAAGGCAAGACCTATACCCTGCATGTGTGTCACGCTTACAAACACTTGGGCACCTGGGTCCAAGCACACCACAGACACGCCAAAGAGGCCCTTGCCAGGGCTGCTGCGGCAAAACAGCAATGGGGGCAGTTAGCTCGTTCATTCTTTACCAAAAGGGCTATCACCATCCCGGTCAAGAGTGCTGTGTTTCAAAGCCTGGTGGTCTCAAAGATGACGTACAACGTACATACATGGACATCAGTCACCCAAAAGCAGCTTGACTCATGGGTGAACCACCTCAAAGCTCCAGCTGGAACACTGCTCAAGGGGTTATTGATGCCGGCTACAAGGTACCAGCACTCCACAGACGAGATGATGGCGTTTGCAGGACTCCTTCCCTTGCAGGACCAGGTGCATGCCAACAGGTTGAGGTTCCTGGCCAGACTGTTGCAAGCCTGCCCACAAATCACTTGGACTTTGCTACATGCCACCCAACATCAACACTCCTGGATTGAGAGTTGCCTAGATTCGTGCCAGTGGCTCCTCAAGCACTATGACCGTCGCCTGCCACTCACCGAAAACTCACAGTTCTTGGACTGGGTCCGCTTTGTCCGGCTCGACCCCAACTGGAAAGGACGCATCAAAAAGACATGCAAACTTGCGCTGTCCTTTCATCGGTCCAGAGCAGAGCATGCCATCTGGCAACGCCACTTCAATGCCAGGCTCACACAAGCAGGAGCAACACTGCCAGACAAAGCCAAGCCAGCAGCCATCCAAGACCGATGGCAATGCGACTTGTGTCAAAAGGTATTTGCATCCACTCGAGCACTAGCCATGCACGCCACCAGAGAACACGGCTATAAAAAGAAAGTCAGATACTATGCCACAGGTGACACCTGCCAGGCCTGTTGCCAAAACTTCCACACTCGCAAACGCCTCTCGGTCCACCTGGAGAAGCAAGCTCGGTGTTACAACATCGTCACCAGTTGCTGGCCACCGCTCCCCGCAACGCAGGTCCAAACATTGGACGATGAGGACAGAACCCATGAATCCCAGCTGCGCAAACAGGGATGGTGGGCGGCCAAAGCCTTCCAACCTGTGGTGACGGTGCAAGGACCGCCACTCCCACCAGAAGGAAGCCCAGAGGCACAGCTGATGTTTGATCGCATGCAACGGCGCCGGCCCAGTGATGTGGTGGCCTACACGCAGCTTCAGGGCACCAAACTAACACAGCTCCCAGATGGCCCAAAGAAGCTGTGGTGGACCAATGATGACTTGCCTGCATTCATCATGCACTCTGTCCAAGGCCCTGACGCAGCGGGGGGTGCCTTTGCCATGTGGGGCTTGGCCCGGGAGACAGCCGCCTTGCACATACGTGCGTTAGTTGTGGTGCACTTCTTCAGCGGGTACCGCCGTATGGGTGACATCCATCATGTCGTCGACCACTACGCGGCTGAAAATGGCTCTCACATCTTCACGCTGTCGGTCGACCTTTGCATGCAACGACAAAGTGGCGACCTAGCCACCCCTCAAGCAAGCAAATGGTGGAAGGAACGCATCCTCAGTGGACAGGTTGTCGCAGCTGGCGGCGGACCCCCATGTGAAACGTTCACAGTTGCCCGCCAGTACGACGGCGGCCCCCGCCCATTGCGAAGTGCACAGCAGCCACATGGCCTGGCTGGCCTCACTCACAGAGAATGGTGCCAGCTTCGCATCAGTGACAGACTGCTCAGGTTCCTGTTAGATATGCTTGTCACCCTTGCCATGATGGGCCTCAGCGGCTTTCTCGAGCATCCGCAATTTCCAACGTGGTGCAATCGGGGCCACCCGGCCAGTATATGGGCGATGGAAGCCCTGAAACACCTGAAACGCCTCAATTGCTTCTCCGTTGTGAGCTTTGATCAGTGCGTGGTTGGCGCTGTGGCCAAAAAACCAACAACGTTGGTCCTCCTGCGCATGCCTGACGTGCGCGAGCAGCTGATGAAAAGAGGACACAGTGGCCGTTGCAATCACCCAGCCGGGTCCCACTCTGCCCTCATTGGGCGCCAAGAGGATGGCACGTTCAACACTGCGAAAGCGAAAGTGTATCCATACGGACTCAACCGCATCCTGGGAATGGGGCTGTTCAAAGCAGCGGAAAGATGGGTGTCCGTGGCCACTGACACGCAGTTGCCGACGGAGCTCACACCCTACCTCGAGCAAAGCTGCCACGATGAAAGCGTCGTGCAACCAGACTATCATGGCGGCAAGGGCTAAAAGCCCCAACTTATGCACGCAGCGACCCAAGCACCAACACGGTGCAGCAGAGCAAATGGAAAAAAAAAATGGGGTAGGTATACCACCAACAAGTATGTGTTTTCCAAAATTTGTCGCGGGCAGTACTGGAAGCATCTTTTTTTTTGGAATCCCCGAACCACACACGTGGCACCGTGTGGTTCCAAACATCACACTTGCCCGGCACCTGGTGTTTAACACTGCTCCTGTAACTGTATTCATTGGTTTACCGGAAATTTTGCAGGAAACCCCCATGCTTCATGTTTTTAAATATGTAACATCCATGGTTTCCGGTGAAGATTTTCCCAACAAAACAAATCCAATGACGTATGTGTCTAATGAAAAGCTGTATTTGCTACACGATTTGGTTTGATAGGAACGGCAGAACGTTGGATTATATCGGATTCATATCTAACGCTAAGTTATTCACTTACACTCCCCCAAATTAACAAATAGGGGATTGGAAGGTGACTCTTCATTAAAACGTGTCATATAGCCATTACATAGCCCTTCCATAGGCCTGACATAGGCCTTATATATGTGGTACTGGTAGGTCCCTTCAATACATCGGTAGCTGCAGTCACTGACTATTCTATTCCCATTGTGCCCCTGCTATACCCTCATAAAATCACAATGATCATTAAATAATAATCATTTTAAACTAAATTGACTTTTAATGATATCATGAGGTATATCATTTAACCTTAACATGTTATATTGCTTTTGATGGTATATTAACCTGTTTTACCCTTTTGTTTATTTCGGTTGGTCACTGTCAGGTCTGAATTGGGTGGTCTCTGTGGTCGATGTGGGCAGTTTTGCCGGGATGGTCACGGGCCTCCTCGCTGGGATCTACGGGCAGAGCCGGATTTACTTCGTGCCTCGGCATGCCGGGGGGTGCGCTCGCGAAGGGGGGGGCTTTTTTAAACAGCAAAAATGGGGGATGAACCAAACAGACGTGGTGATTTAAGGGACGAACATGTGGATTTAAGTGAGTTTAGGTGGTAATTAGAACATATTAGAACTCCAGGATTGTTTTTTATTGTAGATGTATCAAACTAGTTGAAGGTTTTTTTTGAGGGTTGTCATCCTAAAAGAAAATTTTCTGGGGGATTACCAACTTGTAGGGGCTAGCGACTAGCCTGTCCTTGTGAGGAATATATGGAAAGATCCCTATCAAGAATGGAGGTTCCTACTGAGTCTCTCAATTCTTTGCAAGTCGCAGTGACAGTACACCGTCCCAATAATGTTCTTTTCGAAGCATCGAACAAAAAAAACGGTTCATAAACAGGCAATGTTGCAGTTATGTTGTGGTTGGTGGTTGGAATAATATAGTTTATAGGGATTTTCTCGGGATTTTCTAGGGATTGACAGTGATTTATCTGGTGGGTGGTTTCAAAATATGGGATAATTCCACCAACCATTGACGAACTCCATCATTTTTCAAGATGTTTATTTCACCACCAACCAGTGTTGCATAATCATACTGCTATAGATCACTCCCGGATCGAGCTGTCCGATCTAAAATCCTTAAGCATCGGCGTGTCAGGGCCACATCTCCAAGCATCTCAGATCAAGATCTGCACCGTTTGATGGTGTAGTCTCATTTCTGCCGTAGTCTCATTTCTGGTGAAATCCCAGTACCGAGGGTCAACAATTGTTGATCGGACTCATGTGTATGCAAGCATGCGTAGGTGCATTTGAGCAGAAGTTGGAAGCTCGTGGTGAGCTGCAGCTCAAGACTTCGAGGAAAAACGTGGACGTTGGAATGCTGTGCCATCGACTCCATCATGGTGCTTTGGGACAAAATAATACCACACTCCGAGCCATTCCGGCAGGCCTCAGCATCTGCTGCGCTTGACCATGAACCAAGCCCCTGCTCATGATGTAGCCCGCTTTAAGACAAGATGCAGCGGCTACGCTGGATGAGCTGTGACTTCAGGGCGCATTGCTGAGGCGTAAACACAACTGTGCATGATTCATCAGTGCTGACCACTTTGAGTGCCAGAAATGGCATGTGTTAACTACAACTATGACTGGCCTAACCCTTGCTCATGCTGCTTGCCTGATAGATGAGATCAACAAGTACAACCAATTCTATTTCGATGCGGTGATGGTTATATGTATGGGACCCTTCGAAACAGCTTGTTTTCCACTTCCAAATTGGCTAAATCATGGCTTTGATTGATTGATTGATTGATGATGACATCCTTTCATTATTTGTCCCATGAGTCTCCAAAGTTTGGCTTCTGAAGTCCCAATTTTCCTGATCAAAACTCGTTGCAACTTTACAAATCCTGCTTAATTATTGGTTGCACCCCTTTCTGGGTAGTTCAAACTTGTTTCATGTTCCATCCGATTTGGGATGATGATCTCCATTGATGTATGATGATTTATGTATCCAGATATGTCTTGAAACCGCCAACTAGAGAAGAAAAGCACCAAGTACCCTCTGGTTATTTAACATAGCCATGGCAAATGGCCCAATTATAGATGATTGTCCTATTAACACCTGCATTTTTAAGGGATTTTCCATGGCTATGTGAAATAACCAGATGGTATCAACAATGTCAAGACGTGACTAATGACCTGGAAGGTTTGCTCATTAGTGAAATGAGAATTTAATCAGCACTTCGGACCCACTTTTGTTTCTGACGTGCAGAAGGAAATGTAACCTTAGAGAGAGTTCCAACAAGAACGTGATTACGGGGCTCGTGAAACGTTCAATACTTCTATGAAACGTGCAATACTTCTATGCCACGTGCAATACTTTATGCAACGTGCAATACTTCTGCGCAACGTGCAATACTTCTATGAAACGTGCAATAATTTTATGAACAGTGCAATACTTCTATGCAACGTCCACCTCGAAAAAACATTGAAATTACCCAGGTCGTAAACGACGTCTCCAGCATCAACTTAGCAAAAACATGACATGTGGCCGCTCTAGTATGAGATTAGTTGAACAGTGAAAAATTGGGAGGGGAAAACCAACATGGTTTATCATAATGTGTTTTCCAAGTAAAACGCGATGTCGTTGTCCAAGTATTACTTTTTGCATTTTTTCAACCCCCAAAAAGATGGCAAAGTGCCCGCGAAAGTCACTAAAATGGTGGTACCCTCTGGTAAACAAACATGGCTATTGAAAATTGCCATTTATGGTTGAGTTACCCATCAAAAAGTGTGACCCCCCATCATTAGTTATGTTAGTTTACCGGAGGGTAAATGACTTGCCCCATTGTTGTGACTCCCCATCGTTGTGATTCCCCTTGTGTTGGAATATCAGTCTATTTTAGTGGGCAATCCGAAGTCTTGGGTATTTACCACCATTGGCAAAACAGCAAATCAGTCTACCAGGTAGTATCATAACTGCGAGGTGGTGCCCCAGTTCGTTAGCTAAGTTGGTGAACATAACTGCAATAACTTTGGCTTATAGGTGATATATCTATAGTTAATGGGCATATAACCAATTTATAACGGGGGGGGCACCACATTGTAAACATCAAACACTTGTATTTAAGCATCATAGGATATAATGTCTACCTCTGATTTATAAACCTGGGCCCCCCCCCCCTCTTTTACCTCAAATAAAGTTAAAAACTTGTTTGTATGTATTGGTTTTCAATTACCACAATTTAAAACGAATACATAAACAAAATTTCCAAAAAAAACAGGAATCCAACAATTGTTTTAGTATTGGTTTAGTATTCATCTCATGGATTTAGTATTGATTT
>Ga0126342_10002748_pt1 | contig 28036 bp, 20 predicted proteins | sample Cyp1metagenome_FD_92528 | JGI IMG/M metagenome (GOLD analysis project Ga0126342, IMG submission 92528) | Coral microbial communities from Lord Howe Island, Old Settlement Bay, Australia - Cyphastrea 1 metagenome | ecosystem: Host-associated > Invertebrates > Cnidaria > Coral ... | reverse complement strand
CGCTCCCCCTTGCGTCTGCCGGGGTCGGCGGATATTGACTGCTGGCTACTGGCTGGGTGCTGCTGTCTTATTCCCTGACGCGCTCCCCCTTGCGCAGCCGGGGTCGGCGGATATATATATATAATATGTATCTATACCCCATGATATCCCGATTAATTCCCTTTTGGGTTTGAAAGATCCCTATCTTTCAGGGGTTTTTCTCCGACTTAAAACGTTCCCCAGCGGAGTTGAAAAACAGGTGACGGTGCGCTTCCGGGCTGGGATTCCAGATCTGGTGGTCACAGGGCCCAGGGGATCCCAGGGGTGGGGGGGTTGTGCAATTTTAATGGAAAACCATAGGAAAACCATAGGAAAATGGTGGTTAGTGGGATTTAATGGGATTTAATGAGATCTACCCTCTGGTTATTTAACATAGCCATGGTATAGATGGTCCATTTATAGATGGTTTACCTACTATTACCTACTAAAAATGATGATTTTCCATGGCTATGTTAAATAACCAGATGCTATTTCATGAGTGTTCAATCCTTTTTCTCAGGGGTTTTCAATGTGTTTTTTTCCAACCACTGCTATGAACAGTGACAGATGCTGGTTCGCTTCAAACACATAGTTGATGGACGCTTATTGGGTGAAAACTGTTTGATTGCGCTTGCAAGTGTTGACATCAAGCTGTACCTTGGGACCCGATCCCACATGTTTCTACCTATCCACATATGTTCCACATGAAATTCTTGTTGGGTAATTGCATCACTATTGATTTTTCCGGTTGCGTTGGTTATTTGGGCAGTTACTGAAAGTGGGATACACACCAATCGATATTTACTGAGATGAAGCATTCACACAAGGGGTTGCAGTTGACTATATGCTGGTTGGTGGTTTGGAACATTTTTTATTTTTCCATATACTGGGAATAACCATCCCAACTGACTAATATTTTTCAGAGGGGTAGGTATACCACCAACCAGATATTCCAAGCAAAATCAACCCCCGCCATGAACTTGCAGCTCCCCAAATTTCATGATGTCGAGGTATAGCCTCAGGATTCATAGTTTGATACGAAATGCGTGACTCTATCAATATTATCAATCTATATCCATAGATGACTATATGTATATATATAATATATATATATATATTATCATTTGGATTCATTCTCCCTAGACCCTCCGTTTCTACCCAAAGAGATGGTGTTTTACCCCATTAACTGCAAGTAATTACAGTACTTTTAATTTTATCTTTTGTTTTTGGGATGTATTTGGAGGGAGGTAGAAAACGATTATATATATATATATTATCATATCCCATGGTAGGTATAGATTATACATTTTCCATCTGGTTGGTGGTTTGGAACGTTTGTTTTTCATTTTTTTTCCATATATTGGGAACAATAATCCCAGTGACTTTCATATTTTTCAGCGGGGTTGACCACCAACCAGCCATGTTTTCTGTCCCAGCCATCTCCATGGGGTTTCCGCCGAGGTCGAAACGGTCCTGGTGGAGGTGGCACACTTCGAAGCCACCGTGCTGACGGTGCGTGTGCGGAGCCCCGTTAAGTGATGGATGCAGCAGTGGGTTTACCTGGGGATTGACCAGGGGTTGGTAAATGTCCCTTTTTGGGGATTTTGAGTCAATCCCCTTCAAATATCTCTTGGAAAAAAAATTCCCCAATACTTGGGTGATGTTCAATTGGGACATTTACCAACCCCGGGATTGACCGAAAATGAAGGTGGCGATTTTTCTTGGGTTTTTTCCCCATGGGAATGTCATGGGGTATTTCATGGGATGATCATGGGATTTTCATGGGATTTATGGTGGGATGATGGTTGTTATCATATGGGATGATCTCATCTGTTGTTATCTGGTTGGTGGTAAAACACAAAACATGTTTTTTTTGTTTTTTTCCATTTCATATTAATGGGATGTCATCCGAAAGCCATTGACGAAGTATTTCCATCATTTTTCAAGATGGTTTTTATTGCACCACCAAGCAGATATTATTGATGACACATGGGATTCAATAGGAATATGAAACCGAAATCTATATGGGATCATGGGATGACAACATGATAACCGTCATGATCACCGTGGCTACGTCTCCACGTAGTAGCTAAAAAGGCAGATGGGATTTTTGTCGCCACCTGTCTGGTTGTTACTATTCAACTGGTTATTACTATTATAGTTCAATATGACTTGTGGGTACTTAGGTCAGCTTGTTGACAGTTGAATAGTAACAGCCAGACAGGCATCGCTCAGCATGGGCAAAGGCATTCACAACCACCATCTTTTGTTGATAATTGTTGATGGCATTCCTCTTCATTCTTGTGATCCATCCAAGTTTCTCCAAGTTTTTCTGCTTATCCGCATTGTTTGATGACATCCCCATGTTTCTGCACTGTACACCAATTCTGCTGGCTGAATACAATATTGCGCAGTCTTACCATCCTGTTCTGCTACTTCCATCCTATGATTCCTGGTGTCTTCCACTCCCAAACTTGCGTCAAAGAAAAACCGATCAAATGCCGGAAAATCGATGAACATCCCTATTTTCACTGGTTGGTGGTTTGGAACATTTTTTATTTTCCATTTCATATATGGGATGTCATCCTTCCCATTGACGAACTCATATTTTTCAGAGGGGTAGGTCAACCACCAAGCAGTTCAGGATGAAAACATGTGGGTGTGTCTGAAAATAGTGTACCCCTAAACCCAATGGTTAATGATCATTATCCCTATTAAATGGCTATTTCATTGGGAATATATCCTATTTTCAGACAAACCCATGTGACCCCGATGGATTTCCTTCACCACTTCAGGGCCTTGGCACCTTCCCGGGCGTCGTCTTGGACTTACCGCGCAAGAATGAGGTCAGCAACAGCCGGCGTCGTCCATTTCGGGTGTGACAAGTTGGAAACCTGAGAAATACCCTCTGGTAATTCAACATAGATATTGAAAATGGCCATAGAAATAGTGGATTTACCCATTGAAAATGGTGATTTTCCATAGTTATGTGTCAGTTTCCCAGAGGGTAGTGGGTGAAACATCATGGAACTAACTTTTGATGTGTTTTTTTCCTCTTGTCTCTAGGATTTTCCGGGAAAAATGAACGGAGATCTGGTTGGAAGGCACCATTGTTTTCCGGGATCGTTGTCCGACGCCGATTTCGAAGTCTATGTTAACTGGATGTGGTAAACATATTTCCATTTTTATGGTAAAAATATTTCCATTTTTATGGTAAAATATTTCCATTTTTATGGTAAAAAAACTCATTTAGTCTATTTCTATGTTTCTAAGTCTATGTTAACTAAGTCTTTATTAACTGGTCTGAAGATATTTCCCCTTTTTAATAGCCAGATTAGCCACACTCAAAAACAACATTTCTGTCTCACTCCTTGGTGAAGATCGGGTACTGCTTGGGTTTTATGGATGGCCCAAGGAAGGGGGTATACCACATTTTCAGACACCCAACTCTCCGAATGTGTTGATTATATAATATTATATATATAGATATAGATAATTAATATAGATATATAGATATATGATATAAATATAGATAGATAGATAGATAGATAGATAGATAGATAATATAGATATAGATATAATCCTCTTTATTGTATCCATGATATCCTCATGTGAACTGCATCATGATGTTTTTTTTAATCACGGTATCCCGCATTTTCCGACAGACCGACCCGACTGGGCTTCCCCCTTTTAAACTTGAGAAATACCTCGGATGATCGCTCGGGGTCGATAGTTTTCAGACACACCCATTTTCATATTCTGGGTATTTGCTGGTTATAACGGTTTACATATTCCAGCAAGCCCCAAAAAGATAGAGAACAGTCAAATCCAACTACTGTATATAAACTCTTGGCAAATCACACTTTTCTGCATCTTGTATATATATATATGTGTATATACACATATTATATATATATATCTATACTGTACAAAATCACATATATATATATATACATATGTATATATATATATATATACATACATTGTCATATATAATCTCAGTAATGTATATATCATTATATATATATAGATGTCCTATATTAGATATGGATATCCCAGATCTCAGCGGTGAAATGCCAGGCGGAGCACAAGCTGCAACTGGATGCAGCAGCCAAGCGCTTGCAGTGGGGGCTCCTGGGGGCCCTGTTCCAGTCGTGGCAGTGGGATCAGTTGTAGGTACCCTCTGGTGGGCTGGGATTCAATGGGGATTAGCAACTGGGGATTACCATAGGAAAATGGAGGTTTTAATGGGAAAACCAGAGGAAAACCATAGGAAAATGGAAGTTTACCCTCTGGTAAACATACAAAAACTATGGAAAATCACCATTTTCAATGGGTAAATCCGCTATTTCTATGGCCGTTTTCAATAGCAAACTGTTAAATTTCCAGAGGGTACCTATTAATGGTGATTGATGGTGATTAATGGTGATCAATGGTAATTGCCTATTTTTCAATGGGTTTGCGAACTTGAAAATGGTGATTTATTAGTGATTTATGGATGATTTACCTATTGAACATTGTGATTTATAGATGATAACATAGCTATTGAAACTGGCCATAGAAATTAGTTGATTTTCCCATTAAAAATTGTGATTTTCCATGGTTATGTTAACGTTTACCAGAGGGTAGTCTTGAAGCTAAGAACATATGGGGTGTTCCATAAATGGAGATACCCAGCTGGATGGTAATGGGATAATAGGAATGGGAATATAATGGGATATTTTATGGTTTTTTTCATCTGGTAAACGTTTACAGTTCGCGAACTGGAAAATCACCATCTTTAAGTTCGGTAAATCACCTTTTCTATGTGCCATTTTCAATAGCAAACTGTTAAATTTCCAGAGGGTACAGGATAACAGCATCATAAATGGATATGGGATACACATAAAGGCTGTAGAATGGATTGGAAAGTGATGGAAATTGTTATGACAAACCGATACAAACCGCAGTTTTTTCCATTCCACTTGCAAAATGGCATGCCTGTGTTTTGTCTGAAAACAGGGCAGACCCCAACTTATTTCCGTTATTTTCCAATCATCCATCGCAATTGAGGGTAGACCATTTCCAGAAAAAAAAAACATGTTGCCATTTTCATCAATTGTCAATATTTAGTTTCAGGTGCCAAAACAACATGCACCAAGGCTCTTTTCAGCAGGTAGCACTGTTGGACATTGATACCCTCTAGTTTACATCTCAAAATAGACAAAACCCTACACTTTAGTAACCGCCACGAAGTCACGAAGATAGACAGCAATTGTCCACTTAAAATATTGGATTTTACGTTTCTATCTTTTTGAGGCTTGCTTTCTCTTAGTTGGGATGTAAGTAACAACAGGCTAAGTCGTTGCGGCGCTGGAGTCGTGGAAGGAAGCCTAGATCCTTTCTCTATTGGAAGTATGAAGCATGGGAAATACTGTAATGTGGTTAAAACAATAATAAACCAGCCATTTGGGAAAGGTCTATACCACCTATTTATGGTGAAATTGGGGATGGTTTACTATTGTTTTACCCACATTATTCCATTGCCATGTCTATCTACAGAAAGTTACCACGCAATTCTGCTGGATACCCCATTTCGACCTGCAAACAATTCTTGGAAGTTCTGAAAGCACGGGTTCCCCTACTGGTTTGTGTTGAACATGAGATGACTCACGACATGGGGATCAATCACTGCCGGTTTTTCAGGTGCTCCAAATTGGCAGCAGAGTGAAAATGTCCATGAGCTGAACATGAATCTACTAGAAATTGCTCGATTTCTTTCCATGCGACATCAAGCACCATCAACTTTTCATGTTTTCTCAGGTCCCTTGCGCCATCCGGGTGACACGTCGCGGCAAAGCTTTCTCTGAGGATGCTGCCCGTGGTGTCGTCGAGTGCATCTGCCGATGAGCGTAGCGAAGCTTTGGACACTCAGGTTGGAGCGTGGTGACCAGTACCGATAGAAATTGGAGGTACCCTCTGGTAAACTAACATAGCTATTGAAAATGGCCATGTATAGTGAGTTTTCCCATAAAAAAAATGGTGATTTTCAATAGTTTTGTAAACGTTTACCAGGCCGGGTAACCATTTTGATCCATTTTTGTTGAGGTTGTTTTTGGAACATCATCCCAAAATCTGGCTTGAAACATGGTACAGTGCCTCTAGTCTAGGTGTTTTTTTTTAAACCTTGCTGATCGTAAGTCCCAGTTTATGAGGTTATCCCATATATTCCCACAGAAAAGTGGGTGACAGTCACGATGGCTTCCCAAAACGCGCCATTTCATCACTTTTTCGACATGAACATAGCCATAGAATTGGAGTATCCCTATTGTTCACCAAACCTTATATATATATATATATATAATTATATACATATATATATATATATACATGTATATTGTAAATATATGTATACATATATGTATATATATATATATATATATCATCCGGCAATCAAACGTGGCTTGCTGGAAAACCATCCATTTAGCTGGATGATTTTCCCATGCAAAAAAAACTTCCATGGCCAGTTCGGGGATTTCCCATTGCCATGTTTGAAATCCTGCACCACCAATCCAGGGTGGTTGAAAGCCTATAAACAATGGGATAAACTAACATAACTAGGGAAAATCACCATTTTTAATGGGAAAATCCACTAGAAATGGTCATTTTCAATAGCTATGTTAAATTACCAGAGGGTATCAACTGGTGCAGGATTTCGCAACCATCCACTCCAGGATCATCACAGCCCAACATCCCCAGACGACTCTCCCTGTGTTGAGTCGTTGTGAATTTCCACCAATCAGGATCGTTCCTAGTCTCACATCTACGATTCAATAAGATTGGCCATGGGGAGTTGTACTACGGCTATTCCTAGCCAGCCAAACACTGATTAGAAAAGGGGGATATACATTGGCCAAGGAAACGGCTAAACCCGCCAGTTTTTTGATATCAACCAGCTAGATGCAGGGACACCTACAGTAATTATACACCAAATATTTTTAATCTATGGGCCATCAGTTTTTGTATATCCAACATTTGGCAATACCGCTTTCTCTAAAATGAACATTTTTATGGATATCCAAAGTGAATGGATATTTGTGTGCATATATATTTATAATATTTATTATATTATATGATATATATATATTCCAAAAATATGCCCAAATCTCCATGTTGGCTTGTTCTTTTAACTCCCCAAAATCGGCTTCGATCGCCAGTTGTTCCCTTCCAAACCTGGCAGTGCTGTCGGCCGGGGCCCCCGAAAGACCTCCAGCGACGTCCTGCGTGGCAGTGGCTACGGTGGGTTGGGATTCAATGGAGATTAGCAACTGGGGATTACCATAGGAAAATGGAGGTTTTAATGGGAAAACCAGAGGAACACCATAGGAAAATGGAAGTTTACCCTCTGGTAAACATACAAAAACTATGGAAAATCACCATTTTCAATGGGTAAATCCACTATTTCTATGGCCATTTTCAATAGCAAGCTGTTAAATTACCAGAGGGTACCTATTGATTGATGGTGATTAATGGTGATCAATGGTAATTACCTATTTTTCAATGGGTTTGCGAACTTGAAAATGGTGATTTATTAGTGATTTATGGATGATTTACCTATTGAACATGGTGATTTATAGATGATTTACCTATTGAAAATGGCCATAGAAATAGTTGATTTATCTAATAAAAACACGGTGATTTTCCATAGCTATGTTAGTTTACCAGAGGGTAGCCTCTAGTAAACTAACAGTTTGCTATGCAAAATCACCACTTTATAAAGGGCAGTGAATCAATGATTCAATGTTATAAATGGGCCAATAGCATCCAATAGCAAACTGTTAAATTACCGGAGGGTAATGGAGATCAATGGGACGATATCTTGGTATAATAATGGGCTCATTTGTATGGACATGGATTGATCTGGGTAAATGATAGTGACCGAAGCCTGCAACCGAAGCCTGGAATGATGGGAATTGGATTCGGAGAAGTATTCCACTATGACCGAACTTTTCAGGTTAGTGAATTAGTGTAATTCACCCAGATGAATACTGTACTCGTAGTTAGAAGTACCATAAACCATAGTGAAAGAAGAGTTATGTTCTCCAGTTTGGCCATCATTTGGGGGCATTAAAAATACCCAGGTTGATTGGTTATGAAATGGGAGTTATACTACCTGGCTATTGGGGATTATGAACTAACTAAGCGTAACTAACTAACCCATTGTTTTTATATAAGGGAAACCATTTTCAACCAAGCAGCATTTCCTGAGATCGGACAGCAAGTTAGTTTTAATGGCTCAAAATTGAGGCCGCAGGTAGTAATTGGAGGAGCATGTCATCCCAAGTTATTTAAGAAAATGGGATTCGAAGCAAGAAACATTGGTATTTCGTTCTTTTTGGAAGAGGATCATCAAACTGTTCATTCAAAGTCATAGCAGAAAGTTGGTTTGGGATGGTTTTGGTATGTTTTGCTATTTGATCAACAGATGTAGATTTTTTTCCACTGTTGAACAACTGATCTGGACCTCCCAAAAACATCCAAACATGATCTTCCACGTCTTTTTAAACATTTCATCGTATTCAAAAACGGGGGTTTCCATAAATGGGGGATCTCCAAAAATGGTTGGTTTATAATGGAAAATCCCATCTATAAATGGATGATTTATTAGGGCGACTCCCATTTCAGGAGTTTCCTCCAATTGGTTTCAGTATTTGAGCAGCACCCCTTCTGAAAGGTCTCGCCAAGGCTGAGATCCCAAGTTTTGCAGTACAGTCATCATGTAGTTATGTTATGTTATATGTTATATATTAACCATATGTTATATGTTATATGTTATAGGTTACATGTTATAGGCATAGGTTATATGTTATCTTTATTTCTGACATCTGTGGTTTTTGACAGGTGATGACACAACTTTTTTCATTCACCTGTGAAAATCCCAAGTGCGCTTTTACGGGTGAATAGCTCATTGACAGCCCTTTTTTTGTGTCCATATACTCATTGCTTACAGTGACCTCGTTTTGAGATATAGAAATATGGTTCCATTCTTCCGGCCTGGAAATGCGATTGGGACTTAACCTGAGTTAGCTTTCCAATCTTAGGTACCTTTTGGTGAACACAAAAAAACAACTCGCTGCTTACTGGAACTCCAGTTGTGTGTGGTGAGTTCTTGAGCTGATAAACCGATACATGGTGAATGCGACTGGGAAACTGATCGGTAAATGGTTGGCTTCCACATATTTTCGTCGCCACAAATAGAGATGTTTTCTATATAAATCATCATAAATCACATCATTTCATGATTTTGCTAAATATTTTATACGTTTATGTTTAAACCACATATTCTGATTGTTAATCTTTGTTTTTTCTGGCCGTTGGTGGCCGTTGGGACATTTAAGGGAAGTTGGGACACTCTGAGGCTTCGGGCGTTCCAAGACGGCCAGTGGTGTCACTGACGTGGTGGTCGGGGACCCGGACGGGGGAACCTCGGGGACCTAAAAAAGGTGGTGGTGCCCCCGGTCGAGTGTGCGATCAGTTGGGGCAACAAGAACTCCAATTTCACTATGGGTTTTTGTTGGCGATATATCTATAATTATCTATGGTGTCTATATGTATCTATAGTTAATATGGGCTTTCTGAAGCAATTGATATAAGTGTCCGAAAATTCTGGTAACTTGATTTTTTTGCCCGTAAAAAAGGGGCCACATATTCCTTCTAGGACTTGCCAATGTTTGCAATGTTTGCCAGGTAAAGATGGGATAGAATGGGATTTAACATGGACAATTTGATGATTATGGGATGATGAAAATCCTGGGTTTGTTTAAGGTGATTGTTTATTTCCCAATGGAAAATCCATCATGTGGGGAATCTATTTTTTTCGTGAATACCATCTGGTTATGACATGTTATGACATTCACAGTTCGCCATGGAAAATCCACCCATGCTATCAAGAACGCTATGGCCCATCTATTTCGATCTATGGGCCATGGCTCTGTTCCATGGCTATTTTCCATGGGGAACACCGAATCAGAACATCCGAAAGGGTTTTTTACTGCCGGAAGATCAAAAAAAAAATTGGGTGTCAGACCTGAAAAAACGACAAATCCCAACATATCTCAACATATCTCTAGCCAATATGGGGGACAATTATGATACGGATGGGATATCCGATATGCCATAATCTGAGTATATGATAGTAGATGTATAATCATAAATGACCCAGTCATTTTTCGGTAAATATACCAGCACCATGGTTCGCATGTCAGGGCATGTCGCAATCCTTCTCCATCCTTTTTTGAAGAATCGTGAAAATTATTTGGTTGGTGGTGACTGGAACCATGGATTTTTGAATGAATTTCCCATATTTATTAATTGGGAAGTTCATCATCCCAACTGACGAACTCCATGATTTTTCAGAGGGGTAGGTATGCCACCCAACCAGTTATAGTAAACCACATTATGGCATAATGGTTGGGATTAACCACTGGTCAACGAAAGATTTCATAACCATTGGGATTAATTCTCACCAACAGATCGTGTTTTTATACTCTTAAATCCCATTGGGATGAATTCTACAATTAAAATCCCAGCAAAAATTCAACTATAATTATTATACAATAAGTCCGACTGGGTTTACAACCCAGAACAAAAACACAGCCAACTACCAACCTTCGGAGCATCCGCAATTGCGATGGAACCGGTGCTCATCGGAGCCTTTTTCAAGGGCTCAAAGACCCATCTTTCCTTACCATCTGGTTATTTAACATAGCCATGGAAAATCACCATTTTTAATAGGTAAACCCAGTTGTTCACCATCTATAAATGGGCCATTTTCCATGGCTAGGTTAGTCATAACCAGATGGTATAAGCGATAAATGACCCCTTTGTCCAGCCGTTCTCGGTCGCAAGGAACCCACCCTCTCGGCTCGGTCGCAGCATCCGGAAGTGCCGGCCATGGAGGCAGGGCGAGCTCTTCGAAAACGGTGACGTGTTGCCTCGACCTGGTGATTTTTTCATGGTGATTTCAGATTTCAGATATTTGAGCAGTGATTTCATAGTGACTTAGTGGTTTCATGGAATTTTTCATGGCAAAGATGGTGATCTTTTTTTGGAGTAGACCGTGAGGATATGATCCAAAAACGGTTGGCTACGGATGAGTATCCATGGGTGGTGATCAGTATTGATTCAAGGCTTGGAGTTGGATGTTCGTTAAAACCGCCCTCCAATTTTCTTTCACAGTTTGCAAAGTGGAAAATGTGCATTTGCCTAGTAAAGATGGCGAAGTATAGATGATGTGCCTTATGAATCATCTATAAATAGCTTGAACATGGATGAACATGGCCTATGAGTAGATGATTTGCCGATTGATGGTGAGTTTCCATAAGTCATGTTAAACTTCCAGAGGGTAAAAATCGTGGCGAATTGTGACCCAACCATTAGACGGTTCAATGCCAGACATAACCAAGTATATATACAGTAGTGAGAATTGATACCATTCCCCTTTTTGACCAACCATCCATCGCCAAATTATGCCAACTTGCTGGAAAGATCGCTAGTTTGGTGGCGATATGATGAGACCCAAACACTGAACCTGGAAAGAAGAGGGTGCCTTCAATTGGTTGGGGAAAAAAGTCATGAGTAGGTCAACATGCCAGGTGCAGCGCCCGAGACGCATCGATTTTTAGGATGTTCGTAACTTTTTGCGACAGAACACATCTCCAAAATTTGGGCGCCCAAATTTTGGGTATCCAACTGGCACCAACAAAAAATGGGACGATTTTGACATGGTTTTGGTGACCCATCGACATCCCATGGCCAGACCCACGACGACACGTCCGTTGCGGCTCGGTGGCCAAGGTGTGGCTATGGAGGCTACTATAAATGGGCCATCGGAAAATTGTTAACTTACTACTAGATTCTAATAGATTCTATATAGATTGTTGGATTAACTTACTATAGATTTAAATAGACTATAGATTCTAATAGATTGGATTCTGATTCTGGACCCAACTGAAAATGGCCATGCAGGGCTGTGGAGATTTGGGATAGCCCCCTTTTTCCTTCGGTCTTTCAAACTGAGACAAACAGAGACAAACAGAACTATGGAAAATCACCATGAAAAATGAAAATCAATGAAAATCAACTATAATGCGCCGCGCCATTTTCCACGGCCATATTAGTTTACTGGAGGGTACATAAGTTCCACATAAGTTCCATTTGAGTCATTATTGGTGCAAATCTCAAAAGCCAAATATTTATCAATGCACGTTTTCTGGGCCCTTGGTTGCTGCAGCCATGTGTGAGGTGCAGGCAATACCCATCCATCGATACTGAGCAGATCCAACTTTGAGTCAAATTCAATCACAATCTTTGAATACCCTCTGGTAAACATACAAAAAACGGAGAAAATCACCATTTTTAATGGCTAAATCCACTATAAATGGCAATTTTCAATAGCTATGTTAGTTTGCCAGAGGGTATCTTTGATATTAAAATCATGCCAAAACCATCCAAAACCACGTTTTTCCTAGAAACAGTTCTTCAATCCCATTGATTTTCGTAGTTCTTCGAAGATTTTTCGGCGATGCACCGAGGATTTTTCGCAGGACTTTGATCTGGAATTCGAAGTGGATCGACACTACCTCTGCGAGGCTCGTCCGGCTACAGGGGCACATATGTTTTTTTAAATGGATATCACCATGATACATCTAGATTTGGACTCTATATATATATATGGTTATATAGGAATATATACTCTTAGGGTCGCTAGTCTGGCTGCTTCAATAGGGGGCTGTTTCGGCTTGTAGTGGCACCAATAAAATCACAATTGAATCCAAGAATCTCTTTGCAAGGGAGGTCGCAGAATGAGCTGGAAAAAACTGTAGGATTTCTAGGGAGACAATCAGGAATCGGCTTGTTTTTTAGCCCGCAAGAATCTGGTTCAAGGCTTGACAAGTTGCCAAATCTAAAAACGATCTGGGAAAACTATGGAATAAGTTTGGAAAAACATGGATAAAAAGACCATGAGGGGTGGGGACAAAACTGGGAATGATCTGGGAAAACCATGGGAAGATGTTGGGAAGAACTTGGGAAAACTAAAGGAAAAAGGTGGGAAAAACTTGGGAAAACTGGGGGGCGGGGGCAAAACTGGGAATGATCTGGGAAAGATGTGGGCACGATCTGGGAAGGACCCAGGATCCAGGAGTGATGTGGGAATATTTCGGAAATACAATGGGAACAAGTATGGGCATGGCTGGAGGAAGGTAAGAGCATTTGTTAAACAAGCAAACACCTGGTCTAAATGTTTTGCCATGGGATGGCTTGTCATATTCTGACTATGTAGGCACCATCAGGGATTTTCATGGGATTTGAAAGGGAATCGCCTGGGACACAGCAAGGATTGTTAAAGGAGTTGTTTGGGAAAGGAATGATGTGCCAAATTTGGCTGCCTCAATTAAAGCTGCCCCTCATCAGAGCAGCCCAGGTAATGATCAAATGATATAGTATCTTTCGATATTATATTATTTGGACATATATTATCTTTTATAGGGGTACATAAATTTGTTTTGCTACTGGCAGAAAGTATCTTTCGATGCGGGGAAACTCAGCCAGCGTCATCTCTTCCGATCACATCACCATGCACGGTGACCTACGGTAACATTTGAATATATGGAGGGCGGGCCAGACCGCGAGGCCCCGGAGGTAGTATGAAATACCAGTTCGTATATTTAAAAGTCTTTATATTTAAATGTAGTTATCGTATATATATATATATAATTATATATATATATATATATATATATTATATCTTTATACTTATGCATACTTTTTCCATATACTTTTGTACCATCATAGATAATTACATATTACTTTGCATGTTTTTTTCTTGGCATTTACATGAGGTGATCAATCGATTTACTGTCAACATCCTACCCCTCTCCATCATCAAATCATCAGCACATCAGCCCAGAAACTCGCAGGTCTTGTTGAAGAGCGGAGGACAGACTCCAGCACCGCTGGAAGCTTGGGGTGTAATCATATCGTGCATGGAATGGAAAAGTGGAACAAGCTGAATGATATTTGGATGATTCTTGGATATTTTTTGGGATGATGTCTGAGTCCTGTGCTGGCTCAAAAGTAATCCAACAAACATATCCATCATTAAACATCATGATGTACTGGCTCATGTTTGGTGATTTTTGCCAACGCAACAGAAAGATTTGGGGTGCTGAACGGTATCCCCAAGGTCTTGACTGGTTTAGTGTGGTCACCCACCCCCCCATGATCTACCTAGTCTTGCATTTTATATGGGAATTACAATGTTATTTACAATGTTTTTTGCATATATATATATATTTATATGTATTATATATAAAGCATAACCGGAAGAACAACACATACATGTGTTTAACAAGTTTTTGTTGCCTAGAGAATGTTGCTACAGGCGCCATATCACATCTGAATTACAACACTAGAAACGATGGTTAGGATTGGGGGCAATTGTGGCAGAAAGGCCCAACATTTCAAATGGGTGAATTGCCATACCCTCTGGTAAACGTTTACATGACTATGACTATGGAAAATCACCATTTTTAATGGGAAAACTCACTATAAATGGCAATGTTCAATAGCTATGTTAAATTACCAGAGGGCAACTCAGCCGGGAGCACATTCCTGTTACCCTTGGGTAATTCAATATAGCGATTGACAATCTCCCATTTAGTTCGATGATTTATGCATTGTTTTAATGGCGATTTTCCAGTTGGCAAACTCAGAAATTACCGGAGAGTAAAGCCCATTTCCCATAATCTTGCCATAATTTATCACCATGTTGGTTAAGTCAGCATGTTAGTCAGGCTTTCACGTTAAATGCCCATCTAATTGGAGGATCTTCTCTGATTTTCCCAAATTTTGGTGAAATCTCAGTGAAATCCCCGATGTTTTCATCATCTCAGGTCGCACCGACCGCCCATCAGTCCACAGAGGACAGCTTTTTGGGCAGGTTTTTGCGCAAAAAACGGGCAACACACGCCGTATGAAACCAGCAAACATGGAATTTGAGCATTAAAAATAGAGGTATCACATGGTATCACTGTATAAATAAATAAGATTTCACAGAAATGTCATGGGAAATGACAGGTTCACCCTCTGGTTGATTTTTTTTCAGAGTTTGCGAAGTGGAATATCACCACGAACGTCGTAGGTGAATCATCGAACGAAATTTGGGCCATGGCTTCCAACACGCGAAGCACCCAAACATCATCAAACATCAGGAGTCTTAAAGAAGAAACATGGGAGAAATTGGTTTATGACAGTCGACCATCCAATCATACCACCCCCAAATGGTCAAAATTACCAAAGTTAGGGGGTAAAATATTTAAAACAGCATTTTTATGGGTTCCAAGCGCGGAGGGTCTAGGTGGGGATTATAATTGGGATATGCATCAAATGATTCAGATTTGGCTGAGCATCGACCAAGAATTGGCAGATAAGTTTTTCCAGAAAGATTGAAGCACCATGAACCGTCTTGGGACGTAACATTTGAGAATGTCCCTTGGTTTAATGTTCCAAAGTTAATGTTAACATACAAACCAACAGATGAATAGTTTGCTTTCATTGAGATTGTCCCTTGGGTAATGAGTGTTACCCTCTGGTTATGACTAACAGTTCGCCATGGAAAATCCACCCATTTTTAAGAACGGTAAACCATCTATAAATGGACTATTTTCCATGACTATGTTAGTCATAACCAGAGGGTAATGTGTTTGGAAAGTCCATGCTCCCAAGATGGAAATCAGTTTCTGATGGAAAACATGGAGCTTTGTCCAAGCTAAAAAGGGGAAGTACGACGTAGAGCTGAAGCGAACTGAGGCGGAATATTCCAATCTTGGATTTTACTCTCTGGTGATTTCACTTCGCGAACTGGAATCGATGCATCGCCACCTTCCATGGCTACGTTAGTCATAACCAGAGGGTAACATCTCTGAAAAAATCTCAATATCGAGTACAGCTCAAGGATGAGCCGGATATTTTGCAGGATTACCCCCTGGGTAGTCCAACCAGTGGAAAATGAGCCCTATGTGAATGACATATGCCTTTGAAAGGCTTGTCCATTGCCATGTTGTTTTCATAGCTCAGTAGCTTACATACTTAAATAGGATAAACGTCCCTACTGTTTGGTTTCAAAATGCAACCGTTTAGTTTCAAAAGAATACGGTTCCCTACTTACCCTCTGGTAATTTAACATAGCTATGGAACATCACCATTTTTTATTGGAAAACTCACTATTAATGGCCATTTTCAATAGCTTTTTGTATGTTTACCAGAGGCTACCCAAAAAGGGCGCATGAAAACTATAGTTATATCTGCCATAAACCATAGGCAAATGGGAGTTATATATGCACCAACTTAGCTAACGAACTGGGGCACCACCTTGCTACTTAAATATGACAAGTTTCATGACGATCGGACACGTTTCGTCCAGGCGCAAGATTGGTATCGACACGTCACCGGTCACAGCAGCGTGCCCGACGTCATGGGACCATGGGACCAACGGAAAACTCTGGATGTACCGATGTACCTCCGTGAAATACCCAAAAAATGCCAGTTTTTTACCTCCAAATTTCAGGAGCTTTACCATTTTCTGGGCGTATTTGCAGTGTCTATATGTAGTATATATATATAATATATATATATAAAGCCGAACCATCCAAACCCCAAAGCATTGCGAATGTGAGAGATTGAAACCGCCCCAAACTACTGGAGGCTTCAATTCTGACTAGCCATGGCCAGATCAACCAGTGATTTATTCTGCTTTTGGGATGGGGGGCTCAACATGGTGACAAATCATCAAATCATATTTGATCCATGTTGTATGATGTTTCCAAAGATCTCCCTGTGAAAAAAAGCCATTAGCTATCGTTATATCATGTTATATCCCCCTAATCAACTCTAGTTATCCAACTTTTTTCAGTCAACTTAGCTATCGTTTGGGATTCGTTCGCACCTTGTGGAGTCTCTGCGTGGTGAAGCGCAGGTATTACGTTTGTGACTTTGGTCACATCGCTTTGGGCCAGATGAGCTCGGGCAGCCAAGGAGGAGACTTGAGGAGACTGGCAGTGAGTAACCCCCCCAAAGAAAGAAAGGTAAAATCCTGCAAAGCAGTGATCAGGATGAGGTACGGTTCTATCTTTTGGTGAACATCCCCGAGTTTTAAAGTCTCTAAAGTTCTTGATGGAGTTAGGTAGTTGTTGCCATATGAGAACAGTTCTTCCCTATGTCATCTTTGTGTCAACCCAAAGCAACTTTGCAGCAACGGACCATCCAACAGTAGATCTTGAGGCACGCGGAAGATTGTGATCCACAACTGCTGCTCCGAATCCGTGGGGAATCTCAATGGTTGATCTGATGGACATGTTCGGACATCCCCTTTTGAAAGGATTGAAATAGATTTCACCTATCAGCCTATCAGATATAATATATATATAATATAATATATATAATAATATATATATATATTACCCATAGGATCCATGGTGCTGGTATATTAATGCTAACATTTGATGGGGTTTTTGTTGATGGGATCCATGGCACACCATATATGGCAGCACCATGGATCCGTTATGGGTTATAAGCCTGATTAATGTGGTGAAGTCTGCCAGCCAGGTACGATGTAATCACAGGGCATCACTTGTCTTCCAAACATATCTATAAAATCATGACACATCTAACCTTCTGGAAAATCATTGGAAAATTCCTATGAGCATTATGAATCCCTATATGAATCCCTATATGAATCCCTATGATTCCTATGGGTTTTTAGTGGGTCATCCGGTCATCCATCGACTTTTTTTGGGATGGGGGACTTTCCAGCGAGTTCAAATGTAGGTCTCCCTCTATTTGGACAAGAAGCTGCTGAGAGAGAACGGATTCCTGGCTCGGAACCTCGATGGGACCCGATGGCTGAGAGGAGGAAATCGGATCGATGGATCGTTTGGATCGAAAGGAGCATCCCTTAAATAGACATCATCAGTATACCCGGCCTGGTAAACATACAAAAAACATACAAAAAACTATGGAACATGGACCATTAGTTCGTGAATTTTCACATGAAAAATGGTGATTTTCCATAGTTGTGTTAGTTTACCAGAGGGTAAGATTCGCCATACATCAACCACAAACCAGTGTTACATAGTTTTACGGTTTATCACCGGTTTATCTATGTTTATCTGGGATGTCGACACACAAATTTCAGCAGCTTCGATGCTAACTTCAGTCAGATTGTCTCGGTGGGTGCCGTTTCATCAATGGCTGTACCTAAATTTGAGGTACCTACCATATATAAGGCCTATTTTTCAGGCCCAAATTTCAGGGAATATCCCCACAATTTCTATGGCCTGAAAAATGGTACAGATTTTCTCCATTTTAGGATCCTGAAATTCCTATTGATTATATAAACTTTAAGCACCCACAGAGCCGTAAGTCACTGGTCATTTGGAGTACTGAAGCATCACCTATGATTTTTTTTGGGGCTGAAGCCACAGCCATGTAATTATGTTGTTGTTGTTGTTGTTGCTGTTGCTGCTGCTGCTGCTGCTGTTGGTGTTGTTGTTGTTTTTTTTTTTCCCCCCGAAAACAGAGCGCCCTTAAATCCATTGGTCAGTCGTTATTTTTGCTATGAACATTGCGATTTTGGGGATACAAACACCCCATTTTCAGACACACCCGCCTATCAGATCGTCTTCTTTATTGATTATATAATATTATATACTGTATATTATCTAAAATCATAACTATACTATACATATAATATATATATATATATATATATCCCATATGATATACCCATGATATCTCAGGTTTTGATTGTTCGCAGCCTTATTAAAACGTCCCATGGGTTTCCAGACACGGCATGGCGCCTCGATGCCATCAAGGTGGAGCCTGATAGCATCAAGCCGTTGGCGGTGGGAAAGAACTGCATGTTGCAGGCCGAACGGCGGAAGCCCTGGAGCTTCCCCTGGATCCAACGGAAGAATCATGGGAAAATCCAGAGAAAAAGCTGGGAAAAGATGGGAAAAGCTACGAAATAATGAAGGTTTATGAAGGTTTTCCGAAAGGAAAATCATCCTAATTTAATAAATGAAGGTTTTCATATGGACTTTCCATCATGTTTGATTGCTGGAGGAGACTGATAGCTGGATCCAGATAGCCACAATAGGACTGATAGTACTGATAGTACTGATAGTGAACAAAAACACATCTTTGATGACTGGTTGGTGGTGACTGGAACCATGGACTTTTATGACTTTCCATATCAATTGGGAATGTCATCATCCCAACTGACGAAGTCCATCATTTTTCAATGGGGTAGTATACCACCAACCAGTTATAGTAAACCACATTATGTATCATTATGGCAGAATGGTTGGGATTAACGACTGGTCAACTAAAGATTTCATAACCATTGGGATCTTATATTTATACCATCAGATCAACATTTATGAATCGAAACTCAAGATTTACCCTCTGGTTATTTAACATAGCCATGGAAAATGGCCCATTTATAGATGATTTTCCCATTAAAACCTCCATTTATAAGGGATTTTCCATGGCTATGTTAAATAACCAGATGGTAAATCCTATCGTATTGGTGAACGCACCAGGACCCAATTGATGTCTCAATTTTTAACCTGCGATATGTATACCATGATGTCCCAACGACGAAATATGGTCCATGTTCCCACGTAAATTTGGTATACCAATGACTTGAAAACATCTCCCCGTGATATATGTTCATTAGAGTGTTTGAAACTAATTGCATCTCATTGCTATTGTATCCAAGTTTTATATTATATTTCATATTGTACATACCATCATTAATATTCAACACCCCCAAAAGAAACCCACCGTTTAGTAAGGAATTTCCACATTCCATTTACTCCATTTGGACCATTTTTAGATCCATGGTCCATGGGGTTGTTTCATGTGGGTTTGCGGGATGCCCACGGTTTCATCCTCCCGTGAAAAAACTCAAACTAAATGGAGTTTCGAATGGAACAATGATCTATAAATGGGCCGCTGTCCATGTCTATGTCAGTTTACTGGAGGGTACTGTATATAACATTAAAAAATATAAAGTAACCACAGTAAAAAAAGGGGAAGCCACATTCCAACATATCCAAACTTATAGGGGGTAGTTACCATGGTTACATCTATAATTCCAACTGCAACCCCCAAGTAGTCAATGATGCATTTGTATATCGCTATTATATCCCCTAAATATCACCAAGAATTACCTTTTCCCGTGGCCTGAAGCGTAAGTTTCCGCTTCACCCAACATCTATTATAATACTAGTGTCCATCATTTTTAGGTGATAGCCCTTACAAATTCATCAACAATTCCCCTCATATTCCATAAATCCATTCTAGTTCACTAAAGGTTATAAATCCATTATATCCCCATTATATTCTCATTATATCCCGATTATATCACGATTAATATCAAACATGTGATTGCTATCCAGAAACCACTTAAGATGCCCTGAAAGTTGGCAGGTCTCGGCCTGCCGCGCACGCGATGAAGCTGAAGGTTCCCGGTATGTTCCGGCAATGGGATGGCTGAGATTCAGAAGAGTAGGTTTTTTTTGGTCCCAGTTGGTTAGCTCAGTAGTTGCTACCTTCCCAACTATCAGGGTGTTTGATCCACTGCATTTAGATTTGCGTGTTCGTCGAGTGACTTCTCAGAAAGGCAGAATGGAAAATGGTTAGCTCAGTTGGTGACTATAGTTGAACTAACAGGAAGCTCACGGGAATATTATCAATGGGAGTTAGTTTCTGGCAATTTTTCAAACAGTTGGCTAAAGAATTCATCTATGAGCCATTTAACATAGCAAACTCTTCAATTATCCGTGGGTTTTTGCTGGTTGTGGGGGTGAATTCCAAGGGTCGTAGGTATAGATCGGATTTTCTGACGCAACTTAAAACTGGAGGGCCACCTGGAAGGTACATAATTATGGCTGACCTTAGTGTTGCAGATGAAGTGTGGTTTTTATTTTTCGAATTCTTCTGTTGTCAGGTAACTTTTTGATCTTTTTGGGGGGCTTAAGATATGGTTTAAGATTTTGTGACCAACAAAAAGTAATGTACTGCCATAAATCTGCTTAACGGAAAGGACGCAAGTGTATATCCAGGAAAATTACACATTCAACCGCATTCAACCACTATTAGGATTCCAAGCGACGGAAAATTTTCACGGACTTTGCCCACTGAACAAGTCGGCGCATTTGTCAAAATGGGGATGGGTCAAAACCCTGGTACCTAGTGAACCCCAAAATAGCTGGTAAATGGATGTTCATCCCACTAAAATGTATCTATAGGTATTGACCCATACCCAAATAGACTGTAATTCCGAGGCGGATTCATTCATGAACTTTGATGGATATGACACAAATGGTATAGAGATTCATTCATGGTCATTCATGGGAATGAGTATGTATGAAAATGAATATAAGACGCCCAAAAAAGGTTGTTCCTCTGGATGAACTTTGGTTGGCTAAGTAAATGGGTTCTGGATTCCTGTGTGGCTCTCTACGAATGGGGAAGGAAAAAACTCATAATCCACGGTTCTTGGCCGTATCGGTATTTGTATGATCAGCCAATATTATCGACGGAAAGAAATACCACTTCTTCGATCGGTTGCTCTTTTAGGCTAGGGGATCTTGTCAAAGCCACAGACTTGTCTGAACGCTAGGACCGCTACTAGGAAGGTATGAACAGCAGGTTGTTTTCAGCTAGCAGTCTCCTGATCTTTGACATTACACCTACAGTTTTTTATTTGGCTGGCGAAGACAAGACAAAAAGAAGCGGAACACCCTGACCGCGTTGGCATGGAGGATTCCTTAGCTGCTTGGTTTCCTACAAACTTTCCGCGAATTTGATTCCTTTTCCCGTCGGGAGAGTCAAAGTTCTGAGACTGGTTACGACCGCCTCACACGTCCTGGGTCGAAAGCCATTTGGCGGAATCCATGTTTCAGTGCCTCGACACAATCTGTCAGCCTTCACTCACACAAGTACTACAAGTGTACCCAGATTTAGGCACACTGTCGCCTCGACTGCTGCAACAGTGACTCCTAGTACCTAGTCATTTTGCCAGTTGTACTCCTACATACTGCTACTATGTTTTTTCATTTTTTTGTTACTGCTGCGGCTGCATGTGCTATTTGATGGTATTGTGAAGTATTTATAGTCTTCATGGCCACATCACATGTTTGATTTTGCAGCTCCGATGAATCGTATAGACTCGATAAATTTCGGCACTACCAACATTGAAATCATGTGTAAAATTCGAGGCCCAGTTTTTATGGCTCCCATTTGAAAACCCGAAAAAATTGCAAATCACACACTGATGACCTGTCTGAAAGTTTCCGGGAAGGCTACGGAGGATTCACTTCTTCAACCCGGTCCATTTTTATCAGAACACATTACAACAAGCGGGTAGAAATTCCTACCCACCCTAATTAACAGTATACAACTTTGTCTGCGTTCCTTCCAGGGTAAGCAAAACATGATTTCAAAATATTTCAAATAGTTGTGGTTAATATACATATTATATAATATTATATACATAATTATATACCATAACCCTGAAAGTCAAATGGCTCATTTTACCCACCATAGTAGTATAGTAGTGATCATCCACACTCTCAAATGGTAATCCAATGACTCAGCCGAAAATTTTCTGGCGAATCTTTAACTTTATTCAAACATACTGGCGAGTGCCTCAGAGATAATCCTAGGTCCTACTGTGGATGGTGATGAAATCCACCAACATGTTTCAAGCATTGTAAGGTGCTGCAAAATTCCGCAACTATGACCTCGCCCACTATGTCAGATTTAAGTGAAATGGGATGAATTATCCAGATATAATATGATATAATCCATCCCCCTGGACTTCACATTAAACAGCAAACGAAACCATGCTTTAGTATATATATATATATCTACTAAAGCATGGTTTCGTTTGCTGTTTAACGTGAAGATATATATATATATACATATATACATATACATATATATATATTCACCACATTCCATTGGGACCATGGGGGCATGGGGGTGTTTAATACTGGGATCTGGACCATTTCCCTCCCAGGCACCTTGGAACTGGAGTGGAACCTCCCCGTGAGGCGGACTGCAGGATGGTGCCCCCAAACGTGATGTGAATGTTGGTTTATAAACCCCATGAAAACTATAGTTATGATGTTATATTTGCCATAAACCATAGTTATATATGGGAGTTATTTGCACCAACTTAGCTAACGAACTGGGGCACCACCCCCGGTGCGAGCTGGATTTTTTGAGCGCTTTGCTGGGAGCTGAAGAGGGCGAGTTTTTCAGCAACAGAGATGATTCAAGACGACGGTTACCCTCTTGTAATGTAACAGTTTGCTATTGAAAATGACCATAGAAATAGTGGATTTTCCCATTGAAAATGGTGGATCTTTCCATAGTTATGTAAACGTTTACCAGAGGGTATGCATTGAGGAACGAGAGCAATATGGTAAACACCAACACATCCCACACATAAACATACATAAACAATCTCGAATAACTTACCAGAATTGGGTGAGATTGGAATCCCCAATTGGACATTGATGAGTGGGCTAGGCTCGGCTAAAATCTTGTAATCTGGTAACCTGGTAATTTCACTTAAAAATTAGTTTTCTCTAAGAGGTATGCTATGATTCGGAATATGTCGAAATTATCACATCCCATGTTTTGTGGAAAAAATAGTGAACCACGTACTTCTTTGAGGTTTAGTTTCATGATCCCAAAATGAGAAAATAACTGGTTGGTGGTTTGGAACATTTTTTATTTTTCCATAATATATGGGAATGTCATCATCCCAACTGACGAAGTCCATCCTTTTTCAGAGGGTAGGTATACCACCAACCAGCAAAACCATGCCATAAATCTGGGAAATCATAGAAAATCATGGGAACATATGGGAAAATACACTATTTACATGGCTCTATTCTTGGGAGGTCTCGGTTTACGGTTTACCCCGGCCCAGAATTGCACCTTCAGTTTGGGCATGGCCAATTCTGGCTACCCAAAGCTGCTTGATCTTCCCCAACGGGTTCAGGATCATCCATTCCAATCGACGATACAACAGGTCCCAAGGTTCTCAAAGTGCTCTTTTCGAAACTATTGAGATTGGTTTTCAGGCAAAAAACTATGTGGATCGCAGAGTCTCTTGAATGCAGCAATCGGCTGGAAGTGGCTCAGTTTCCACTTCCAGCCGACCCCAGGCTGACTGTTTCAGAAAACACCAGTGGTCAAAAGAAACAAAACCACGGCCCAGGGAGAAAATGACTTGATCAACGGTCCATAATGACGCAGTGTACCCTCTGGTAAACTAACATAACTATGGAAAATCACCATTTTAATGGGAACATCCACTATAAATAGCCATTTTCAATAGCTATGTTAAATTTCCAGAGGGTACATTTCAATGTCAACAGATGAGAAGGAATCGACTCTGGGCACAGTCCACATCGCGCTCTATCTGCGCTGCAGATGGCATCATCATGACCACGTCGAGATCTGAAACGGCGCAGAGTCTGAAAAGATCGACGATTCGCTGTTTCTCCGCGCTGTTTGAGACCTCGGCGTGCAAGAACGTGGAGAGAGACTCACTCCCTAATTTTTGTTGCAGGTCGAGGGTTTGAAGATGCATTTTTTGCGGTCGAGCATGGAAGAGTATTTGAAGGCATTAATTATGCTGCATGGGCCAGCTGGACTGATGGGCAAGGTGAGGGCATTTTGTACTGAATTCACTTGGGTTGGACATTCAGACAATATTGAAGTCGCCAGCCCAAAGCCTGCTCCGCCAAGATGATGAAAGGTGTGAAACAACATAATCTATTCGTTGCAACATAATCTTTTGCAGTCTTTTTTGAAAGGATTGAAGCTGAATTACTTTATATATATATATTATATTACTTGAACATGAACAAAGGATGGGAGTGTGAACTTGTGAACTCATTTTCGTTCTTTCCCGTTGCCATGTCCCGTTGCCATGTCCCGTTTTGCTTGGTGTCGATCCATGTGGACCTAGCGCCAGGGGTGGGCCCAACTACAAAGTACAGCTCTTGGCAGATTTCGTCCTCCCGGATTTGGTCTTGTCTCATGAGTTGCTTGGCTGGAGAATTCTGTCCGAGGTTTGCTGGATGCAGGGTCGTAAGCCGTAAAACCATATATATCTTTTTTCACATTGTTAAGCCAGAAGCATATCAGGTATAGACAATTCATTAGATATGACAGGATATGCTTTAAGTATCTTTATCTGATTGGTGGTTTGGGAATGTCATATAAATTTTCCAGTCATTAATTATTATTAATTGGGACTTTGGATTATTCTTTATTTTTCCATAGACATGATAATCCAAATTGGGAATAAAGATTTTCCAATAATTCTATGGATTATTAATTTGGATGACATTCCCAATTAATGACTGGTTACATTTGGATTATTTTTCCAGTCATTAATTGGGAATGTCATCATCCCAGTCCGTCGAGACGTCCAGTCTCCGAGTCCGATGAGTTTCCAAAAGTCCGATGCCCATTTGAGGAAAGCACATTTCTCGTTGCCATGACACCTTATAGGAAGTTAAGTAACAAGCTATGGGAAGCTAGAAATTATAGACTCATAAGTTAGGGATACATAAAAATATTATAATAACATTGTAAAACCACCTGGTTGGTGGTTGAGAACATTTGGATTATTTTCCATTTCATATATGGATAATCCTTCCCATTGACGAACAACTATTTTTCAAGATGGTTAAAACCACCAACCAGCCACACGTATCAATATTTATAGAGATAGACAATGATCGACAGGTAACCATCGTTTTTTGTCGCGGCCCCATCTCACTTAAGAGGTCGATCGACTTCGGGCGCCTCATCGTGGGTTCGGGTGACCCAGATCGACGGCAGATCCATCGCCGGTTGATGGGTTGGATGTGCACCCGACGGGAGGATGATGGTGATTTAATGGTGATATATGGTGATTTATTCAGGGAATATCAATGTAAGATACTATAAGTAACAAAAACCAAGATAGTTGATTACCCTCTGACATACAGAAAACTATGGAAAGATCCACCATTTTTGAATGGGAACATCAACGATTTCGACTGGGCCATTTTCAATAGCTACGTACTAAATTACCAGAGGGTATTCATGGTGATTTAATGGTGATTCATAGGGAATTCACATGAATTCACCAACTTCAATGGGGGTATTAAATGGTATTAATAGGAAATAGCCTCTGGCAATTCAACATAGCTAAGGAAAATGGGCCATAGAAACAGTTGATTTACCTATTAGACATATTAAACATGGTGTTTTTCCATAGCAAACTGTTAGTCAGTACCGAAGTGATATATCGATGAATCTACCCAAAATGATCAAAGAAAGCTGATGATTTTTGTACTGAAATGACCAGTTTTTGTGGATATAGTGCTCACTGATCCCAAGATATCCACAAAAACTTTCTTTGGATTGCTGACACCAGGTTTCTTAACCAGGTTTCTTAACCCACTTATTTTCTTGCAATCCCGCGGCCCGCCTTGGAGCCTGTGAGGTCGCAAGAAGCGCGTGACCATCGAGCTGCAAAATACCAAGGCGGTACCTGTGGAATGGGTCTGGCAGCTCAGTGGCCAATGATAATCCATGGGGTTTTTGTGGTCGGACATGATCCAGAAATGGCTGGATTTTCTATAAGATAATCTTAGTTTATTGGATATTTATAACAGGAAGTTCAACTCTAGATATATCATACATATATATATACATATATATATTTATCAAGTGATTCAGCGGCGGCTATGTGGAGACTACTTGACCCCTTTACTGGAGGGCATTCGGGGATCACTTGTCCCAGCCAGGTCATTTGGCAGCCCGGTATGTAGCCCGAAAGAGATCACCTCCAAGTACCCATAAAAATGGTGGTTTTACCCCATAGTTCTAGTACGTTTACATAACTATGGGGGTACTATGGTTCGTTTTACATTTTCCATAGTTATAGTACTTATAGTTTTACCATTTCTTCGGGGTATTTGGAGGTCTAGGTATATCATGGTATATCTATAGGTACCCGGCCTGGTAAACGGGCTAACATAACGAACTGGAAAGATCCACCATGCTTTTTTCATAGGTAAATCAACGATTTCTATATATGGGCCATGTTCAAGTTCGCAAACTGTAAACGTTTACCAGGCCGGGTATTAATATGTTCTGAGGCTTACTGTACGGCTTAGCGAGCCAATCCCAACCAAATTCTCCAGCTGAGATCGCCAGTGAGATATGCCTTGCTTGGCTTGGCTTGGATCAAAACAAGCCATTTTTCTGGCGAAAATGGTGGCTCCATGCACCTCATAAAAAAAAGAGTCATTGACTGTGGATGGACACCTGTGAACCAAACACGAAGCGGCGGGGCCGCGGGACCTGTCCGCAACTTCGCAACGGGCAGCTGAGTCAGTTGCGTCGGTAAGATGCTGATGGCGTTCAGAAAACATGGTGAAGAAATGTGAAGAAAGACTTCTCACATTGCCGAAAATTCGGGATACCCCAAGAATGGATTGTCAACAATTAGAGCTCCTAATTCCTAAGCAACATGGATATTCAAGAACATGACCAAGAGCCACTACTGTACAGGACTTGTACAGGTTGATCAGTTAATGTTGGTAAAGCAATACTAAGCCACCCATATGTTGATGGTTAATACCACCCATTTATGGTAAAATTGGGGATGGTAAACACGATTGTTTTACTAACATCAACCATGAATTATTCCATGAATATCCAATAGATATTCCCTAAATAGTCCATAAGTATCCCATATTCCAAAATTTTTATTTAAGCGCTTACGCGCGACAGCCGGCCAGGGGCCCAACTATGTTGGCCCATCTTGTGGCTATATGTTGGCCTATGTTGGCGTATGTTGGCCTATCTTGCGGGCAACGTGGGCCCATCT
>Ga0126342_10002747_pt1 | contig 28038 bp, 25 predicted proteins | sample Cyp1metagenome_FD_92528 | JGI IMG/M metagenome (GOLD analysis project Ga0126342, IMG submission 92528) | Coral microbial communities from Lord Howe Island, Old Settlement Bay, Australia - Cyphastrea 1 metagenome | ecosystem: Host-associated > Invertebrates > Cnidaria > Coral ... | reverse complement strand
GTGGATCGCGGGTCGCAGTTGAGCAAGGACGACGAGGACGACGAGGACGACGAGGAGGACGAGGAGGAGGAGGAGAGGAGGAGGAGGAGAAGGAGGAGAAGGAGGAGAAGGAGGAGGAGGAGGCAACTGACATAAAATCTAACAACCCTCACCTGGCAGGTGGGGAATAACCATGTAAATATCCACTGATTTTTTTTTATGAAAACTCACTGTTAGTAGTGTTTAAAAAAATGTATGTTATGGTATGTTAATATCCATTAAACTACATATTATGCTATCATATGCTTAATACTGCTTCATAAAATGTGTATTTTTTTTTTTTATGGTGATGGTTCATGAATATTTAATGGATATTTGATGGGGCGTTAGGATATGTTATGATTAAATTGTGATTTTATGGTGATTTAGTTGTGGTTGATTTAGTGGTGATTAGTAATGGTTCATATCCCTTAACAGTGCTTAATAATGGGATGAATATAGAGATACCCTTCCGTGTAGTCAAACGTGGCTTGCTGCCCTGTAAATATTGGAGATATGTGTATAGCTGGTATAATCATTGAACTAATATGTGGTATTTTCCAGCAAGCTACAACGAAGCTTGGGGGTTGCAGGCCAGGGGGTCTTATGGGTATAACATGGTATAACATGGTATAACTATGGGATTCTAACCTCCATAAGTTGGCATATGGTCATATGGGGCCCCTACAATTATGGTGACATATCACCCACTTATAACTGGAACTGCACTTCCAAGAGGGGGTCAAACCATGAAGCATTAAGTTTTAATCATCAAACATGAGGATTTAATCTTAACCAACTGGTCAATGTGTTTTCCCAAATTGATCGAGAAATTCGATGAATATGTCGTCCTCTGCCAGTTTTGATCTTCTAAAAGTCAAGATGAGGCTATGGATCCAACGCCCGATATCCTGGATTTCACATCAAACTAGCCATGTGCTTCATCCGAAGTAAAATAGTACCTGCTAAATATTGGATTGGACAGAAAAAACATGTCATTGTATTCAGTGTATGTCCCAGTATATCCCAATACCCTTATTGGGTTGTCACGACCAAGTCCAGCCGGACCAAGTTGTTTTGTTTCTCAGGATGTGGCAGTTGTGGCGAAAAAACGCACAATCCCAACGTGTTCCATCCTGAACTTCCAGTGACTTCCCCAGATGTTAACTGGAGATATTCACCATCAATGGATTGGTTTCTTCGGGAAAGTTGTGTCACCGGAAAGCCTGATTTTTTTCATGGGAAAGCCTGGATGGGAAAACCGGTTTTCAGATAGCCTCATATTGAATGGGAAAATCGATGGTTTCCGGTTTTCAGATTCTCCCATTGCAAGACCAATCCATTGAAACCACTGGCGACAAAAACAGGTGGCTGAGAATGTATGGCCTCTCGTCCACAACGAGAAGCTCACCAGCCTGGAGAAGTTTCAGGTGGCCTGGCAGGATGGTGTTAGTTAACCCGTAAAAGAAACACATGCATGGGGATAGACTCTGGATGAGTAGAAAAAAATACTGGTTGGTGGTTTCAAATATGTTTTATGTTCCATTAAAAAAATGGGATGTCATCCTTCCCATTGACGAACTCATATTTTTCAAGATGGCTAAAACCACCAACCAGAAATATGATGCTTAACTATGGTGAAAAAAACACTTGGGGACATTGAAAATTTTGAATCGGGATCTTTAAGGGAAACTTTTATAATCAGTCAACCACAAATGGGATATGATCCAGAAATGAGGGAAATGATGAATTCAGGCCAAGTCAGAGACCGACACATCTTTTGGTGCCAATAGTTCCAATAGGTATCCCCCATTGGGCAACACACGCACACATTGCATGGTGGATACCTCTGGTGGGTCGGTGAGGCTTCGGCTTCCGGTTCTGCAAGTTACCATTGGACCCCAACGTACCAATGATGTTTGTATGTTTGGGATACTTTGCTGAATAGCTCGAATAGCTTTGTAAGCGATTGATGTAGACAGATAAGTAGATCGATAGCTCATTACTCTAGACAGACCTAATATTGGAACCATGGACAGACTATGCATAGACTACCTGAGACCATGCATAGACATTTTTACACTTCGAAGTGCAGATCCATGGACTAATAAGTTGATTATATGACCATAGGGATCACATCCCAACTTATACTGTAGAGGTCAAAATCCCATAGTTATACCCATTAATCACCACTCATAATCCATTAAAAATCCATATTAACCATGATTTCCCCATACAAAAACCATACACCGATAAAAAATAATCCATATACCCATAACGCAACAACTGCACCTTCCATTAATCACCATTAAAAATCCATTAAACCATCCATATGGAGGAGATCTCCAAGACGATCCAAGCTGGTCGACGCTTGGGAGACACCTGGTCCAAGATGCTGATGGTGTGGCCCTTGGTGCTTTTGGTGGAAATCATGGGGAAAATCATGGGAAAACTTGGGAAAACCTAGGAAAATCATGGGAAAACTTGGGAAAACCTAGGAAAATCATGGGAACAAACTAAGAAAATTTGAAGATTTACCCGGCCTGGTAAACATACCAAAAACGATGGAAAGATCCACCATGCATTTTTCATGGGTAGTCATCCACTATTTCGACTGGGCCATGCTATCAATAGAAAGCTGTTAAATTACCAGAGGGTAGATATCCTAGATCCATAGAGAAGAGCCATACACAACGGAGAAATATGGTGAAGGGTTGATGAAGAAAAGATCTCTGCAGCCGTTCAAAAATGATAGCTATATATATATAATTATATACCTCCAGCCTATAATATCAATCTTTATAGATGCTAATTTGATAAATCAGATTACAGAATCATACGCATCTGGATCAATTTTTACAGCGACCTCACCATCACGACGTCGCCGGAAGACAGTAAGGTGAGCATTGACATCGCTTACCCCAAGTTGCAGCTCTTGGAGAGTACCTGCGACGTCACCAGCTGAGTTCTGCGGTTGTTTTTTGGTGCCCAAATATGGGATGAAACAACAGTACCCTCTGGTAAACTAACAGTTTATTATTGAAAATTGCCATTTATAGTGGACTTACCCATTAAAAATGGTGATTTTCCATAGCTATGTTAAATTACCAGAGGGTATAAATTTTGAATCAACAAATATGTGACTGGATACCAAATATCTGCGAAATTGATGAAATAGCAGTTTCGCAGATCAACATCTCTATGTTCATTGAACTTCATGTGCAATTGTTCGCTTGTTTGTCCAAACATGTGGTACACCGGTACACCCCAACTTTGCAACTTCAATGTGAACACTATGAATTAAACTAAAACACCAAGATTTATCCTGGTTGGTGGTTTGGAACATGATTTTTATGACTTTCCATATATTGGGAATTTCATCATCCCAACTGACGAAGTCATATTTTTCAGAGGGGTAGGTCGACCACCAACCAGTATCGTTTGTTGATGTTTTCTGGGAGGTAAAATCCCAAGGATTTTCATTGGCCAGCGATCCTTCGAGGTGGGCGTGGGAGCATTAAAAGCTCTTCAGCGTTTGTTCAACGATGGCCTGATCCTTAGCTCGGTGACCGGTGACCAGGTGACTCAAGGGGTTTGTTGAAGGTACGGCTGGGAGTGGTCGGGGGGTTCGTTATGTGGGTTTTTGAACTCTGGAATTTAAAGCTCCATAAGTTGGAGATAATCCTTACAACTATGGTGAACTATAACTGACTATAACCCACAAAAACGAGTGGAACTGCGCGAGACAGCGGGGTCATCCTGGTACCATCTTCCACGACATGGCACCCTTCCTGGACTTGCAGATCTTGGGGAGAATCTACGACAGCTCTGGGAGTCAACTGCATGTAATTGGCTAGTGACTGCCCTAATCATGAATTGTAACTCAGTCAATGTGGTAAACCATGGCAAACCTAATAATAGAGCATCCAATTAAGTATTGTTAGGATATGAAGGAGTTTTTACTTTGGGTTTACCACAGTTACTGATCCCATGAGGTCAAAAGGAGGATCCTCGCGACTTGTTGGGCCATGCCACACGTGCGGCCAACAGCTCAAAAGCGGCAGCAGCGCAGAATTTCTGGCGCTTGCTGAAGAAGGTCAGAAGCCCTGGAATTTTTCTGTTTGATTTTGGGATGGGTCAAAAACCTATTCTTCATATTCTTCCCATAATTTCCCATATTTGGGGAAACAACCATCAATTAACCATCGATTTTAGGGTACTTGGGGTACGAGGGTTTTGACCCATATTCATTTTGCTGAGGATGAATAAAATAGCAGGCAAGTTGTTCAAAGATGTGTTTCTTGTGCGAATTTGCGTCAGTTGTCTAATTTTTTGTGGTGATTTTACATAGTTGAGGGATAAAAGAATGCAACAGCAATGCCGGGTTAAAAAAAACTCCAAATATTGGCAGTGGGTTAGTTTTCCAATGGTTCTATTTCAAACTTAATTATGTCTCCTTTTCCAATGGATCAAAATGGATCAAAACGGAGGAACATCACCAAAATTGTTATGGGTCCCTGGGCCGAATAGTTCATCCCCAGAATCCGTTCCCTGGTCAAAAAATCCTCATGTTGCCAGTGTTTGAATGACCCAATTTTGCACACTTCAATTCAATTTATACAGATACTCATTACTGGAGCATCTTTATATATATATATTATATACATATTTTATTAAAGTATATATACGATATAACAATATATATATATATAATGTGTTTAGGATATACACATGTGGGGAACAATTCTTCTTAGGTATCACCATTGGCAATTGCTAATGATACCATTGGATGAGGTATATATATAATATACATATCATATATATAATATAGATATCATATGTGTTATTATAAACATAGTACATACATATATAATCATATATAAATATAAATATAAATTAAATAAATGTGACTGCTAAAATAATGCAATTTGTCTGATCTCCAGGTTGAAAGCCTTTGTCAGAAACGCTTCGCGCACCTGCCCTTGATCTTGGATCAGGCGGAGCGGCGGATCGCTTCACTTAGATCCACCGTTGTTGTTACCCCGTGGCATCTTATTGTCTCAACCAATGGTTTGTTGGGAAAACATATGATTGAAAAATAAGTGTATCTATTTAAAGAAAATGAAATATTGCATATTTACTCATAATTAGTTGTTTATAATATATATATATATATATATAATGACTTTTATGTTCCCCTGTTTCCCTTTAGAATTGCCATATGCTAAGCCAACTGCGGAGTTGATTCGAGCGGAGGTGTGTACCCCAGTGGCGCAACTCAGTGCAGTGACCTTGCAGGCGCAGGATGGGAAGCAGCGAGAGAATCACCTGCCATTCTGGGCCTGCAGTTTTGAGGATTCGAATTTATCCAATGGCACCTACCAAGAACGCCAGGATCTTTTAATATGTTCAAGTAACATAAGTAACAGGTAAGCACCTGTCCATCATACCACCTTTGCAATGGCTAGTGATTGACCCAATTTTTTGGAGAGTCGCAGTATAGTATAGAAAAAAAAACATCAAATTCCTGGCACCCCATCATTTGGGTCCGACTGGTACTAGCGGTGGATGAAGGAAGAAAGTGCTGGAAAAGCCAAAAAAAAAAACCAAAACCGATCCAGGTCCAGCTGTGCGAGTGGCGTCAATTCTTGGATTTCCTGAGCAAGGCACCAACATGTACCAACAGACCTGAGGGAATTATGACCTGGTGCTGAATTTTTGTGGTGTGGAATTGTGGTGATACCCCATGCCACGTGGTGTGGTGTTTACCCAATGCCATGTGGACCCCCTCAAAATTTGGGATGATATTAATCCCATCCCATTGAGAATGTGACATTGGGAACTGTGTCTGATTTGTTCTACACATCAATCAGTGATCTATTCATTTCGCAGATTCCTAGGATAATTAGGCCCTCACCAGATAATCATTTGGTTGATCTAAAGTGTTGGAGCCTTCGCTTTGGGATTTGAGGACCATTTTGGGTATTTCAATCCCAGTTTTGACTGGTTGATGTTTGATTTCCTAGTCTTGTTGCTTAAATCAGCCATAGCCCGCAACTTTTCATTCACCCCTTGCTCCGAACGGTTGCTGATTTCAGGCTGGGAACACTCCAGGAGATGAGATGCAGGAGGAAGCAGTTGCTGCCAGCCGTGATGAATTTTTATCCAGATCGTCCATGAAAAAGGCACCAACAATGGAAGAAAAGAAGGCGGAGATATGCGGAGATCCGTGAAACTGGTGCAGTACATAGATCTAATTTCAACTGGGTATCTTTCAATCCGAGACCTCAATCCACCACACAAAAAGAGCACCAGTTGTGATAGTTAGTAAGGGGCAACTGCCTCCAAAATGTCGCATTTCTGGTTTGGGTTACCATGGTTTAGCCAGGTTGCAGTCCTGCGTCTACCCATTAAGCTTGATGGGCACATATGGGCATGTAGCTCCAAGCAGCACATATGAATACATCTGATAGATTGGTAGATTTTCCAGCAAAAACCACTTTCTGGATTAAAATAACATAAATCCAGATAAATCCAGAGATATAGTTTTTTTTACCAATACAAATCTGCAATACAATCCTGAAAAGCAGTGGTATAGTGGTTTCTCAGACTGAGACCCCATGCCTGGCCCAACAAAACCAATGATCTTGGGTGAATTTTAGTTCAAAATCATCCTTTTCTGCTCGTGGGTCCCCAGTTCGGATCTCCAATTCTGATTACCCAAATGGTTTTGTTTAGGGTGTTGGTGGTTTGGAACACGACTTTTATGACTTTCCATAGATTGGGAATAATCATCCCAAGTGACGAAGTCATATTTTTCAGAGGGGTAGGGCTCAACCACCAACCAGTGTGAATCATTACAAGACATCTACATCTGCGGAAACAGATCCAGACTTTGGTTTCACTGCCACGGAACGATACATCGCAGGACGAGACACCTTCGGAACCATCGAAGAAGGCGCGGGTGGCATCTGCAAATCGCTGGCTTTGTGAGACACCCAGCAGGTTTTTTTCTGTTTCTTCATTGGAATAAACAGAGCTTTAATGACTATGCCCATAGGATCCATGTATGCCATATATGGTAACATGGATCCCATCAATATACCCCCTTTATGTTAGCATATATACCAGCACCATGGATCCTATGGGATGGTTCAATGTTTCAGCTATTCATTTAAAGGTGGAACTGAGGTTAGATATTTGAAACGGTCCCGTTTATATGGACCAACAGTTGCCTCAGAAAACAGGGTGTCTTTAAACAAATAGAAGCACAGAGTTGGGACCACAGAATGGGCATGTGGAATATGAACCGGGTGATAGCATTATCCAGTAATGTATCTATCAATATTGTGTATCAATATCCCACTATAGTTGATACAAGCAATAGTTGATTACTATCACTATCTATACGTAATATAACTCTAGGTATAGCAGTAGTACCGCACAAGGCGGTGGCGGAAGTTTCAAAGATAGGAAACATATAGGAGAGGTGAGTTGTTGTGATTCATGGATGGCAGAGAAAATTGATGGACCGAAAGGTGGTTGAGGCTCTGAGTCTCTCGCTCTCTCTCTCTCTCTATCTCTCTCTGTCTCCTTCTCTTTGTGTCGTTTGTTCTATCTCTCTCTCTCTCTATCTATCGTTCTATCCATCTATCTGGCTATTTATCTATCTATCATTATCTATCTACCTATCTATCTATCTAGCTAGCTATCTATCTATCTCACCATCTGTATATCTCTCTATTTGTCTATTTGTCTATCGATCTATCTGTCTATCTAGCTGACTATCTATCTTTCTGCCTATCAAGCTTTCTATGTATCTATCTATGTAGTATCTATCTATTTGACTGTCTACTACCTGACTATCTATCTGTCTGTCTGCCTGTCTATCTGTCTATCTGACTATCTATCTGTCTGTCTGTCTGTCTGTTTGTCTATCTATGTATCTGTCTGTCTGTCTATCTGTCTGTCTGTCTATCTACCTACCTACCTATCTATCTACCTGTCTATCTATCTGTCTGTCTATCTATCTGTCGATGTATCTACCTATCTTTCGATCGATCTATCTGTCTATCTATCTTTCTATCTGACAGGAAGCATTTATATGTGCGCGACTTCCTTCAAAAGCTGAATGAAGTTGGCAGTTGGCATGTCCAAAACGAAGCAATTCTGCGAGACTTCCTCATTTTTTCGAAATTTGAGAACATCAAAAACGAACAAATCTGCGATATTTCCTGCAAACATGAAAAGTTGAGTGCAGAGCTGACGGCCTCGTGCCAATGCGTTTTGTGTTTTTGCTTTCCATGTGTCTAAAGGATTGCACCTGCCACGAAAAAGAAGTGATGCCAAGTCGTACGAATTGCTGCATTTGTCAGGCGAAATCATCTTAGCAAACCTTAAGATCTGATGCTCCAAAATGCAAACCGTTTCAGGAAATCCGCGCCCTGACCTCCTGACATATCTGATCGAGATGTCTTTTGTACTTACTGCGCCTGCCAGGCGAAATTCAACGGTCCTCTTCAAACGGCCCACGCCTGGCATCATTTTTGCAATTGCTATAAAACCCGCACGTTTGCGTCACTTTTGGCAAGGCGCAGAGGTGCAGAATCCACTGCGCCTGCCACGCGAGACCACATCCAAATTTCGAAAAGTGGTCCGAGACCGTCAGTTTTTAACACTTTTGACTTCCAAATGTGCTTCAAGCCGCAGCGACATGCAATTGTTGATCTCTCATGCCGCCAGATGGCTCCGCACCCGCCGCTTTCGCGAGCCTACTTTTCTACCCTCCGGAGCCCAAAAACTTTGGAAGAACACAGTGTTGCGTGACTTTTCTATCTTTTCCTGCGTTTTAACATTCTTTTTCGATCTTCTTTCTTCTGCTGACTCTTTCTCTTCTCTGACTTCTTCTCTTCTGACTCTTTCTCTTCTCTGACTCTTCCCATCTCTGCTGCTTCATCTGTCCATACTGTCGGAAGTTTGACTTCTAAATGTCCTTCAGTTTTAAAGATACTACAATACATCCCATTACTATCCAAAATACCCCATTAATACAATCAGGGGGACGTTTGACCTTGGTCCAGCGTGCCAGATGAGACGCATCAAAGGGAAGCAGACCGTCGATGATGAAGGAACTGTGGGGACAGATTTGGGCCTTGGAATGTCAATGTTGCACATGATGTTTCTTTTGGTATAGTCTATATAACTACAATAACTGATAATATGCGATGTCATTACTGAGGTTTATAACTAAAGAACCATCAACAATATATTTTCGTGATGGTTTTGGAGGTGAAATTTCTGGAAATAGCGAGTTTCAATGGAGAATCCCTTTTAAATCCCCGTGGTTCTAGGTAGTGTAAGCCCCTCTTACTCTGGAGAGCGGATGTTGGTGAGGATGTGATTTTGGCCGAAAAAAACAAACCAAATATTGTGTGTTGACAGTGTTTCATTTTCATTGCATGTATAAACGAAAACATCGTTATGAGCACCCGTTCTGTTTCCTGAATCCTTTGGATTCTATAGTCCTACAAGCATCTATAAGTATTATGTATTTATGTTCATTGTATTTCATGATTTATGATGTATTGAAAACATTTGATATACCAAAATTGGATAAAGGAATGTGTTTTGCAGGAATTGATTACATTCGACGGTACAGACAATGGCCCAGTCCATTGATATTGATAATCCTGAATAACTCATCCTAGTTAGCCTGGTTTGCTCAGTTCGTGATAAGTGATAAAATCGCCCTACTTATCGTTTACAGCCCCTTTTCTGCGGTATGTCCCCATGCTTGCTTAAACCTCAGTTACATCCTTTTAATATGGTTCATGTGATGTACATATGTACATATGTACATATATATAATATATATATATATATACATATACATATATACATATATATAAATATATGTCTATATATACATGTATGTACGTAACTATGTGTTTAAGTTTCCAATGTCATATCATAAGTTAATCCATATAATGTTTTACGGCATTTATAAGATATATGCCATGATCATTTGATTTATCTAAGTTTTATATACATCCATTAACGGTTATATATTTTAAGTTTCCATGAAAGCTCCCATGGTAATGCCATAGAATCATTGGTTCAACCAGAAAATTGACTACTTGCAGACCCCGGCTGCGGCAGGACCAGTTGGCTTGCAGGAGCTCGAAAGCAGCACTTTGCTTAATGGGGCACTGCATCACTAATGATTAAAGACTGGCACGCATATTACGCTTATAATCAGACATTATATATGATGTTTCATTGAAAAATCAACATGTTCGCTGCAACCCTGACGTTTCTCCACGCCGGAATTGAAGAAGGGTTGCGTATTTTGGAGATGCTATATCGGTGGACTTCCGACTTGTAGATGTATATTTGATCCATGTATAAATAAGGATTATATATATATATATGTAAATGTGTGGATATATGCATATGTAAATGCAAATGTATATGTATATGTAGATGTATACGTACATCTACTTATTTGTATTTGTATAGTAAATAGACAAATATATATATATATATATATACATATATATATATACATATATATATACATATATATATATATATATATATATTATTTATCGGTTGATGCTATTACCCCATTCAACATTACCCCGGCCAGCATATTTGTCAGAGGGGGTGGTGGATGTTTGATCCCTTTTGAAGATAAGTTGAGAGGGGGTGATGATGATGCGGAGGATGATGATGACGATGACGATGACGATGATGATGATGATGATGATGATAATGTTTGTGAGTGTGAGTGTGAGTGTGAGTGTGAGTGTGGAGCAACGTCCGGGTTGGACGGACAATGTTTCATGGGACAACCTATGGGACGGTTCACCTTGTTTGATGACAAGATTATGGAAAATCATCGTATTGGTGAACGAATCATGGAACATCGCATTGACAAGCGTCGTTGCAATGAAATTTCAGGGTGAAATTACAAAGAAATTTGAATTTAACAGGAACATCACGGGATTGTTCAGCATTTTATTGTGCAAATCGGCACATTGTCTACACACATGTGTTTTTTTTAACCGACAGCTTAGACTACAAGGGCTGAGAACAACTTGGGTTTCCGTGCCTTGCTCAGAATTAATATCGTGAGTCAGATCATGATGATCATCACCATCATCATCATCAGCATCATCATCATCATTATCATAATCATTACCCATCATCATCATTATCATTATCATCACAATAAATAAAGGTTTTGCATTATTTTAATATATATATATATATTTATTTATTTATTTTGTATGTTATGTACACATAATAATAACAATAATGATAGTGTAACAAAAACATGCATCTATCCCCTTGACTCCATGGACAGTTTTTGCCTCGATCCTGTTGGTATGTCTCAAGCCGGGACCTAGAAAAGACAGTTTAGACATAGTGGAGGGGTTAAAATGTTACTACTAAACTTCGGAGTTCATGAATCTAGATGATCACTTTGTGTCGTTGCCACGGATACAGGAGCAAGTCAACGGTGTGACGGAAAGCAGAGATTCTGACGACGAAATGCCATTGTCCAGCATTCGCGCACGAAACCCAGTACGAAACCCAGTTTGCTATGTCCATTGGTTGGCCCTTTTGGGTGCTTTTCGCCAGTGTGGATGCTGATGTTATCATGTTTAATGTGACGAATTTGGCCTTTGCACAAAACTGTCGCTGATCAGGATTGGATGCGAAGTTGTTCGGAGACGGATCAAAACAGTTGTCAACCCCAACCAACCCATACCAGCGGAAAGGGTTCTATCCTTCAATCCGGAATCAACAGCCAGAGGCAGAGGCTGGAAAGGCGGAAAAAACGGATGCCAACGGGCAGGCACAACTTGGGCTGAAAAGATCAGGTTTTTCCAGATAGATTTGATATGTTTATCATGTTTTTGCAGCCGAAATGTGAACTTTCTGAAGACTTTTGTACCGTTTTTTTTCCAAAATGGAGCCGTTGGTGGCAGGCCGGCCGTTCGTCGGAGGTGGGATCGGCAAGGGAGAGTATACTCTTGAGCCAAGGATTCATTGAGATATGCGACGGTCAACAGTTGGATTACATATATATATTGGATTCTATAATACCAATTATATATATACGCATTATATAATCCAATAATCCAAGTGTTGACTCGACATATATATATATGTGATACTATATATGATACAAACCCTATAATAGTGCCGGATGGTCATACCAACATTTTTCGGGGTTCTTACAGGTTCTTACACCCATTGGAGGGAATCCCTAATGATTGTAGGATGACGATACCCCATACATTGGTATACCACGTGTTGACCATGGCACATTTGATGATGCTGATATGTTGACATGTCATGAACGGTAATTATCAAGTATCAAATACAGATTACATGCATATATATATAAACATGCCATTCTCCAAGATGCCATTCTCCAAGATAAGATTGGCCGGTTGAAGTTCGTATTGGATAAACATCCACAACAACAAGACAGGAATCTAGACATTCGAAGGCCATGGTGAAATCCACGGTAATTCACAGTACATGTTCGACTTGCTGGACCACCAAAACTACCATGCTCCCTGGCAATACAGTCGCAACTCAGATGTGTTGGATATCCAATCTAGTTGTGCAAGTTTTAAAGTAAATGCATGGTTAGTGACCAACATGCATTTTCTTTAAAACATGCCCTTCAGTCTATGTTAACCTTCAACTTGGGAATCATCATCCCAAGGCGTTTCGAAATTTTTGTTGGCTTTCCCTGGGTAGCAAAAAAGCGGATTCGCTTCCGCAGGATGCATATCTTCAAGCTGCACAGCAAGCTTTGGGACAACTGGAGGTAGGATGGCCGTCGCCTCGCAGAAGTTTTTTCGACACCATTGGATTTTTTTACAATCGTTGAATGGTAGGGAGATCTACCCAGGTTCTCGGGGATTTCGACAACTCATAGGGAAACCTATCAACCAGCCAATTTGTATAGTATAGTGAAATGGGATACTGTAGCAGATATTCGTCCAAGTCCCTTGATCGGCGTTGAACCAATCCCATAGGTTTGGAATGGTTTTTAGGGGTACATTTTAATATATGTGTATCCTATGATTCATTTTAGATTGTATCAGCTGGAAACAAGTCAAATACATTTTTCAATACAGATGATATCATACTTGTATATTAAATTATCCCCTCACCCCAATACTAGATACTCCACAAACAAAACCCTTCATGACTTGCAGGCCCGTCATACGGCTATCTTTAAGCGTACATTGGCTACATTAATCCATATGAATCCCCATTCCAGGATGGTTAAACTATATCCATATTAATCCCCATATTAATCCCCATTAATCCATATTAATCCCCATATTAAACTCTATCAAGTCCCCATTCCAGGATGGAAAATAAACCCATCGCCCATAGATACCATAGATACCATTGACCCTCTTCCAGGCCAAAGTCGCCTCGGCCCGGCAAGCTGTGCAGGACATGGGGCGTTGACTCGCAATGGGTATGTCATGGGTATATAAAATGGGGGATGGAACCTAGTTGGTTTTTCGAATGGGTATATAAAATGGGTAAATACTTTATAGTTGGTATATCATGGTATATCAGAATTATGATAGCACTGGACGCGACCAAGAGTTCAGAATGGGTATGTGATGGGATCCAATGGAATATTACCAACAAGAGTGGGTCGTCAATGGGTCTGTCTGAAGACTGGGTATCCCCTGCGGCGCCAAAAGCATTTATGAATGGGAATATGTTATTCTTCAAACTATTGCATCGCATGAGGTATCCGCTTTTCAGACACCCATTGGTTTTTTTCCGCATCATCTGTTGATGTACTACATCGACTACCAAGAATGCAAAACAATCCCCTGGAGAATTATGGGTAGTCGATCCTCTGGAAAGTTTGATACCCTAAAACCGACCAATAAACTCCGACCAAAAAACGATGAATCGTATTGGAAATCACTGGGTGATTTCTCACTTTCCAGATCCTGATGTGTGAGCAGACGGGATGTATCCTTATCATGAAACACACACATGGGGCCTCCGACCAATGCAAGATGGACGACGTTTGCAAAACTATATCTGTATATATACATATATTATATGAATGTGTGACCCACATATATACATACATCTTTTTATATACATATACATATTATTATAGACAAATGCAAATTTATCACCACATCAGCTTGTGGTTCTTCAGGAGCAGGAGCTGAAGGTGAAACGTTGCAAGACAGAGCAGGAGGAAGCCGCTCATCAGGTTCGAAATCGCTCATCAGGTATGCCCAGGATGAGGATGAAGATCGGTATCATGAGTATCATTGGCATAATTGGTACAAATACCCTCTGGTTATTTAACATAGCCATGGAAAATGGCCCATTTATAGATGGTTTACCTATTAGAAATGGTGATTTTCCATGGCTATGTTGAATAACCAGATGGTATCAAATATCTCACTGGAATAATGGTTACAGTATTGGAAATCATCCCCAAATGGCCCAACTATTCAGGTTAGTGAAATATTGTAATTTACCCAGAAATATCATTCATTGTCATGGTTGTAATTTTTATATATAGCCATGTATTTACCTACGATGCTCAACCCACCTCCTTTCGATCTGAAATGATTTCAGATACCGCATTTTTTCCAGCCAACCGGAAAGATAGATTCAATTAAGTGTGCTGTTTGATTAAATGTTGTTTGTGTATATATTTGTTATATCTCATTTAAGAAAGTTTCAATTGAAGCCTTTCTTTTATCTAAGTACTTGAAGAGCAACGGAATGTTTTCAGTGTGGAACTATATATGTTCACATACGTTTTGACAATCATGGTTATAACACTGATCGTTACCATCATGATCATGAGCTTTAGGATGGAGAAAAGCTTGTCATTGTCATCTCTATCATTTTTCATCACCACATTGAGGATAATTCTGAGTATGAGGATTATGAGGATTGCTCTCATCATTGATCAATCACCAACAGGAAGATGCATTTGTTTGAGATACACAAGTATCCCATGCATCGTCTCTGGTGATTCCGCAACAATTGCTGTTGCAACTTACTACTTGCGAACCAATTTCGATCGTTAAAGCGTGAAACGGTTCAATCCCCATGAAAGGTCCATTGCTCCATAGTCGCCATAGTGACCTCCCCATTTTTAATAGTTAGCCCCATATCTTTTATTAGATGATCGCTAAATCCTCCAGCTTTATGGCGAACTCCCCATTTCTTTAACGTTAAGCTGCCCGGACCTTTGATCGGAAGAAAGCTGCCCAAAGCAGGCAGTGGAAGCCATGCGCAAGAGCAGAGAGGCGGATGAGGCGAAGAAAACGACAACGGCTGGGGAAGTCGTCCCTGAGGAAATATGGGATATAATATATATATATAATTAATTAATTTTGATTTATATGTTAATGATATTTTATGTTGATGATATTTTATGTCGATGATATTTTGATCATCATTATAGTCATTTTAGTGAAGTATTCAATATAAATCATATAATTAATCGTTTTAGTGAGATGCCCAATTTTTAGTAGATCACCCAATTGATTCATAGAGCAGTCCAATATTTCGGAAAATTAATGATTCTAGTGATTACCCTCTGGTAATTTAACGTAGCTATTGAACATGGCCATTTATAGTTGATTTACCCATTAAAAATGATGATTTTCCACCATTGATAGTGGATTTTCCCATTAAAAATGATGATTTTCTATGATTTTCCATAGTTCTGTAAACGTTTACCAGGCCGGGTAGCATTCATGGTACTGATGGAACTTATGGGATTCAAAAAGGGCGATGTTCATCATGGGAGAAAAAAAAGCGGTTAGATGTCACACAACGGGACAATGATGTTGTTATAGTTGGGCCTAATCATGAAAACTATCACAACTAATAGTCCAATTATAACTAATAGTTGTCATAGTTGACTATCATTATAGTTGGACTAATTAACAATGATAACTATTGATAACTAATTAGTGCCAACTAGTGGGTAATGGTATATAACTATAACATTAACATTAACTATAACTAATGGGACTAATCATGAAAACTAATAATGTACCAATGATAACTATGAGTTGTCCCATTAGTCATCCCCAAGTATGTTTATGCTATGACATTGATGCTATAGTATATCATAACTGATATTGGACAATTTTGCGGAGAATAGATGTGGGATCATTTATTTGGATGGGCTTGTTTCAGCTATTTTCATGCTAGCTTATTGCAATTCAGCCAGTTGGGGAGTAAGTATATGGGTGAATATTGAGAATAACTGATCCCAACTAAGTATCAATTACTATCAATTACTCATAATAGTGGTTGTGACAACTAATCTGCCCTGGTTTTGACATGAACTGACTATAGAATCGTGAGGAATCATGAGCTGGCAATAGTTATCAAATATGGGATAATAACTGACGATATTCATAAGTAACTGTTACTGTGGGATGGAGATTGTATCTCCAGGTATGATAATTCGGGGATGGTTGATCATGTGATACGAGCAGAATTATTATCTCCCGAACTATCATGAGTCAATGTGGGCAAATGACTGGGATATTTTTGAGTATCAGTTGATGAAATTGTTAATCATGAGATTACCAAATATGATGATCATGTAATATGATACGGGTAGTGACATACCAAACACCAATATGACCCTGCCACGAGGGCTTGGAAGACAGGTGAATTTCAGGGTCACAGTCTTACTTAGAGTTATGGTATTGTTTGGGCTAGCGTTTTCAACATACTTAATGGATCTCAATAGTATATTGTTGCGAAGAACCGCAGAAGGATCTGGGTTCTATCTGGGTCCTATACTTGTTGGATTCTTGTTGGGCATCGTTGGATTATATCCTCATTTATGGATTATTGCAAGATTCGGACTTGATGAAGCGGTTGTGTCCGGAGATTCGGCACATCCGAATTTCTCGCTTTGAAATACTGGGGAACATAGCAGGAGCTGTGTCGATTCGCCATTTTTAAACTCCCCCGTCAGCCTGAATTCAGCGATTGGAACTGCCGGTGGAGTGTTGAAGATCGGACGAATTTGTGGTCGGTTCAATAGTAAATCATACTACAATATAACTTGCACTTGGTCTTTTCGAAACCTATGGTCAATTTGCTAAGACAAGTCGGACGTATGGAAACGCCCGTTCAAAAGTGGAAAAATCATCCCAACTTCATATTCAATCCTTTGTTTACAGGCACCATTGTGATAAGAGCAGAAGAGTCTTGTGAAGCATTTCTTTGCTCATTTCCATGCAGCACACTTTACTTGTTTATATGGGTTTGTCTGAAAATAGTGTACCCCTACACCCAATGGTTAATGATCATTATCCCTACTAAATGGCTATAATTGGGGGTATACCCCATTTTCAGACATACCCATATTTCCGTTTGAACAAATGTTTTTGGGATGGCAGCTGCCAATGGGACTGTTCACAGGCGCTTTCATCCACCGAGAAACTCAGCTGCATCCAAGCAGAATTGAATGCATTCCTTGTTCGAGGCAAGGGTAGGTGAATAATGATAGATGAAACGCATAGACAAGTAGCATTATTAGAAAATATATATATATATGTGCATTAAGACATAAATGCACAGCAACAAAAACTATGAATTGTGTATAATATATATAAATATAATATATATATATAATATAATATAATATAATATATATATAATATAATATAATATAATATAATATAATATATATAAAATAATGTAATATAATATAATATAATATAATATAATATATATATATATATTATATATATATGTATATAATTTATAATATAATATAATATATATATATATACCTAGATCAACCTAATCCCTCAAATTTGTGGGATCTGATTTAAAACCAGGTTTTCGATCCCAAAACCCGGTTATGCCAGCTGCCATTGCATGTTGACTTCACCTCGGCCATTTTGTTCAACCACCTCGAGCACATCTTGATCCCTATGCTGCCGGGAGTCCCAGTCCAAGTGCCATTTGACTGAAAAGTATTTTTTTCTTTATATCATAGCTAACTGCCAGATAATTTTGTGGATTTTATCAGTTTATTACGTTAAGTTATATACTTGATAGTATCTCAACATATCCTTTCATGCCTTGGTCATGGGACAATCACCCCAGCTTCTACATACCTTGCGTAGGCCGCTAAAAGCGAGCGCTGGAGCGTGCGCTGCACAATTGTCCTCGCACTGACTCTTCTAGAAATTCTAGAAGGTCTCCCTATGAAGTCCTCGTCGGACTGTGTTGCCACCAGCAACGGACTCAAAACATAATCATTTACCCGCGCCTGTTCACGCATTTGGTGAAAGATGTGGTGTAGTCGATGGTAATTTGGCATCTGAATAAACAAAAGACGGGAAAGGTCCATGGAAATTTTCACAACCCGTCCAAATTGTTTCAGAAAGGAGAAACCCTCGGCAGCCAAAGCCGACGCATCAGCAGCCGGTATCCAAACTTCAAAGTTGTACAACCCACTCAAAAACCGGTTGATGCTACTGGCAGCTTTGTACACAACAGGGAGGATAGCATCCTCTGACAACTCATTGCTGTGAGTTTCACACTTCGAGACAAAAAACTTCATGATACTCGTTGTTGTGGCCCCTTTAGACCAGGATCCCGAAGGATAAGAATTTCCAACCCATCCCACGTTTTGCAAAGTAAATCTTTTGAGTGTAGGGTTGTGACGGTTCGCCCGGCACCAGTCTTGAAAATCTTTTGAAACAGCTTCTAGGCGACCTTCTTTTGACCCATCGTACAAATGTGAGGAAGCCAAAGCCACAATAGCCGACGAAAGGAATGATTTGCCAGCTCCAATATGCCAACCATGAAATAAATCGAACGGGAAGAACCCTGGCTGATCGGAAACATCATGGGGAAGTTCTTCAAGAACAGCTGGTACCCGGAGGAAAGGAGATGTAGTGTTGATGGTTTCCATCCATTTGGGGTTCTCATTTTGCCAATCTTCCCAGGGATGCCCAGGGAGATCGGCAAGACAAAAATGACAAATTCCTTTTGGAATGCTTGTGGTTGATGCCCTTTTGGCTGCGTTGTGAAAAGACCTGCCCAAACATGCAGCCTTCAGATGCCAGGGCCAATCGCCCATCACGTAAATGACAATGAAATAGTAACGCTCATTGTCGGCACCCACAAGCCCATCCTCCCACAACATCCTCAAATCCTTCGAGAGATGTCTCAGAAGATCTTGAAAAGCAGCGGCATTTTCCTCATCATCATCGTCATCAGAATAGAGGAACTTTGGGGCTACACTCAACAAGAATCTGGTAGTCCAAGTCGGTTGTTCATAATTCAATTTCATTGCCAGATATGCTTTCTTGTCGGCTTTTGATGTGCTGAGACCAAATCCTAACGCACTGTGTGCTGCTACACACAAAATTGCGCTTTTTTTCTGCGATCGCCCCTCGTCACCATGTAGCAGCAAACCACAAATATTCCCCAAAGGGATGTCCCGGCTGAATACTGGATGGTTGGGTTGAATCTTCCGAAACCTTTCCCAGAAGGTGGTCCAAATCGCGCTGGATCTTTGGGGATCAGGGGCGCTCAGGCCACACAAGCGATACCACAAATTCATACGTAGGATCCAGCGAGCCCAATCACTCATCATCAAGACTGGGATCCTGTGCTCCCCAACATCAACATGTGTCATAGGTATGGGAAGAGACAGCTTGTACCTATCAGCAACTCTATGGACAGCGCGTTCAGGGTTTCTTCGATCACAACGCCCCAGCGCCGCAATGCTGGAGGAACTAGCCTCTGGCACCTCCTCTAACACAGCTTGCGCACTTCTAATCGCCACAGAGCATGGCACCTTAGGTTCAAAGAAGAAAGCGTTGAAGTTTAGGTAAGAAAGATAAATTTTGGTCGAATGCTCTGGTTCTTTGATGTTCTTTGCCATCATGTTCTATCAGGTTTAAAACAATTGTCATGGAATTGGAGCACAGATGTTACAATGTCACGTCTCAGGCTGGAACGCCATCACCGATTTCCTCTACAAAGCGTCTCAGGCCAGGCCCTGCACCTGGCAGAAAGCATTGGGGGACACTGGGCATAGAACAAGCACTGGGGACACTGGGAATGTTTTCCATCAAAAAAAACAGTCTTCAGCTGATTGCTTTTTTTTTCTGTTGCTTCAACTCCGGGATGAAGTATAGGTCCCTTAAGGCAGCCCCATCTGCCTTAAAGGTTCTAGTCCATGTGAACCCTCTAAGTTCATCGAATCAAATTTGAAAGAAACCTGTGTGGCAAAAATACCGTTGCAGCCACACAGATTATTTCAACACAAGTGTGGCAAAAGCTAAAGCCACACGGAGTGTATTGGAAGCTCCTCGGGTGACGGTACCAAATGACTTGGGTGATGTGGAAACTTCATCCAGGTTTTCGACTTTGGGAGACTCCATGGCAAGACGAGTCGACTGAGCCGTGGTCCCAGCACATTGCCAACCGATTGAAAACAAACTTGTATTGTAAAGATTGTTGTAAACCAAAAACCATATGACATATCAACATCAATCCAGAAAGAGTTTATAAAACAACACGGCAAACACTGAGACGAGTTGCATCTAGATTCTAGATGGCACCATAGTGAAACTACTTACGCTTGGGCTTTGCCACGTCTTTCTTCTCCTTCTTGCTCTTCTTAGGCCGGCGGTCAGATTTGGTTCCATCCGATCCTCCATTGGCATCACCCTTACCATGATTATTCTTAGAACTACCATCAGTGCGGGGTCGTTTGCGAGGCTTCTCACCATCATCATCATCATCCGCCAACTTCTCCAAGAAAGGTTTGTCCTTCCTTGGGGTGATTGACCAAACAAAATCTCAAGCAGCTGGACCTGCCATATGCTGAGGTTGAAACCGGACTTTGACTTCAGTGGCGGAGGCACGGCTGCACCTGAAGTGGCACGGGCCCAATAGCCATGTTGAATTGTGTATTTGGGACACGTCCACTTCCATTTGGGGCTCTGGCACAAAGGTGCTAATCTTCATCTTGGCGCTAGCCCCAGACCACCACCTAAATAGAAAGAATATGTATATATTCAAACTGTACCTACTCATGTGCGGTTTGCTTTTTGAATAATCCATGCAATGGGTAAGCTACAGACGCCCCATCGAAGCCGGAATTTTCACCACTGGCAACCTCTTCCTGCAAAGTATCATACTCCTTCTCCAATTTGCCGATGTGTTCGGCCAGCAACTTCACAGACCTGGGAGAGAGACATGATGATAGGAGGCAACCGTTTCAGGATGTTTCAGAAACTATTTGTTTAGAATCTTAGGGTTGGTTAATCATAAGACCGTGGCTTATCACCAGAGGCTTGAGTATAGTTGGTGGAGATGTCCCGCTTCAGCTGCTTCAGTTTCGTGACGGTCTTGAGGACAGACTCCATAAACTTTCGGAGGTGGTCTTTGTTTTGCGCCTGTTGTCATATGGAAAATGTTGTTGAAATTCAAAATATTTCAAAATTATCTTATCAGGCTACCATACTGCACTTCTACATTTAAAACTGGAAGCCATGACAACTGGCCTTGGCTGCATCATCTTTGGTTTTGTTGTCATCCTTATCAGCGGGGATAACACCCGCACGAGCTTTGTAGGCACTGACGTCGTCAAAAGCTTTGCCGTCAATCTCCACAGGTGCATCAGCCTTCAAGTCAGGTAAATATTGGGATGGACGTGTTCCAAGGTGCACAAAGGGTTGATGAGAAGCAATCATGTTAGTAACAATTTTTGAAACATCATTCTGGCTAGAGCCTTGGACTTTGAAGTGGTTCGCTGTTCAGTTTCATGGAGCTGCTCCCTGCTTCCTCTCTCTCGCACAGTCACCCAATACTCGGTAACTTTGTCGTACAGATTCAGCCTGGCGTTTGGTTTCACTTTTATACAAGCACTTCTCCAGGCAGAGAAGACAGAGGAGGACGTATGGCATGGTCTGGTGCCCCAGCCTTGTGTAGCAATCCATGCCCTGGCAAACCGCCTTTGCCCCAGCAATTCTTTGCCTTGGAACTCAAGTCCCTAAATCGGTTCAAGGAGGATGTTGGTTGATTGGACTTATTGTGTTCTAAGAGATGTACGAAGACCAGCCCAACTCTGACTTCATCTCGCCCTCCGAATACCAGCCTTCGTCCTTTGTCAAGCGGACACTGTTCTTGTTGGTGATGATATTCTCCATCATGTCGATAAACTTCTCCTGTCCCAGGCAAAAGGGATAACAGCTGGTAGGGTCACCATATGTCACCATCATTAAGAATAATACCCAGCAAAGGCATAAAAAAGACAGCATCAGCGACCCCGGAACAGCATCACCATTGCAACAGAAGCAGAAGCAGAACACCGAAGACTGGCCAAAAACTGGCCAAAAAACAACACCCCCAAGAAGCGCACAAAGCAACAGCAACAACAACCAGTATCCAAACCCCAGCACATGACAGAAACAAAACATAAGAAGAAAAGTAAGAAGGATATGAAGAAGAAGAAGACACAGAAAAAATAGAAAAGAAAAAAAAAGAAGAAAGAGAGAACAGAACAATAACACAAAACAGTTAAGAAGAAGAAGGAGGAGAAAGAAGAAGGAAACACAAGAAGTAATTAAGTACACAAACATTTGGAACCTGGCCTTGCTCCAGTTGACCTCCTGTAGGGCCGCTGCCATTTCCTCCTTAGCCTGGGTGCCCTTTGCCCACTGCTCTTTGATCCAAGACGGGACCTCTAGATCTGTACGTTTTTTTTTGCTGGCCACCATTCTCGCAATACGAGCCTTCGCCGCATTGCGAAGCAGCTCCTTACACAAGACTGTTGCTACTGAGGGAAAAATCCAGCAGTGATAAAAAAAATGGCCAAGATTGCATATTGCTTACTGTACCATGGATGCCATAGATCGAAACTAGTAGGAATCAAACATAGCTCTCACCCCTTATTAATTTAGTAGAGTCCCTTGAAGTACCAGGTTGGAAATCCTTCTTGTGGGATATTTAATTTTTGGTGGAAGTCACCCATGAGTTCAGCACAGTATCCCGGCGAGTGAGAACACGCTTGCCGGTCTTTGGGGTCCCATCATGACCATCAGTAGCAACAGGTGGGGAAAGGTCATCGCCCTTGTGCTCCGTATCTACCGGTTCTTCTTTTACGGGAACATCACCCGCAAATGCAAGTGCAAGTGAAACTGCCAGGTCATCCACAACGGCAACTTCCTTAGTATACATTGTGAGGCATGTATCATCATATTATCTAGACAGTATTGATATGGACTCCAGTAGAAACATCCAAAGAGTTGCTCTGCAATATTTGATTTACTTGGTGCAGGCTAGAAACATCAGTAGAATATGGATCATGATCTACTTTGTCGTCTTCATCTAACCCGTCAGTGGTCAACGAAGCCTCATCAACCTTTGGACTGGAACCTTCATCGGCAGTGCTGTCGGCCGCTGAAGGTTGAACCTCTTGGTGTGGAACTGCAGGGATGGAGGCACCAGGGTCCTGCGGAGCTGCCCGGGAATACGGTCGATAACAATCAAAACATGACCAAATCATACACAAACAACTATTTTTTCCAACACACGTTCTCATGGGGCTGAAAGTCAACATCATACGACTATAATATCAACTATAGTCCTTGTTGTCTTCTGTAGGGGCAGTGGAACCATCACCAGCAGTACCCGTGGGAGAAGCCATGGTAGAAAGAGGAGACACTGTAGGAGACTGGAGGGTCATAGTCTTTGCAACCTAAGCCCCAAAAAAGCAACTTCGAGATTTCAAATTTGCAGTTTGTTCATTTCAGGCAATGCCAGTTTTCCACTTTTGAAATTTGATCCACTTTTCCCCATGTTGTTTTTCATATGGTTGATGTTGATGAGGTCAATAAAATTTTCTGACAGCGCTGTGCCAGGGCCAAAAAATGGGGCCCCCGGCAGCCTTTCCCTCAGTCATGGCCTCAATCTCCGCGAGTTCCTTTTCAAGGTCCTGTGGGCCGGGCCGTCAACCTACTTGGGGATAATTTGGGAATCTAAGTGAACTAGAAGTGTGTGGTAATAAATATATGCTCCCAATTATCTGTGATGTAATATAAAATTATGTGCACGGTCATACATTCCCACCAATTACGTCGTTGTTATCATTTCATGGTAAAAGGAAATGTGGTAGCACGTGCCCCTTTAAATTACTCACCACAGTATATCAACACTAGTTGAATATTGGATCTATAAATGTTGATGGTCCAAATTGGGTATATCCACAAGATCATAAGGAGAATTGTTTTCAGTTTCACGGTCCTGAATCTCCGTAATAAGGACTTTTTCGTCCCCTTCCAGAGCTTCAGCCATCACATCCTCATAGCCTACCCTTAGAGTTTCGCAAGACCATTGCTTTGACATTGCTAGATCAAAGATAGGCCTGCAAGGCCAATGAAATCGAACCCCAAAATCAATCCTGCGGTGAGGCAAGTGGCTTTCAAGCTCTTGTTGCTACTGCAAATCCGATACACCTGAAAAAATGTCAAAATCATTCTTTGCTTAAGCATTCGACACTTTCTTTTCACGCAGGATCAGGCCACGTGAAATTTTACACCACACTAATTGTCTAATTTTTGCGGATTTTTTCCGCAAAAATCGCCACAGGGAGCAGCTTGGGAACCACATGGAAAACCCACTTTTGCACGATGGGTTTTTATGGGTTTCCGATGGGTTTTTATGGGTTTTTTATGGGTTGTTTACGGGTTGCCCCAAAACCAGGTAATCCCAATTTATGGGTTTTTATGGGATGATTATGGGTTTTTATGGGAAGATTATGGGTTTGGGCACCAAAACCCACTTTTTTTTGATTCCGATCCGACAAAAATCACATTTCCGACAGAAAATCCATATCCATTGCGAACTTGGGATAACAGGAATGCTATATTTCGAGGACAATTCGTCCAATAAAGGTTATCCTAATAGAAAAAATGTGTTTATGCCAGCTTCAGCCCCCTGTGGGATTTGAGTAGATATTTGGGCACCTAGGGCACCTCACATGGCATGTAGGGACGCCAGTGGGGCGGTAGCTGCAAGCCTTTCCCGCCCCGGAGATACCTGTAAACTGAGCCAAGGTCAGCTGTGGCAAACAAGCCTTCCACATCCTCTGGAGTGGAGGACAGGATTTGTGGGCCAAGGGGGCATGGTGATGGAATAAGAGGTTCCATTGGTCTCCCCTGGATCAAGTCACCACGGATGTTCACGATGCGCTGGGCGAAGGGAACTGGATAAGTCCTGGGATACCAAGAAAAACAAAAGGGAAATTATCAGTAATACCAAATCTGATTTTATTTCATACGTATTCTGGGCTTCCATATGGGGATGTCAATATTTGATGGATGGGATTAGGTTTGAAAGGATCAAAGCGAGCAATAGCATCTACAACCATGGCCCATGGCCATCTGATATGATGTAAGGAAATCAAAACAGTACCTGAATTGAATCGAAGGTCTGTGTGTTTCGTAAATGTTTTGTACCATGCCAGAATCGCTTGCCTTCCTTGTTGATGTAATGTCTTACTGTTTGGACTTGGGCCCTCATGGCACGCCACCCCACATCCAAACGGCGAATGGCTGTGCTGTTGGACCAAGCGTACTGCCGCTTGGGAGTTGGGCTCCCGTACATTGACATCCACCAGCCGATGCGGCTGACCTGGGCATTTGGATGGAAGTAACACTTTTTGGGGTTACAATGGACATGTATACGTTAATTTTATTTGAAATAGTATGGCAATCAGACCTCTACAACAGTTTCAACTGTTCAAGATCGAAACAACATCTGACAAGTCTTGCTTGGACATATGTGGAAATGATATATTTGGAACTGGGGGTTGGGCTCCATGGTTTCCGAACAGCTTGTAGTGGTATTCCATCATGTGAAGCCATGCCGGGTAAAACTCCAAAACCGAAGAGCCTGGTTGTTCTAGTACCCAAACTCCACATTTGCAAGCAACGGCCATCAAAAGGAGGATTGTCCTGGGAATACGGAATCAAACAGAATCGATATAAAACATCTCATGGTTATCTAAATGGGGAACATTCTTGAATTGGAAATTCTATGTGTTTTACCTTTTACCCGTTCAAATTTTTGGGGGTCATACCCATGGGTGTCCTTTCCAACAGGGCATTGGACATGCCAACGGAGTAGACACTGGGGTCACCAATGCTGTTGCATGCGCTTCTCTTACTGGTTCCCCGGTTGACACCTGTAAACGATGAGCACTTGATTGCAAACCAGGAGATGCAATCCGATGTCTTCTGCTTCAGAATGAAGACGAGTGCCAACCTGAGCACGGCAGGCGGCAGTAAAGGAAGGGGATAGGAGCCCAAGTTGGATAATCTTAAAAGCATGTGGGAAAATTCTTCTTGGAGATGGGATATCCAATTTCGTGGGGGTATCCGGTTAATTATATATTTTTATGGGGGCATCAAACTAAGGGTTTACAAGCCCACCCACCAACAGCGAAGTAACGCAAATCCCGAAGGTGAGAGTAGATCATGCCAGTTAGATTTTCTCTGGCCCTGCTTCGTCTTGTCACAGTATAATATATCAAATTTGCCGGAAACATACCCAGCACGGCGCATGTACAGGGTGCAATTTGCGACCCCTGCAAAAAATTCCAGCCATTGGAACTCCTGGCCCGGGGGCTGAATGTGGGAACATGTCATGTCAGGACATAGATTTTGAGGCATTTTGGGGCTATGCAGGAAAACGAGACCTGAGTGGTTCCAAAAGGCAACGGCCAAATTGAACTTATTTTGTGTTTAATTTTATATCATCACCGAAAAAGAAAGTTTCAAACTATTTCAGGCATCTTCAAAATATTTACAAGATTGCCCACGCCTCCCCAAGGTCAAAAAGCCCATCGGTGTACCACACGAGGATCACGATTTGGAGGAATACCTGGGCCCGGCATTAGACCAACAAAAAATGTGCTCAATTACAATGATTGTTTTTTTGGCTTGGGAAAGAGTTCAATAGCATAACCAAATTTAGCAAAGATACCCGTGGAGCGCCCAATTTGGACAAAATCCACAAAAGACCAATCAAGTCTTGTTCGTGGTGGATCCGGTTTTCCATGAGGCTGCACTACGTCGACCTTACCAAAGTTCCTTCCAAGGCTGGCCGCCTTGAGCCCATGAGATTCTACGAAATGGGAAGTCATTGGATAGATATTCATTGATCAGTTATAACCCCAAAAATAATCTGGCCGGGTGCACGGCGCCACTTTGAAATGGTTCTCCGGGTTTTCCGGACACGCCTGGTCTTGGAAGAAGCCGCACATTGGCCTCAGATTTCGGATCCGGCATTATGATTGTGACATGGTGTTAATTCCTAAGAAGGGGTAGGGAAACATAATGGATCTTGAAACCTTTGGGGTTTATGATGTTTTGGAAGATTCTGGCAAGCCCCTAGATAGAATGTGTTTCTCATGAATGTTCTTGTCCTGAAATGCCGAACCAATTTTCACGACATAATTCATCGAGGTCCAGTATTGGGGAACAACAAAAGACTAGGCTGACTGGTACTGACTTTTCGCTGGCTCGCGGCAGGTTCTTTCGATCGTGTGATCTATCCCGCAGCACCCAGGACAGAAGGGTGGTGGCATGGTCTCAAAAACTGCGTTGCTTGTGACAACCAAGGCTCCGAGAAAACATGGTTAATATTGCTCAATGAAATCATTTTGAAGGCATAGCTGAAATTAAATTCAATGGCAAAAGTCATGGGGACAGTCCCAAGCGACCCTATCAGCAAATGGACCCGTGAACGGACGTCGAACTTCATTGCTCCTAAGAAGTTCGGTATATAAGCTCAAGTAGTTGGACACCGACCACTGCACGGCCGTGGCACGAAGTGGCTTTTTTTTGCGTTTTGAACGTTTTTGAAGGGTTGGGGTGGGGTGGGGCATGTTAACGTTCCTTGTAAGTGGCACACATGTTG
>Ga0126342_10002746_pt1 | contig 28042 bp, 24 predicted proteins | sample Cyp1metagenome_FD_92528 | JGI IMG/M metagenome (GOLD analysis project Ga0126342, IMG submission 92528) | Coral microbial communities from Lord Howe Island, Old Settlement Bay, Australia - Cyphastrea 1 metagenome | ecosystem: Host-associated > Invertebrates > Cnidaria > Coral ... | reverse complement strand
AGGTTGAGGTCCAGCGGTGCACACTGAGCTGGGCAGGTCCCAGGTTGAGGTCCAGCGGTGCCCACTGAGCTGGGAAGGTCCCAGGTTGAGGTCCAGCGGTGCCCACTGAGCTGGGAAGGTCCCCAGCGCGCACTGAGCTCGGAAGTTGGCGAAGAGCTTGGCGAAGAGTTGGCAAGGCGAAAGTTGATGCAGGCATGATCGAGGAGAAACGATCAAGGAGAAACTGGAGGAGGAGGCGGAGGAGGAGCAGGAGGAGCAGGAGGACGAGCTAGCCGAGGAGGAGGAGGAGGAGAACAACTCCGATAAAATCTAACAACCCTCACCTGGCAGGTGGGGAAAAAACATATAATAGCTTCCAATGCTCTTACAATGATTAGCAATGATTGATGATGACCACCGGTCCATTCGCAATCGTCGTGCGTGTGTTGATGGTGGCCTGATTATTGAGGATGTTGTAGGCACAAGATAGGAGAGAACATAGAAATTTGAATATTTGAAAACATAATAATAACAATTATGTTTAATATCGGGGAGACAGAGAATCATACATCACGGGCACCCCTTTGATATACACCCATCAATTTGTATCAATTTGTTTCATACGATGTTCTTCTATGTTTAAACCCGAATCAATCAAGCAAACCAGCAAACAAGCAAACAAAACAAGCAGTGCAACTGAGAATCTCAATTTTTGGTGAATCAATCCCTTGTGCCCCACCGTTGATACAAGGGGGGTGCGGGAAAACCCATTTTTGTTTGATGCTAGGTGAAACGTGCCTTCGACGGCTGCTGGGCGAAGCACTGGGAATATGTCTAAGCAAGACCAATTGAGGGGTATTGAAGCACACAGAAATATTATCAAGCTATTTGTGTAACCACGTCATCCCAGAAATTTGCTTTTGGAAGGTGATATCAGATGGAGTCGAATATTTTGTTTGGTTCTTAGTGTCAAATTTTGATAAATTTGGGGGGTTTATGAGAGGACAAACCATGGGCTCAAGCTCAAGTGTGCCCGAGGGTGCATATTTGATATGCTTTGCCCCTTCCTCCTACCAGGATTTCTTCCATCCACAGTAGTATTCCCTGTTCAAACCATGAGTGTTGGATGATCTACCCTCTGGTTATTTAACATAGCCATGGAAAATGGCCCATTTATAGATGGTTTACCTATTAAAAATTGTGATTTTCCATGGCTATGTTAAAAAACCGGGTAGATGTTTCTGTTTTGTGGGGACCCACGTATACCGAATGACATCACAGCATCCCAGTGGGCCCAGGTATCCAGAAGCAGATAGCTACCTTGCAACAGATCCACAGAGGCGAAACTCGGGACCCAGTTGATGTTGATGTTGATGTGTGTGGGATGATGAATAGGGCCAACATGGGCCAACTACCCCCCAATAGGTCTTATTTGATTTTTATCTATCTTATTCTTATTTTAGGTTATTTGAATTACTATAAGACCTATAAGTTACCCAGATAAATCATGGGATGAGATGGGAACATATGGGATTATAAAAAAATATATAATATTTTATATATATTTATATATATTATTATGGGATGCCTCCACCGGTTCCACGCCAGATGCCGAGCATACGGAGCTATGGCAGCTGTCCCATGAGGTTCGGCGGGCTGGCCGGGTGGCCATGACATGCCCATGGACCGTTGACCAACAGCAAAACTCTCATTATTATATGATTTTCAATGATTGAATCACATTTGGTATATAATCAATCTTGGTACTTAAAAATCCAATATATATATATATATAGTATATTATATATTTTTTAATGTATATTAATATATTGTATGATATATATATATATATACACCTGATTTTCTTTATGGGAAAATTAATCTATAGATGGCTGATTTACCATATACCATATTTGACTACAAGAAGGTCAATATATTTGACAGTAATACAAATCCAGGCTTTTGTTTGTTTCATCTCCGCATGTGTTGTTTAATCGTTCAACCACCTAAGGGGGAAGATGACCCATAAATGACCAGCACAGTTCAATACCTTCGGTGTGAGAGCCAAATAATGCCAGTGGAGAAAGCGGTTGAATTTCATGTATAACAGGGTCAAATCCGGCTCTTTGCTGGTGAAATCATGCATAATATATTTATATATATATGTTTGGATGTTAAAAAAACTTGTAAGACATCCATGATTTTTTCTCGGTAAAATCCCATTAACATTGATATAACATTAATATTCACACCATTAAAAGACCCATATTTTGTCAGTGAAATATCAAATCAATCCGTGGGTTTCATCCATGGAGGACCTGCTGGCGATCACCGGGCAAGACGTGCCGCTGACGGAAGAGGCGGACATCATGGATCGGAAAAAAATGGTCAAATACCCACTTACAATCGAAAAACACATATCAGGATAATTAAGGATATGTTTTTTTTAACCTGGAATACCTATATATATATACATATTGGATGATAATTGTGATGGTATATGGATCATGTGACCATCGAATCCAATAATCTTTAATTTATGATCGGTTGGGTATGAGCTTACTTGGATAATACATGACATGTATAACACGACCTGGATAGTTGGGATATGATCCATATAGGGGGGGGTTCCTAGACTGGAGATCCACAAGTCACAGTAGGTTATACCAAAAATGGTCTAATTTGGATGCATTGTTTGGCCGCTCAGTGACAGCCACGATAGGTTTGTTTTTCTTCTCATGGGATGAACAGCACCAACTTCGCATATGTAGGTACTGCATGGTACTGCCACTTTGCTAAGACCCCACAAGTGCAGATCTTAGAGGTCATGTGTGACCGAGATGTGTGTGAAAATTGGGGGCACCACAAAATACGGCAATTCTCATCCGGAAAAGGGTCTTGAGTTTGAACTTATTTGAACCATGGGATTTTCGTGCATCCCATTTTTAGACACAGCCGTTCAATTGTTTTATTGTCTATGCCATCTTTAGTTCCCCTTAATGATGCAATGATGGATCCCCCGTCCCAATACTCGCTTTTCATGCAACCAGGGTTTCACAGTGCCACATTTGGATTCATAGTTGAATAATATTGAACCTGTTTTGATCTCATGTAAAATATCTAAAGTTTATAGTTAAATAGAAACGTAGAATTTGAAAGATCCAGAAGTTTCCAGAAAAAGAACGTATTAATTTCAGTCCCAGATTTGCTTTTGTCCATTGGCCATGTGTGTTGGATGACTTTGAAGCCGCTGTGTATGGTGCACCTCCACCAGGCGTTGATTTTGCAGAGCAGCGAAGGGGGCTCCAGTGCTCGCTTGAATAAGCGTTTCTTGGGTGATTTACCAAGAGAATTTCAATGATTTAAACTTGATTTACCATGAGAATTTAACATGGTTGAAATTTGATTTACCATGAGAATTTCAATGATTTAAACTTGATTTATAACATGGTTTAACTGGGGAAAATGGATGAAAATGGTGCATTTAACGAGGATCTCTTGCCTTCTTGGAGCTGATCAGTTCTCAGGAAATCCACCAGTTGTTTAGCAATGAATCAGTCCAGCAGAAATAGGAAATCTACGCAAAATTTGCTTAAGATATAGTGTATTTGACACCGTATATCCAGAGTTAAAGACATGTTCCCACTCATGATGTAGTTGCTGTACCTGTAGAATTCTACAGGTTTACTCTCATTATATCTCATTATCAATTTACTTATCATTATGAAATTCTACTTCATGAATTATCTCCCCAGAAGTCGGACCATCTACGAAGACGAGGTTTGAACTGGCACATGATGGAGCTCTCGCAGAAGGTTCCTCGCATATCGATGCCAGGGGCGGCCACAATAAACCATCCTCAATTGGGGTTGATTTTCGGGCACCTACTTGCGAACAAAATTGCATCCCCAGTCATGGTTGCTGGGATGGTAAGCTGGCCTTGGGTTTACCAGCTTAAATCATGGTGAATCTGAATGCAAGGGTAGCCAAGCCTTCACAGGTGCGTCCTGTGTTTTGTTGTGTTGTTACTATATATATATATAATTATATATATATATATATATACATATAATTATGTATATATATGTATATATAATTATATAATTATATATATATATCTATAATTGTATATATATACATGGGAAACAAGCGAGGATGAGCAGTTTAGTACTACGCAATCCTTTTGGGCAAATGTTGATATATATATATATGACTATAGAAATATAATTACTCACCAGTTGAACATTTATATACTTTTTTGCGTATCTAGGAGTGGGAATGTTTTGGATCCTGGATGTGAATTCCAGGAATTCCTGGTGGAGAATGGGAGAATCATGTTTACTTCTCCGACTCAGAGGAATTTTGCTGGTCCAGTTCCTCCCCAGGCAGCTGAAGCTGTGGATGTGGTGGGCAAGGACAACTGGAAGCCCTCCGTGATGGAAGGGCGGAGGTGTGGTGTGGTTGGGAACTCTGAAGTATAGAGGAAATTATCAGTTGAAATGTGGTTTAATGTGCATTTAACATCATGCACCATGTATCCATACAGGCTCGGGATTTCATGGGGATTTAGCTTGCAAATTTGGAGATTTGGGATTTAGGCAGGGTTTTACCACCAATTTGGTTCTTATTTTGAAGGGGCATGGGATTGTTTGATTGAGATTGTCTGAAATGGGAGCATGTATTTTTTAGACTTGCAGTTTGTGGGGAATATGTTTCTGTTTCATTGTTTTCTGGAAGAAGCTATATATGTATATATATATGTATATATATACATGTATATGTGTGCGATATAAATAAATATATATATACACATATACATATGCACATTTCATTTGTCCGCTATACCACCCATTAAATACAATTGATTCACTATAACCTCATTTGATTGTTGATTACATATATATATATATAGATCAATTATATTTACTATTTTTTTACTATAATTTACGGAATCACTATATCCTCGTATCATAAATCCCATTTAAATATTCATGATATTAATTAAACATCAATTTAAACAACATTAAACATCATTAAACATCAGTAAACAACATTAAACCTCAATAAACGTCATTAAACATCATTGAACATCATTAGACATCATTAAACCTTATTAAACATCATTGAACCTCAAAAAACGTCATCAAACATCATTAAACATCAATAAACATCATTAAACATCAATAAACATCATTAAACATCATTGAACCTCATTAGACATCATTAAAACTCAATAAACTTCAATAAACGTCAGCAAACATCATCAAACATCATTAAACATCATTAAACATCATCAAACATCATCGAACATCATTAAACATCATTAAACATTTTTAAAAAATAATCAAACATCATCAAACATCATTAAACCTCATTAAACATCATCAAACATCATCAAACATCATTAAATATCATCAAACATCATGAACTATCCAATGTTTCGATGATTTTATTGATGCTTCGACCCCCATGAAACCTTGGGATTTTCACCGCACCGCGCGTAACGGCGAGCCGCGCACGGAGAGGCGATCGGTGAAAGGCGCGTTGGAGGAGCCGCTCAGCGAGGTGGCAGTGACTTTTTCAATCCTCCTCACTTTGATGGGTAGTAAATCGACCATACATGGGATATACTTATATATATACATACACATATGAGTATGTACTTTGTATATATATATATGTATATATTGAAATAACATATATATATATTAATATATATATATTGAAATAACACACACGTATATATATATATATACATATTTGCGTATGTATATTTAAATCATGGCATATTGTGTGTTTGCTTTTGGGGCTTGGGATATGACTAGATAGGAAAAAAAACAACTATCTATTCAAATATGACAGCATACCAGAAATTGAGATATCCTTCCATATCCTCCCCAAAATTAAGGATGAACATGACAGTATATAATTTGCGACACGTGATAGGATATTAGCCTTGGCTTGAGATGAAACATAGTGTATATACTAGACATGCGTTTTGTTTTGAATTGAAACCATTGAAACCTCCAGTAGATAGTTTTTTACAATAGCCAAATTCTTTGATACAACATGGGGAACCTTTCATGACCAACTAAAACTCAACTCTAAAACAGGCAAGTTTGGGCGGGTTCCTCTCCTCTATATAATTTTTTAGACACCCTGAGCTGAGAAACGATCATAAAATCCACGGCCGTACTTGAAACGATCATAATCGGTCATGATTTATCGTGTTTTGGCCTTCCGTTCTCAGGGTTGTACTAGGGTAAAAACAACAATTCAGGGTGGCATTTTTTTGGCACATCCTGAAATACCATATTGATGGTTCTAAAAGTCATCAACTTGGGTTTAACCAAGTGGTTTATTTTCCCAAACAGTTGATTTGCCCGTGCAAAAACGGTCTAGCCACAATAATTTACCTTAAATCTTATGGTTAACTCATCATGGTTACTAGATGTTACTAGTGAAAACATGTTAGAACCATATGGTTTACCAATAGTCTAGCACATAATGAACCATGGAACTACCATGCAACCCCAACATTTCAGCGATCGCTCAGGAACTGGTCACAGGGTTGCAAGGTGTTGCCAAATAGCCGATTTCGTATGGCCTGGGATGCTGGGCAACACGTGGAACGTTTGAAAATTCATCGAACTTTTAATGTGTTCATTGATTTTAGGGTTTAAGCCATGGTTCTTTATCGGAAGGCATATGAAAAATCCATGTGTGTTTCCTTTCGGACATGATCTAAAGATGATCGAAACATGATCTGAACATTGTCTAAACATGATCTAAACATGATCAAACAATACTGTAGTGGATTGTCTGGTTTCATCTAATGGGACATCCGGATTTGTATGGCTTTGAGGGAGCAATGGATGGTATTGGATGGTTTTTGGATATAAAAGCATTTCGTGGAGCCTATTTGGGATATTCATGGGGAGATAATGGAATAAGACCATCTTGAGACATACCCTTCAGTAAAGATACAAAAACCATCTAAATTCATGGCTCTCCCCTTCGGACATTAGGAAATCCTCAGTATGGAAGAGACATGAGGAAGATAGGGTACCATCCATATGAATTATGTTGTTTGATTTGCTCGCTGCTAGTTGGGGATTGCTGGAGACCTGATGTTTCCCCGAAAGTGGCCCCGAACACTAACATGGGACGTGAGATTCGCTCCGCGGTTCGATGACAAGGTTTCAATTTCAACTTCCTTTTAGGTTTACGTCCTCAAGCCTTATCAAGTGTGTGGTAGCCACGAGGACAAATTTTAAACGCATTTCATCAAGTGGTCGCGCAACAAGTTGGATAGGGGTGGGCAGCAGCAATGTTGTGAGTGTCCCATGTTTGCGGACATGTTTATGTTGAAATGGGGCAAGGCACATTTTTTTTGCACAGTAATTATCATATGACTCCGAAAATAACGTGAAATGGCATAGTTTGACCGGTAAATTGTGATTAATCAGCGCAAGTGGCACACAATTCATCAACCACCAAGACTAGCATTACTCTAGTGTATTTTTTTCAACTGACTATTACAACATGATTATGTAATTAGATGATTTACATGTAAGAAATTTGGAATCTCCCGGCCAGGCAGGTGTCCAAGCATGAGAACCGGGGAATGTGGCTCCAAAGGGTGAGACAAGTCATTGGGAGGTTGTGTGTATGCGGGTGTGATTAGTCCTTAATTGTTGTTCAAACTAAACTTTAAACGCATATATCATATACTATGATCAATCTTTAGATGTATATAGATGTATATTTTTTTGTTGCCTTAATGGCTTTTGAATTATGATGTATAATTTTAAGCATTGATTGACATATGTGTTTTCACATGCGCGCATCCCATGATCTCCCATTTCTGTCGGTTCGATCGTGATGCCAAAGCTGTTGGCCCAGTTTTTGGGCTCTAAAGTGGCCTTGAATCCATACTCCTCAATACATGTAAATGCAGTTTTTAGGGGAATGTACATCCACTTGCCTCGCTTACTAGGTGCTTTCATATTCACCTGCGGTAAATTGTTCTATATGCTTTTGTTCCATAGCCAAGTGAATTCAGGTTTCAAAGGATTTTGTGCCAAATCCGTGTCGGCTGAGGACATATTTGGCATGGCTCTGACTGCGACCATGTTCCAAACCCATTAGAAATTAACATGTGTCATCTTCTGGCAATTTGAGTTCCCACAAGTTGTTTTGTTTTGCTTACGTACATTACCGTATATTACCCTCTGGTAATTTAACATAGCTATTGAAAGTGGTCATTTATAGTTGGTTTACCCATGAAAAAAATGATTTTCCACAGTTATGTTAGTTAGTTTACCAGAGGGTAATGACTCCATGACTATCTAGGATGGGCAAACGTCCCATTTCGCTTGCATTTGATGTAGACCATATGAGATGTGTGGCTTTGGCTACTTTTTAAACGGTACCAGTGGCTCATAGTGGCCCGTGGCACAATCATCCAAAGCCATTTGTGTTTGAAGTGAGACATCATAGGTCATGAAAGTACATGAAAGTCATGTCACATGAACACCTTATTAGTAATAGTATGCCCTACAGTTTTGGCCCTTAACAGCAATAAATGGGATTATAGCTCCTATCACTGAGGTTATATTGGGTTATATATATATATATCATATGAAATGAATGACCCATTTAAGGCCCATATATCAGGGCCACAACTGTAATGTATGGCCTTCTTATTGTTGCAACGGTCCTGAGCAGGTTGCCCTTGTGCATCGCCTGGGATCTTAATTTGACGCCCTTTCCCGAGCGGGCCACAGAGAAAGGCCCAAGAGCTGGTTGGTGTCATGGAAAATCATGGAAAATCCGAAAATAAAATGGATGACCGTTTCCTTTCATGTTGTTATTGGAGAATAATTGGGGGATATATCTCTTTTGGGCTTGTGGTTGATGGGGAACCCCATTGCCTGGCGCCCCCATGGAACTCTCCAAATTGAGCAACGGGGGAAGACACATCTTGGGAGCAGTTCCAGCTATAGCTTGTGGAGGTGGGTTCATGTGGCGGGTTGTTCTGTAACAAGACAAGGCTCGAGAAAAACTTGTTTCAGGCTGGAGAATTAACAGTAAATCAAATCATTCATGTCCGGAGATAAACAACACACAATGAAATAAATATATAGATAGTAAATCAGTTATTTTTGGCAATAAGACACGGATTTCAAGAACAGACACAGGAGGTCACTGAGTTTCCTTCTTTCTGTCCATCAACCCTGTGACAGGCGCATTGCAAGCCTTTGCCATTTTGTCGTTGACCTTTTGGCCAGCGGATATTGTCGCTGAGCTCAATTGGCTTACCAACCCCAGTGATATAGAAAGCGTACCTCTGGCACCTAGTTTTAAATTGCTGTGTATACATATATATATATAATTATATACACATACATTTACAGGATAGATCAGGATAGTGCATCTATTTGTTTCATTGAATCACCAACAATGGTCACTCTCCAATTTGTTGATGGAGCTCCTTCTCCGTGTTGTTTTTTTTTCGAACGGTCCCAGTTGCGATGTCCCAGTGGTTTTCCGAAAATTGCAGCCGATGAGCCCAGAGGTCCTGAACTTCTTCACTGCTTTTCATCAAAAGGGCCACCTAATCACAGATCTCACGAGCATTGCGTGGAACTATGTGCTCCTTGGCTTCGAGGACGGATAGCGGGTAGCGGTAAGGATGATTGACTGAAAAATCCTTTGAATTCATGTGATATAGGTTCATCTATGTTCATCTGAAAATGGTGGATACCCCAAAATGTGGTCTTTTTTTATGCGACAATGGGGGCACCCAAAATCTATAGACTCTAGACCACGTATCGACTGTACGCATCTGAGCCATTCCTGTTGACCAATTGATTTGGAAAAGAAAGGCTTAACAAAATGAATATGACAATATGACGGCCTGCAAAGTGGCCAAAGAATATCAACTAATATCCCAGATTTGGTGATAATTTCCAGTACTGTGATATTGAGGGTCGAGGTGCACATAGCGTAGTCGCTTGAAAGATAGACAATGATAAAGCACGTTGAAATCTTTGATTGTAACATGTTCTGGCAAACAAACATGGCAATGGAAAACCACAAGTTTCAACAGGTCAATCGTCTATGAATCTAGACATCTCATCAAGTTTTGCATTGCAAGGTTTAGTACCAGTACTGTACATTTTAGTACTTCTGGAGACGTCCAGAGGGTGCTGTTCGTGGCAGTGGCGGATCTCCTTTGTTGTTTTTTTCCCTCTGAGGAAGACATGGTTCCTCTTTGATATCACTGTGGTGCTCATCGACTTTTCAGCCAGCTTCATGAGACTTGGTTCGGTGGATGGCTCCATGGATTTAATGTATCTGGCAAGTTTCAACCACAAACAAAGGCTTTCATCATAATTATTTACTTAGTGATGTTTTGACACCAGTGTGAAATTAAAGAAACCGGTGTCTTTGCTTCTCTGGGACTCCTTAAGGGTTTCGTTTCCTGCAGTTAGGGAGTCCATGAGAATCCTAATTTCTGTTGAATTTGAACCGGATGCCGTTTTCTGCATCTATTTTGGGGTGGAAATGTGTGTTGGATCATGAAGTTGATGATGCACAAGTTTCGAAACCTGTAAATCATCAAGGGCTCCAGCTCAATCAAATTGAATGTGTTCCATCTATCCTTTTATCCACTTTGTTTTATCTATATGTCCATCTTTGGTCTATTTATGTCCACTTCTGCGCCTCTATCAATTCATTTCTTGTTTACTTTTTAGTCTCCACTGGCTATTTGTTTCCTGGCTCAAACCATCAAAGCAGAAGTTCTTCCATTTAAGCAATTTCTGAATCTAAAACTGGCGATAGTTGAACTGCTATCTTCCAGATGTCGCTCCGAAAGATCCGGAAATCATCCCTAAGGACCCTGCTGGGCCGGGAATCCAATGACATACTTCAACCCTTACGCTCGGCACGATACCTGCGTATCCTTCGGTGTCTCGGTGATTCTGTCGCCAGTAGGGGAAGCTGGGTGTGGCGAAACATGGCGCCGGAAATCCCGGAACGAAATGGATGTCATGGTAAAAAGATGGAGAAACATCGAACGAACTTTGGGGATTTTTCCGGTGTTTGGGACTCCAACTCCAATAATGATAATCTTTGGCTTTATCTATATTTGGGGTGAATCGTAGCCAACAAGCACCTACAACCACAATTCATGGGTAGATCCTAACTATTTCACAGAACTGGGGGGGGATAGCTGAATCCCTTGGTATGTCGATCCCATACACCGGGATTTTGGGGGCAGTAATGCCCCAAATCCACAAGATTTCCCCCCTATGGCATCATGTTTTCTGCTTGTACAACGATCATCCCAGAACAGCTTTGCTTGTTTTTGAACGCTGAACACTTGAAAACTGTGTGGTTTCTCTTCCCTGCGGTCAGATGGATAAGCCCCTTTAAGTGGTTCCATGGTTCCAGGGGCCAAGCCGTGAGGACCTTGAGAATCCTGCGGATTTTGAAGGCCGGAAAGATCAATGTGATGATGGAGAACTTGGTGATCCCTGGTGACAATTATATACAAAAAGTGTCTGAGAGCATGGTAAAAATATGTGAAAATTACCTTGGGCCTTGGGATTGGAACGTCTGGAAGCAGAGAAAAAGAAACAAGTCAAGAAGGCAGCTTGTTTCGCGCGGTTTCATGCCTTTTTTCCCATGTTCAGTGCCAGTGGCAGAAGATCTCATCTGATAGTTTGATACTAGAATATATTGAAATAATCAGTTTCCGTAAAGCATCGAAAGTGCGAGCAACAGAAGGTCGCTCTTAGTTTGAAGTTGAAACAATACGTGCATGTGTATATTGTTCTGGTATGTTCTGATTATATAAATAGAGCATAAGCCAGTGTAGTTTCCGAAAGCAAATTGAATACGAGCATCCCCGTTGGCATTTCAACTACAGAATGGGTGGCCTTGAGGCCATCTTAAGATGGCTTCTTGAGACCATAGTGTACATTCATCTTGTTGAAATGGTACCTCTGCAAAGCGGTGAAGGATGCGCAGGGCCCTTAGATGGATCCAAAAATGGCTCAACACAGTTTGTAGCAATCTGTACCATTCGAATTGAACCAACTATTCATTTGTAGTAATCAGGGAAGCCTTAGTTGAAGATATATTGAATGCATTTACCCTTAGGTGCTTCATCCTGTAGCCAGACAGATTCTGGAGGTTATGGGATATCATTCTGTATACCGGTATGCTGTGCTTACCTGTGCTGTAGCTACAAAGTCTGTGCACAACTCATCCTTATCTGGGGATCTATGGAGGGACTTTTAAGTTAGTTATTGGAGTTGATTATTTTGCAAGTTCAGAACGTTACTTATATGTGTTTAATGAAAATATAAAGATCGTACGTAGCCGGTGAACCTTTTTTCTTATCGAAGGTCAATATTTCACATGTTGTTTTCTCATTCATGTTTGAGTTTGTGTTGCTCACAGGACATTTTATGTGGTAGTCGGTTTTATCATATATAAATATATTCCTATATATATATATTCCTATATATATATATATATAGAGCTTACCCCCACACATGACATATGGTCGTGACAAATGGAGATGGTGATGACACAGCATTGGAATTGGTGGTAACTTATGTAACTCCATCTGATTTAAGGCACTTTGGGTGTTACTTTTGGGATGGTTTGGAACCATTTCCTGTTAGCCTTGCTCCTTCCCAGGATTTCTATGGGAAGGCAGTGGCTGATCCTAGGCGGGAGGGCCACATAAAGCAGTGTGCAAGTGGCCCGGGAAAATTAGGGGTGGCCACCGGGAACATCCCTAGATTCATCACTATCTATGTCCTAGCATGTGTATTGATGAGGCTTGACTTTTCCAATTGACCAGTGGCGGCAATGCCTGGTTTGTGGGAAGTTTGAGCGCCTACAGTTTGTAAACAAGGAATTTCTTGTAGTGTTTTATCTCGGATGAAATCACATCCCTTTCAGGGTCAATCATCGTTTAGCCGTCTAGCCTGGGATGATGACCCTCCACTTATTGACGAAGTACAGGAGACCCCTAGCCCTATTTGGAGTAAGAGCAGTAAGAGCTATGGTGTCATGTATGTTTTCCATAAATCAAGCCAGTGAAGATTGAAAGCACCAGATCCTACTGGACCAACTACAGTGCATTAGCCATCATTAGCCCAAGAAAGGTCAAGTTCCTTCCATCTTCTTCCGCCAGCCTTCACCATGTGCAAGATGCTGGTGACCATTGGTATGGTGACGCACATTCTCTCCTGTATCTGGTTTGGCGTGGGCAAATATGTCTCTGAAACTTGGCCCATCTTGGCACTATGGAATTAGTTGAAGTAGCTTCAAACTGACATGAGTGTGTCTGAAAATAGAGTACCTCCCATTCCAATGGATTCTCATGGATTGTCATGATGTTCCCTCTCAAAACGGCGACTCTTGTTGATCTATCCCATAGTTTCAGACGAACCCATGCAACTATGGAAAACCACAGGTTTTGATAGGTAAATTATCCATAAATGGCCATGCTCAATAACTATGTTAAACTACCAGAGGGATCCAGAGGGTAGAAGATGTAGAAGTCGTTGTTTCCAAATTCGTTAGGTGCGCAAATGTAATCATGTAAGCTGTGGTCAGTTTGGTCAGGGGTTTTGCCACTGATGAAGAGAGGGACCCTAGTTTTGAGAACACATATTAATCGCTTATGTTACATGATTACCGCTGCATTGTTGGTAAAGATTTGTTCAGAACACAAGGGGACCTTTGGCTTCAATCCACAGTCTTGGGTTCAATATCCGATATCTTGGGGATTCAGGGCGGAGTTTTGGATGCCAAGGTATATCAACTAAATAAAACTAATAAAACAGTAATATATATATATATATACATATTGATATTGCAAACTGTTGCAAAATTAAGATAAATGATGTAGAACAATTGGAAGTTTGAGATGATTCGGTTGAGTTGATTTGGACATCTTGGAAAAATGTTTCCCGATATGCTTGAGGATCCCAAGCAGTTTTGGGGTGCAAACATGTGCAAACCACGGAATGTCTCTGTTTCGGCAAGAAAGAAACTTGTACGACGAAGTGACGAATGGGAAACCTTCCAACAAATCCAAACTCAAAAACAAGCCAAATTCATTTAAAATTCATAATCATAATCATCCAAGGAAAGAAAAAACAGGGGAAATCCATGAAAACAATCCCCACAGAATAAATATATATGTATATATATGCAAGAAACACAAGCATCCCAAACAAAAATACGAAAACACAAATCAACAAAATCATCCAAAGCACCCGAAAAAATATTCCAAACACTCATTCACAAAGTTATCCACATAATAATGATCATCATACTGTAATAATTATGATGATAACCAGAAACACATCCACAAAATCATCCAAAGTAACATAACGCCCAAAACACATATCCAACAAATCATCCGCACAATCATCCAAGAAATCATCGAACAAAGAATCCCACAACACATCCCCATCCCACAAATTATTCCCAGAATCATCCCAAAAGACATTCCAAAAATCATCCAGAGCAACCCCCGGTAATCAAACATAGCAATGGACAACCCATTTAGTTCAAGGATTTTTCCAGCCATCTTTTATTTATTCTATATGCATCCCAAAAAATCTCATGAAATCTCATGAAAAGTCTCCAATCCCTATGAAATCTCCATCCAAATCCCTAAAGAAACTCATAAAATCCCTACGGTGGACCTCAGGGCACCGGACAGCGCAGCTGGCTGGATCTTGCCGGAGTCTCTGAGCTAGACCTGGGTCTGCAGTATGTGCCGTGGCTCTGGGATTTTGGAGGGAGAGCCACGGAAAAAATCAGGTGAGATTTTGGTTAAACCCATAGAGTTTTGAGATGATTTAACCAAAGGCATGATTTTTGTAGGCTTATTGGTTAAGTGGGTACTCATATATAAGAATCATTTGCAGGAGGGTTAGGCGCCAAAAGTTAGAATCCGACAGAAGTTTGGGTTCAGTGCAAACGAGACTGTTGCAGGTCCTTGTTGAAACATCAGGATTGGTTTTGGAAATCCATAAGCACCATGAATCTATGATGTTCCTTGATGTTCTATGGTTGGACATGTTTGAACATGGTATTGTATTGGAGGTTGGGAACTGAGGAACCACCATTTTAGAATATGTTTTTCAGTTTCTCCTTGGGTGTTTTGTCCTATTGGCTTGATGGTATAGCTGACCCAAGAGGCGCCCGGCCACTCCTAGACTTGCTTCAGTGTACCAAGGGTAACCCATGGCTTTCTGCTTCTCCAGGTGCATGCAGCCACCTGGATACTCTTGCCCCCAGCACCTCCACTTATCGAAGCTGATAGCCGCTACGAACGCTTGGGCGCCCTGATGTTCTTTGCCCCTTGAACACCTTGGTGCAGCCGGTGGAGCAGCCCATTCCCCACATATTAGGACACATTTAAATAGCCCCTGGATTATTCGGTGTAATACTGGATTTGTTCTTTTTTGGGGGTCCATATGGCTGATATCATGTTTTCAATCGGGAGGATGGGATTAGAATAGATGAAATCAGCACAGTTCACACCATTTCTTGATCTCAACCCTTCCTGTCCAAAAGAAGTCCTAGAAGTACCGGTGGTATTGTGCTGGATCTATTCATTTGGGGTCCGTTATTATGTTATATTATATATGTCCATATGTATATATATATATATGTGATACATGTGACTGTATTGAGCAGCCGTTCCAATCAAATAAACATCGAGGCTTTACGTACATAGTTAAATATATATACAGTATGTATATGTTATATATATATATATATACATACATACCAGCAGTGGTTCATCATAGTTACATATATATATATACATACGCATTGTATGACTGGTTATTTATTTTTACTATACAAACAATCAGTAGAAGTGAAGACTTCATCAGTTATGTCGCTCCGCAGATCATTACGGTCTTGGTGATCGGTTCGGCCCTGTCCATCTTGACGGGAACCTTGAATCAGATTCACCAGGTGGGACCGAAGTGTGTGAAGTGGGACTCTAAAAATGACCATGCTATGACTCATTATCGGGATATCAATAGCCAATATGTATAAATGTGTAATTATATATGTAATTGCTATACATAAATATGTGTATTTATATTTATACATATATTTAATAAATGTATAATTACATATGTATTTATATTCATAATTGAAGCATGTGTATATATATATATACATACACATGTATACTACAATTCATTAGGGTTCAAGGGGATGTATCTATATAGTTTGATGGCTTATAGACCAAATAAAAACGGGCATGCCCTCTTTGCAGTTGGAAATATAATGTAATAGATATTTTGGAGAGACCTCGAGAGGGATGGTTCAAATATCTACAGCACTACTGAGGGTCACCAATGTTTGAAACAACGGCAAGATGCTTACGTCATCATTTTATTGCACAACCAAGTTGACAACGGGTACCCAAAATACATTTGTTTGTTTTGAGTCCGGGACATCCACTCTAGATGACAAAAGTGAATATTCAACAAGCACACGTCATGAGAATCATCCTGGCCACTGGTAGGTGAACAGCGAGCGGAGCAAAAAACGACGAGAACTGCGAATCTTCCTGCAAACCCGGAAGATTCCCACGGAGACCTGGTGTGAATGAGCAATGAGTTCGGCTTTTCGGGTGACTGACCTCATTTGGCTATATACATATTTGATCATATTTGTATATCTGCATATATGTGCTATATCATATATATATATATGCAATTTTACACGTCTCCATTCTCAAAACAAGTGGTATCTCAGCTTGAATGATGATTTCATATGCTCCAGGCTGCTGGTATATTTGCCCTCATTACCGACTGTTTTTTTTTTGGGGGGTTGCCATGTTGGGCAAATGTTGGTGTGCCAGCACCATGGAGTGGGGATGAGTGTGGTGAGTCGGTTCGCCTGAAAAACCGGTGCCTGCTGTGTTGCTTCTCAAATTTTGTTTCAGGGTGGTGAACCACCGGCAGAATCAACCACCAGTAAAATATCGCAAAGATCACCCTCCTCTTCTTTACCCCTTCACCATCTTCGTTTAGATAGTCTGTAAGTGACACAGCCGCGGGTTCCCAGGAACTGACCATGCGCATCATGAGCTATGCCGACTATAAGAGTGCACGTCATAGCCCGGTGTCCTATGACAGTCTCTCGGACCCAAGATACCTAAGGTCGGTTCGGGGATGCATTCAGGTGGCAATTCTGGTGTATATAATAGAAGGCCATGTAACCTCTCCAATTCAATCTTGTACTGTGTGTCATAGTAGGTGATGGTAGGTGATAGTAGGTGATAGTAGGTGATAGTAGGTGATAGTAGGTGATAGTCTAATAGTAGGTGATAGTAGGTGATAGTCATAGTAGGTGATGGTAAATGATGGTAGATGATGGTAGGTGGTTAACATAACTATATATATAATATTATTTAATACAGCAAAATATTATATATTTATCGGTCTAGATTAGAATAGAATGTAACATATAGTCTAATACAGTAGCACAACCCTTTGTATAACCCCTACGCGCCATTTGATGGCTTGTGATTTCCCTTGTGGAGTTGCAGCCCGGCTGGGGCAGGGTGACATCCATGTTGACGCAAAATATAAGTGGTGTATCTCCCCAAAATGCATCCAACCAGAAGCACAGTGAAAGACCTAATTCCTATCAGATACTGTAAATCTACATGGCCACGGGATAGTGCGGCATAATATATATATATATATATATATGCATGTATATATACAATTATATGTAGAGAGAGAGAGATATAGATAGATATACACACACGTCATTAAGTATGTGCCCGCATCGTAATTTCCAAACAAGACATGGCGTGGCGGATTTGTCAGCCATGGTTTGTTTTACAAATGCAATGACGGCTTGGCGCCGAGCGTGGGCGGAGCTGATGCAGGAAAGTAGGCTTACGGATCTTCCAACATTTTGGAAGCCTATTTTGAAAATACCTATTGGGGATCTTCCAAACTACAACAAGGCTTAAAGTTTGAATGGCTTTGGAAACGCCTATTCCAGCCACTTCTGGAGCATGTTTGAACTCTTTCTGCTGCTTAGCAGAGAATCTGAAACCAGTGGTTTGCGAGGGTTTGCGAGGTTGAAGAGATTTTCACGTTAGTCGGCACGTTTCCTGATGTTGTTTCCTCCGAGCCAATTTGAAGGTTTCCTGAAATTGGGGTACCCCCAGTTATCATCAATTGCTTGGAGATTTTCCATGAAATAAACTTTATCCAGCTATTGGGGTAGCACCATGACTTAGGAAACCCCTCATTTCAATTGCCCATTCAGGATCATTCAGGTACCTAAAACTGATGTACTGTACCATATAAGGCTATATTTTGTGGGGATATTCCCTTACATAGGCCTGAAAAATAGACCTTAAATATGGTAGGTACCTCCAAGTTAGGAACCTGAAATGGCCATTGATCAATTGTTAGTTGATTTTTCGAGGTAATATGATCTCTCCGATGCTGGAAGCCGAATTGGCCACGGTGATGTTTGGATCAATTCTGTGCCCTGGCACCTTGAGCAACGTTTGCGTTGACCCAACGCTCCGGGATTGGACCATGATCCATGGTCCATTGGGAACCCCCAAAACAACCAGTAACATGGAAAGACATTTTGGGTTTTGATCATTGTTCAATTGGGATTGTTAGTAGGTAAAGCTTTCTAAATGATAGGTTTTAGCTCCCTTCAACATATATCAAGCCAGTTGGTGTTTTTTGTTCCTGCCTTCGTTTGACAATTTTTGACCCGTCACGACGCAGGAATGAACATCCAATGTTCTGGTGCACCAGCATCACTTTTCCTGGTGTTTTTGCAGATATGTGCCTTGGAGAATGCTGGTGTCCCTGGTGCCAAGGCTGGATCTGGATGATCTATGACTTGAAGATCCCAGCTAATCGGTGATTACGTTCTCCTTTTTCATGTTATTTTCTATGCTTACTGCGGTTTTTTTGCTAGTCATTTTACATCCCATATAGGAGGCCCAAGTTCATAAACCTCACTTGGAAATGGCTTCTGGCATTGGCTTCACAACATGAGGAGAACCTCAGATCTCAGAGCTGATGAGTGTTTTGAGTATCAAGCATTAGCAAGCCATTCCAACTGTGAAGAATGAGCAATTCCCTTAAGATTGATATATTTTGAAATATAACCCCCAGAAAATTTGATATACTTGATAGCTGATGGAACAGCGGGGGATGGGAGTAGCTAAGTTCCAGCAATTTTGACCAGTTTGACACTTAAACCGACCCATCCTCCCAGGTGCCGGGCCTTAGAGAAGAAATATTTCTGCGAAAGCGAGTTCGTGTTTTGTCAAGGCCAGAAGCCCTAGGGGCCCTAGGGGCCTCAGGGGCTGACAGGGGGCATGGATTGAGGGCTGCTAAGGGGTATGTCCCATGGTGAGTCCTCCAGCTGAAGGGCTAATGTTTTGGGGTTTGCCATGGAAAAACCCTTGGATCCCATTGAGGTGCTTTGGCGGAGATGATGCTTGGTGGCTGTCAGTGAAAAAACCTTGGAGCGGCTGTGGATACCATGGCAGGCCAATGTTGACACCAACATAGCTGGTGTTGATGAATGTTCATCCCCACGTTCATAACTGACAAGTACTGCATATGCAAATCTGAGTCAGTAGCCATTGTAGAACCCACCAGCACCAGCAAAGCTCACTGGGACCTTCATGTCAGTTCCCCTGATTCCTCAGGATGTACATCACCAGCCACGGCAGTTTCGCCCTTTTAGAAGAGAACACCACAAGGTGTGGGGCTTGAGGATTTTTTGTCACAGCCTCAGGTAGGCCCTTCACTTAAACATCAGTGGATCAATATGAACTGATTCCCCAAATGGAACATGTGGGGCAGTTTGATTTCTTTTGAGGTTACCAAATTTGTGTTTGTTGTTTCTTGTTGTTGTGGATGTTGTGGTTGTTGTTGTGATTGTCGTAGTTAGCTTGTTGCAGTGTGTTGCTGTTTTTGCTAGTTGTTGCTGGTTGTTGCCGTTTGTTGCTTGGTGTACTTACCATACTTACCATTGTTGGGCTTTCAACCAAATGAATGCCGATGTGCCGCACCATGTGAAAGTTTTAGCTAGAGCTTGACCAAATACCGACAGATACCTTGACAAACCGTTGGGCAAACCGTTGCAAGCCCTGGCAAAAACATAGATACCTTGACCCTCACATCAGTAAACGTACAAACATGCCTGGTATTTCTTGCAAAGCGGTACTGCACAAGGTTGTGCCCCATAATTACCTCACTTGCTTTGTAAGTAGGTTAAGTAGCTCGCACACAGATCACCATGGACCATAGATCATATTTCTGCAGTTATGTTGTATAGCTGGGTTAAAACAAGTCATCACTGGTGCACCGACTTGTGTGTCTTGTGCGTTGAAGGTCCTAGGCAAGCTGCTACCCCCAGGCCCAGCCTTCCCTTGCCGAGCGTGCAGGTCGGCCACACCTTTGAGTTCTTTCTTCGCTAACGAGAAACGCTATTTCTGCGAGGCGAGGGGTCAACCCATGGCGGGCGATTTGTCGGCCAGCAACGCACGAAGAGAATCTGTCATATTTGTTTATTGTAGCATTGAAGCATCCAGTTTTTGTGGTACTGTTGAACCATACCCAAATGAGCAGAGATATACAGATATACGGGACACAATGATGCCGTTGGCGGCACTATCAATTTGGCCACCAAGACTGTTTGTGACGTGGGGGCCCGGGGGGGAATTTTATCAAACGCCCGTTTGTCCAGGTGGCATTGTATGTGGAAGCGGTCTTGCATTCCTTCGCTCTCCGCACCGACAGTTTTGCGGAAGTCTTTGTTTTGACCGCCGGCAACTTGCCGGAGAAACAAAACGCGCAAATTGGTATGTCTCAACTGGTGGGGGCTTGTTGGGAATGCATAATTATTATATGGTAACTCCGGAGGGAAACTTAATTATCAATCTTTTTGGGGGGTGCTGGTGCTGCGTGCAGATTTACATGATTTGACCAAATTCAATCAATCGGGAGATTCAGCGTGCCAGAGCTAGGAGATTGATCAATTATATAGTTAAGTTATGATGTCTTGAAACGCTGGATGAGTAAACCGTGGTTGGGTACTGGTTTATGCACTCTTAAGGGCTCATGTCCCAATGTTTTTTCCAGGACCAAGGTGCCGCTGATGGAATGATGGAGCATGTTCTACCCTCTGGTAAACAGCCACATAACTATGGAAAATCACCATTGTTAATCGGTAAATTAACTATAAATGGGCCATGTTCAATAGTTATGTTAGTTTACCACACGGTATATATTTCTTTTTGTTTTCATGGTATATAGACGGTATAGACCATGCAAAGGTGATCAAAAGAAAGTGTTGTTGCGATGCTGCAAGTGGTGTAGAGCCCAAACCTTTGAAGAACCCAATTTCAACTCAAGTGACAAATGTTTGGTACATTTGGATTAGTACTTGGAACCATTGTTTGAGATTTGTCTATATCAGAATATCTGAAAAATCATATGTACCAAAGTTTTACAATACATTAAGTCTGAGGTTCAGGATTGGACATGGACCTCTTTTGTATTCTTTTGTTGGAGTGTCCCATTTTCCGGAACTGCGGGTTTTCAGTAGTCAGGTGATGAAGTTGAAGTGTCTCCAATGTGTTGTCTCAAATCTTGAACCATCAAAAATCATCCAAGATGCACTAAGATTACATCAAGATGGCTACATATTGCGTTTATGTGTTAGCCCATTCCCCATGTTGCGACAAGCCCATGTTTGTTGCAGACAAAATGCGCAGCTTCGCTTTTTGCTGAGACGCATCTAGGTCGCTTGGCACGTGTTCTGTCGAATTCGCCCATGTGCGCCACAATGTACATCGAATACGTCACTGCCGCTCGGACGTGATGGGAGAGATTCTTCCACATGGATCTTGGAGACAAAACCACCCCCGATGTTTGGACTTATGGATAGGGGGAATCTGAACCAACAACCACAACAATAAGGGCTGATGTCATTTTTGAACCAGGATACAACATATCACTTCATCGCGACCTGGCGGAATGACTGCTGAGAGCAGTGATCACTGTGAGGGATACAACGAGGGATACCCATGGAGAACCCAATTCATGGGATAGCCATGGAGCCAACCCAGCGGCCCAATTTTTTCCACGGCTTCTTAACTGGAAAATCACGCCATGTTTAATGGCTAAATCATGGAATTATATCGAACTAGATGAGCCAAAAAAACATCATTGAAATTGCCAGAGGGTCACCAGTTTTTTTTATGTTTTCGGATGTTCATCCTTTAGGATGATTGGCTTTGAAGCCATAGGATTGGTTCATGGTTGATATGGACTATTTGATGTGATATATATATATTATTCTTATTATACATCTAAAGATAGTATTTTCTATTATTACATCATATCATGATCATGATCATGATCATATCATATCATTATATCTAAATTGTTGGGCGCCAATGCTATTTGATGCTATTAGTATATACATTATGAAGTACAGAGCAGAACATGCGTGCATATATGAGCTATGATTGATTCATGGATGCATTGATAGACCGGTAGCTGAAAAACTAGATAGATGGATGGATAGGTCGATATTTGTTTTGTATGCATCCTGGTATTACATAGATATTACATGTAGCCATAGATTGATATTACATATTATATGTTATACCCTAAAGCAACACATCGCTTGCCTCATCCAGGACTTTGTGAACCGCTACAAGATGCCAACGAAGAGCCGCTCGACCATAGCTGGAGTGGGTCGTTGTTTCTTCATCCAAAAAAAAGTTTCCCCTTGGGCAATCAAACGTGGCAACGGAAAATCCCCTATTTATAGGTATAATTTTGTTTAATATTGTACACTCTGGTTATGACTAACATAGCCATGGAAATTCACCAGTTTTAATAGGTAAACCCAGGTAAACCATCTATAAATGGGCCATTTTCCATGGCTATGTTAAACAACCAGAGGGTATAATATGGTATAATATGATGGTTTCCCAATTAAGACGTCCATTGGGTTCGGGGGTTGAGCAGCCATGTTTGATGACACAAAAAAAAGGGGATGTTGATCTCACTTGATCAGATGTTGTTTCTGTAGAAATCCCGTCCCCCTAATATTAGACACCCCCCAAAACGAAACCATGGTTTAGTTGGGAATTTCCACAGAATTGGGACCATTATATGGGGTGTTTAATATTAGGGTGATGGGATTACTTACAGTTCCAAAAGAATCGGTGACGATGTCCAACATGACTACCACTTTGACATGATGACTTGCTGCCGCTGGAGGCAGGATCCTCACAGGTTTGTTTTGAAGCCACCAGTGATCTCATGCCAAGACCTGGGGCGCATGATCAATGGGATGGTGCAGATGGCAGCCAGGGTTTACCATTAATTGAACTAGTATCACAGTTGTTTCAATACCATTTAATCTTGATCTTTGAACCACCTGTGGAGCTAAATGGGGTTGCTTCACAGATCTTGAAAGCTCATGTAAATGCAACAAATTTCCACCACTGGAGATTCCTGAAGAAATACCCGTAAACGAACCATGAAAAATCGAAATACATCACAATAGCCAGTAACGTAACATAATATGGAAAATCAAAATGCCCTGCAGTAAGCTAACAGAATATGGAAAAATCACCAATTTTATTAAGTCAATATCAACCATCAATGGATGAACCATCACCCAATAGCCCAGGCAATACGCTGGTGGCAGACATGGTGCCTTGGCAGTGGCTGATTTCGAGTGGCATTTTAACTTGTGATTTCTAGCAATCCCACTAACATATCAGTAAAATCCCACTATCACATTGGTTTAACTAGGATTTTCGGTGGATTTTAATGAGATGTTAGTGGAATTGTTTGATGGGATTTCAATGGGAATTTCAATGTGGTTCTAATGGGAATTTATGGAATTTGACAATCAACAACATCAACAATGGGGATTCTAATCCATTTACCTCTGGTAATAACATAGCAATTGGAAATCCACCATTTATATAGTTCGATTATTTTCCCAGTTCTAAACTTCAATTTATGGTGTATATACAGTATATATATAAATATAATATATATATATATATCGAGATATATCGATGATTTTCCAGCCAGCCATGTTTGATTTTCAAAGGTTATACCCCAGAATTTTTTTTGGGTCAGCCTTCTCCTTGTATTTTGTTTATGTTGTTTTCTTGTCTTGGTTTTCAGCTAGGCGTTCTCGATGGTTGTTTCTGGGGATGTGTTTTGGATTTCCTGTGGATATTCCGGTTTGGGGAAAATTTAACATGTTTCAACAAGTGTAAGCAACAGAACACAACAGAACCTTTGCATGAATGGTTGCTTCAGACAATCCCAAAAACAGTTGCATGATTTGCAAATGGCACCACTCTTGGACATGTCGTGATCCGTGATGGGAGATTTCAGGCATCACTTGAACCCGCGATTTGAGGCAGCTGAAGATCTGCACTGTTCCAAGGCTGCGTGTGATGCTTGGCAAAGCTGCTAGGGCGTCGGGGGAGGTGTCGTTTCTTACTGTGGCTCCAAACTGCGTGTAGCGGCTTATTCTGGCAAATGATCCTGAAAAATGTATATTTAATTGTCCAACTAGAGATGAGAGTGATGAATTTGGATATCACTATGAACACGTAAAATGATTTTGGGCATCACTATAGGTAAACCGCGGTTCAGGATCTTGCTAGGATTTGCATTGCATTGAGATTTTCAGCAATGCCGGAGAATTGCTGTGGGAAGTTTCAATGGTTTGTAATGGTTCGGGGGGAACTTGACAATGTCCTACAAATCTAGGGGAGTTTTTCCCTGATATGCCGCCTTCAATCGAATCGCTTGCTACCAGTAGCTGCAGGCACGGAAAACTAACCATTTGTAGATGAATTCATGGTTTTACCGGTTTTAATCATGGTTTCTCCATCGGGTTTTCCCCAATTTGAAGTATATATCCGGAGGAGATGCCATCCCCATGAATTAGTTCGTTCATCCCCTAGGAAAACAACTCTTTCTACCTGGAGCTCAATGTGGACACTCGAAGAGCCTCCTGGTATCGGTTTTCGCGATGCTCGGGGATTGATGGGGCCAGTGGCAAGGATGGTATATTGGGTGCTTGATGGAGAGCCCACCTGAATCCTCAAATCCTAAGCCCCAAAACGTACGGCTTTGGCAGGGGTGGCGTCGCCGAATGTCGGAGGGCGCAGTCAACAAAATCAAGCCCTGGAGGAAATAAAGTTTGTCGAGATGCGGATAGCTTTCCTTAAATATATGTTTTGTGCAAACCAGGGGTGCACGGTACAGTCTTCATTGGAACATGACCATTAGCGACTGGATTTGGGAACCATACATGCCTCATTGAGGAAGATTGAAATCCAAAGTGCACAGTTTCTGTGGCGAAGCCATGCCACACAAATGGGCGTGTTTGAAAATGTGGGGAAAAACCACCAAACTTGATGGTTCAAAACCCATTCATTCCAACTACACACACACACATATATATATATGATAATATATGTTATTCATTGTTTAATTAGGTAGTTTTGTGGGGGTTACGTCTTCACCAGTGGAAACCCTTAAATCCGTGGTAAATCCAAGGTACTCAAATTCTTGGACCTGACCTACCTGCAGGCGCGTGGCATGTCACATATTATGGATAAAACATGTAGATAAGCAGCCAGAGTTTGGAAACCTAGGATTGATATCAATACTATGCACTAACGATTTGTTGTTGTTGTTGTTGTTGTTGTGGTGGTGGTGGTGGTGGTGGTGGTGTGTGAACATTTGTTTACAGATGGATTGGCATAGGGCCAGCAGGATAGATCAACAGATAGGGTATGGGTTAGATAGCTCAATAGATACGTTTGATTTGATGGAAAGTTTGGAAACCTGGACATGATGGTGTAAAAAACATAATCTATACAGATCTATACCATCTAATGGACATTTTTTTTGATGGTTCCTATGCTACAATGCCAGGACCGGCTCCCTGAAGCTGAAGAGGCGCGAACCCTGAAAGATGGTGAGATGAGACCAGAAAAAACATTGTTGGTAGCATGGGGCTATCATACTATCATTCAGAGTATCTATTTCTATGGGCATTTTCATTTTCCATAGTTATTTTAGTTTACTGGAGGGTATGAGCCGAGCATTATTCAAAACCCTTTTTGGTTGATTATCCCCAATTTGTATCAATATGTTTGACAGTAAAACCCCCAGTTCATAATCAACCAACAGGGGGTTTTGAACACTGGTCACATGACTTTTTCAAAGAGGTTTCCTTCGCAAAAACAAGCAGTTCAGTCTGCATTTTGAACCCGTTTTTCGGGATGTTTAAGTGACGTGTGGCATATCTGGAGCCGTCCCAAAATTGAAGCGATTTTTCGTTGGAAGACTCCTTCGGGGGATCCGTGGTAGCATAGCACAGATAAACCCTCTGGTAAACATACAAATAGCGACATAGAAAATGGCCTAGTCGAAATAGTGGATTTAGCCATGAAAAAATGGTTGGATCTTTCCAGTTCGTTATCTGGCTGTTTCCCATGTCGGGTAAATCCAGAGACCATCCCTAAAGAGGCTTTGTTGTTGAAGATGGCCCCATGATTTGTCGCCTGGCATGGTTGCTGAATTTGAGATTTGCCATGCCTCAATCACCAGGTTTCATCATCTACGTTTGCTTTGTCCGGAAAATTCTGGGTACCCCAAAACCCGGTTTATCATTAGCTTCCCAACTTTGAAGTCTCAGACCTAAGACTCTTAAGACTGGTGTTCAATTTTCATATGGGTTTGTCTGAAAATATGGTGCCCCTAAATCCGGTGGTTTATCATTATTTTCTCTAATAAAATAGCCAGAATTGGGGGGCAGACATCGTTTTCATACAAACCCAAAATGACCACTGTTCGTTTTATTCTATGATCTATATCCTATATATATATATATATTATATATATATATATATATTATATCCCCCGTACATTCATGTAATTCCGCATAAATCACCATAAATCCCCATAAATAGAGGATGGGTAAGATTGGGTAAGCTCCAAAAATTGATCGGGCTGGACGATGAGGCCTTGTCGATCCAGTCACCTTTCGGGAGAGCCCCCCTCACCTGTCCCTACAGTTATGGCCATGGCTATTAGTTGTAAGTGGTTGTAAATACATTCTATAACTGGTTATAACGCGGGATAACTGGTTGAATGGTTATAACTGTCTATAATCCCATTTTTTAGTCATAACTGGTTATAAATGGGATTATACATTCTATAAATGGGGTTATAAGTACGTACAACTGGTAAATGGCCTTAAATGACTGTATAACGCTTATAGATGGTGCCCCCAAGATAGCAAAGTTGGTGAACATAAATCCAATAAGTATGGTTTTTATAGGTGATATATCTATAGTTAATGGGCTTCTAACCCATTTATAACTGGGGGGGCACCTTGTATAATGGGTGAGCAAAAACGATTGTTTTTATGTCTTAAAAGACGTGCACTATAGCATTAATTTTGTAGATGTGTGCGCTCACTTGAGATGAGAATCATCCACCAACTACATTACTAGTTTTTGTTTCTTGAATTTAGATGATCATTTACACAGACTATATACATGTGTATAATTATCGAACTATCTATCTATCTATCTATCTATCTAATCTAAACTAATCTAATCTTATCTTATCTTATGTTATGTTATCTTATCTATCTAATCTATCTATCTATCGATCGATCTATCTATCTATCGATCGATCTATCTATCTATCTATCGATCTATCTATCGATCGATCGATCTATCTATCTATCTCTCTCTCTATATATATATATGTATGTATGTTTGTATGTATGCATGTATGTATGTATGTTATGGTATGTATGTTATGGTATGTATGTTATGGTATGTATGTTATGGTATGTATGTTATGGTATGTATGTTATGGTATGTATGTTATGGTATGTATGTTATGGTATGTATGTT